>WNGO01008627.1_pt1 | contig 12859 bp, 17 predicted proteins | sample 5400511 | NCBI WGS metagenome assembly WNGO01 (sample SAMN13153380, study PRJNA577476) | soil metagenome | isolation source: 20 cm soil or saprolite under Garry oak tree replicate 2 | place: USA:California | collected 2016-06-15
TCCGAAAGTCGAGATTCTGCGCGCGGCACGACAAATTTGAGAATTAGTAGTGCAGGGTGCAGAATTTTTCGATCGGGGAGCGAGAAAGCGTCGCCGAGGTCCCTTGATCAAACTTTCATTCATCGGAATGTCCGGCGCGGGCAAGTCCCATTGGACTCGAAAACTTGCCGAGGCGGGATTTCGTGCGATCAGCATTGACGATCGTATTGAGGAGAAACTCAAGCCGGAGCTGAGTGCCGGCGGCTACCGCGGCATCGGTGGCGTCGCGGCATGGATGGGCTGGCCGGACCAGCCGGAGTACCGCGACCGCGAACAGAATTATCTTGCCAGCGAAATTGAATCCATGCGCGAGGCCCTGGATGAAGTTGAGGCGTCAGGGGAGGACGGCATCGTAGTGGACACCACGGGCAGCGTGGTTTACACGGGCGAAGCGATATGCCGCCGGCTCCAACGCCTCACGACGGTCGTGTACCTCGCGGCAACCGCTGGAGAAGAAGAAACCCTGATCGCGCGATACCTGTCCGATCCGAAACCCGTCCTCTGGGGGGACCTGTTTTCACAGCGCCCGGGCGAACCGGCAAAGGACGCGGTCGCGCGCTGTTATCCTCAACTCCTCGCATATCGAAAACAACTCTACGAGCGGTTCGCGCACATCACTGTGTCGATGGCGCACTTGCGAGAGACGGAGCCCGATGCACGCGGCTTCCTTGAAATCCTCGATCCGCAGACACGGCCCACGCGATGAAATTTCGAAGCACTCTCGGCCGCGGTCCGGAAGTGTCTTTGCGCGATGCCGTGTTGCGTGGCTCCGCGCCGGACGGCGGGCTGTACATGCCGGTCGAGATGCCTCGCCTCCCCTCAGATTTTCCCGGACGCTGGCGGTCGCTGTCGTTTCCGGAATTGGCGTGCGAGGTCGGCACATTATTCCTCGGCGACGATGTCCCACAGGACGCTCTTACCGAAATCGTGACTTGCGCGCTTGATTTTCCCGTACCGTTGATTTCCCTCACGGAACGCTTGCACATCCTCGAGTTATTCCATGGCCCGACTCTCGCGTTCAAGGATTTCGGCGCACGCTTCATGGCGCGGCTGATGGCCTACTTTGTTCGGGAATCGGGACAACCACTTACAGTCATTGCGGCGACGTCCGGCGACACCGGGAGCGCCGTCGCACATGCCTTTCTGGGCGTCTCTGGAATTCGCGTCGTGATTCTGTACCCGGCCGGACGGGTCAGTATTGCGCAGGAAAAACAGTTCACCACGCTGGGGCAGAACATCACAGCTCTCGAAGTGGCCGGCTCGTTTGATGACTGCCAGAGGCTGGTGAAACAGGCGCTTGTCGATCCTGTGGCCGCCAAACAATTCACGATCACGTCGGCAAATTCAATCAATATCGCGCGGCTGATCCCGCAGATGTTTTATTACTTCGCGGCGTGCGCGCGGCTTCCCGCCGCAGCCGCTCCGGCCGTATTCTCTGTGCCGAGCGGAAACTTCGGCAATCTGACCGCGGGCCTGTTCGCGAAACGCATCGGCCTGCCGGCCGCTCAATTCATCGCCGCGACGAACACCAATGACGTCGTGCCCGAATTTCTGCGCAGCGGCAAATTGATTCCGCGCGCCTCCCGCCGCACGGTTTCCAATGCCATGGACGTCGGAAATCCGAGCAACTTCGCGCGCATTGCCGATCTCTACGATAACGATCTTCAGGCGATCCGCCACGACATCTGGGGCTGCAGCTTCAGTGACGAAGAGACGCTCCGCGTCATGCACGACGTGGAACAGCGCCACGGTTACGTGCTCGATCCGCACACTCGATCCGCACACTGCCGTCGGCGTGCTCGGATGGCAAAGCTTTGCGAAACAGAGTCTCGCAAGCTCTCATGGTATCGTCCTGGCCACCGCTCATCCCGCGAAGTTCGCAGAGACGGTCGCTCGCGCCACAGGCCTGCGGCCCGAAATGCCGGAGCGCCTGGCGTCTTTGCTGGGCCGGGCGAAGCAGTCCATTCCATTTCCCAATCGCTTTTCCGCGCTTCAGGAATTTCTTCTATCCTCAAAGACCTGATATCGTGTGCTAACGGTTTGCGGAAAAATGCAACATTGGGCCTTCAGGGGTTGAAACCCCTGAAGACAACGCGGATTTTATTCCGGCGGGCTCCAAGTCGCCGACGCGCCGAAGCCGGCGCGATGGCGAGGGAGTGTAGAGCCCGCACCCGATGTCGTGCCTGTCCTTCCTTCGTCGGGATGAAAAGGCACGACCCACAAAACTGGAGAGTTTTTCCGCAAGCTGCTAGCGCGTTGGAGTGATGATGAGAATCGTCGTGGGAATTTTGGGCCTGCTCCTGATGTTTGCCACATTGTGGGAGACGTTCGAGAGCATCATTCTGCCCCGTCGCGTTACACGCCGTTTTCGTGTGACTCGCCTGTTTTATCAAGTCAGTTGGGCTGTCTGGTCGGTGGTCAACCGGTGGCTCCCCTCCAAGAAGGTGCGGGAAACTCATCTGAGTTATTTCGGCCCGCTCTCGTTGTTGATGCTCTTTGCCACGTGGGCCTTCGCGCTGGTGGTGGCGTTCGCCATGCTGCATTGGGCCGCGGGATCGTCCCTCAACGTGTCGGGAGGGGCGGCGACATTTCGGACCGATCTGTATCTGAGCGGGACCACGTTCTTTACGCTCGGGCTGGGGGACGTGACGCCGCGCACGGCGATGGCGCGCGTGATCACGGTGGGCGAGGGCGGAATGGGCTTCGGCTTTTTGGCCATCGTCATTTCTTATTTGCCGACCATGTATGGCGCTTTTTCTCAGCGGGAATTGAACATTTCGTTGCTCGACGCGCGCGCCGGCTCGCCACCCACCGCCGGGGAGTTGCTTCGCAGGCACGCCCGTTTTCGCGGACCTGATATACTTAGCAGGTATCTACAAGATTGGGAAATATGGTGCGCGCAGTTGATGGAGAGCCATTTGTCGTATCCGGTTCTCTGCTACTTCCGGTCGCAGCATGACAACCAATCGTGGCTCGCGGCGTTTACGGCGGTCCTGGATGTGAGCGCACTGATAGTCGCGTACGGCGTGGGCGACGCCAAATGGCAGGCGCAGCTTACGTTCGCGATTTCTCGCCATGCGATCGCGGATGTGTGCGAGGTGCTGCGGGTCCGCCCCGTCGCTCCCGCCGCCGACCGGCTCCCCCCGAAAGACCTTGCCGAGGTGCGCAGCTTGCTCGCCGAATCCGGCGCCTGCAAGTGCACGGAAGCTGGCGACCAGAAACTGAGCGAACTCCGAAGCACGTACGAGCCCCAATTGAACGGCCTTTCCCGGCGTCTGCTCATGCCGATTCCATCGTGGGGCATAGGCGCGAAATTCGTGGAGAAATCGAAGCGGACGGCCTGGGACCGAATCACATCCGAATCAGCCGGTCCAAAGGCTCCCGATGGCGGGGAATCTGGACATTTTTAGCGGGTAGCAAGGTGGAACGTCGCAAGGCAATGGGCACGTCTCCGAGAATTTCGCTGATCAGGAAGTGGCAAATTAAAGGAGACAACCCAGGTCCGGCATTCCCAAACCTCACGGTGGAGGCAGACGGCGATCCTTGATCCCTCGCAAGTGATCTCGAATCCTCAGGAGAACCTCGTCGCGTTGCCCGTTGGCGATCTGTCTCTCGATTTCAGTGAGTGCGAAATGGACGATGTCATGATGATGGATTTCTTCCCCTTCCACATCGTCGCTGATGTTGACCCAGAGTTCATGCAGCAGATCGATCTCTTTGGGCGTAAGGCGTGGTGCATGCGGTCCCAAATAGAAGACTTGTGCTTGGCCGGACGAATTGAAGATTTCGAGTGAGACCCGTGGGCGCGGTTCAGGCATCCGCTCCCATGCAAGCCCGATCTGGCGCGCCTGTTCGCTGACTGACATTTTTGACGAACTTCCGATAACCACTGAACCTGACTGCAAGCCCGCGGCCATGCGCAGGATGCCTTCCCAGAGGTCATTCGCGGCCGCAACCGCGAGCCGTACCGGTTTGCCCTCCGTTTCCGCGATGGAAAGGACCTTGCTAAACAATGACTGCTCAATCGTGCTAAAGAGCTGATCCGGTGTCAGGTCACTTTCACCGGAACCTGCGCGCTGCAGAACTTGAACGTGCAGGACGACGACCTCGGCTTCTCGACGTTTGGCTCGACGCAGCGCTGCTTCCAATGCGTACAACGCGTAGTTTGTGCTGATGGGAACAAGGATGTTGCCTGGCCGGACGTCGAGATTGTCCTGCGTGAGCTCGGCTTCTTGTGCGAGATTGAATTGATCGAGCTCGACGCACTTTTCCCCCCGCTGCCGCCGGATCCTCAACTCGGAGAGAGTAAAAAGAATGAATAGTGCACCTGAGAAAATAATGCCCGAGACAGTGGCCGCCGGTTTTGTAAAAAGATTCACAACCGCGGTCGTCAGCAGCGTTAGCGTAATGAGACCAACCCCAACGGGGATTTCCTTGCCGGCGATTGTGAAATTAAGTGGTACGCGGAATTCCCGCCCTCCGGGGTGTGTATACCGCAGGACGAGAACCGCAAGACCGTTGAGAACGAAACTCCAAATTACGCCAAAAGCATAAAGGTTCGCCAAGAACGTAACGTCGCCGCGGCTTATCAGGATCATCAGGAGTTGAAACATCACCACGAAATTAATGATCCGGTATGAGGTTCCGAATCGTGGATGCGGCCGGCGAAACCAATCAGAGAGAACGCCGTCCTCGGAAACGCGATTGAGGACGCCGTTGGAACCTATGATTGCGGTGTTCACTGCGCCAGAGAGAATTAATGTTCCCACGGCGACAACAAACACTTGAAAAACCAAACGAGCCACGTAGGGTCCGGAAAGGTTCATCGCCAATCCGCCGATCAAATTCTGAAAGTATTCGGGCCTGGTCTTGTCCGGGATGATCATCACGGCAAAGAAGGAAACCAGCGACGTGAAGATCAGGCTATAGAGAAAAATTACCAGTGCGGCTTTCTTAAGGTTCGGAAGTTTGGGGTACTCGATTTCCCGATACACTTGAGCAAGCGATTCTGCTCCGCTCATGGCGAGGACCGAATGTCCCAAGGCGACGAAGACGGCGATCACGGTGATCAGGCCCGGAAGATTACTGCCGTATAGCCAACCGAGCGAATGTTGGTCGAGGATGATGTTTCGGGGAACCGGTGCGGGCGGCAGATGTCCCCCGCGCATCCACAAGGTATAGCAGCACCAGGAGACTAACGCGATGACCATGACAGTGGTTAGTTGCATGATCCATAGCGCCTTCTCACTCGATTCGTGAATGCCCTTTGTGTTCTGCCACCAGAAGTAGAGGGTGGCAGCCATGGCAAATATCGTGGCAGCAGCGTTCGCGTTCAAAACTACTTTCAGATGAGCAAAGGCGAATACCTCGTTCAGCAATCCAGCAAGATACCTGCCCGCCGAGACACCACTGATCGGTCCGGTAAGAACGTAGTCAAACATGAGCGCGGAAACGGAAAATTTGGCCAGTGTTCCGCCCATCGCCTCCTTCACCACCCGATAGACGCCTCCGCGGACGAACATGCTGCAGCTTTCCACGTATAACTGGGAAACGGCGTAGGAGAGGAGCATGGTCGCGAGAATGAACCACGGGGCCGTCTTACCGATGAACTGCTCGGCCTCACCCCCTGCGTAGTACGCGGAAGACGCCAGATCGTTCAGAACGATGGCCGCTGCTCGCCAGAACGAGATGAAAGTCAGCATGGCAGTTGTGGCCACGAGAACTTTGGCGACGGGGCGGGCAGTAAATTTTGTTTGTGTGAACGAGGGACTTTTTGGATCCGATGCCATATGCCTGCCTGTCAAAGGTATCTAAGTGCATTCATCGCGTCAGCCCTGGAGAAGCGGCGACAACCGGACAACCGAGGCCACTTCTGTTGCGTTCTCGAACTGCCCCGACCGGACTTCCAACAGCACGCAGAAGTCTCTTCGGCGCCAAAACCTGTCGAACCGCTTGTGAAGAACCTTCCATTTCTTTGTGAGATAATAAACAGCTGCAAGACTGCCCCATTCGGAAAGCCCAGCACACACTACGTAGCAATGATTCGGATTCTGTGGGTTGTTCAATCTTAGAAGAATCGCCTTATCGTAGGCTATACCGCTGCGGTTCTCCGCGGAGTAAAGCTGTTCGCATATCTGAAATGCGCGCTGTCCCGCCCCATCGAATACAAATTGGAACAAAGCGTTTCCCGATGATTCCTCGATGTCAAATGTCTTCAGGTTTGAGTCGGAATTGCCGTAACAAATCAAAGTCGCATCCATCGTTTGCTCTACTTCTGTGTCAGTTGCAATCCGAAGTAATTTGCCCGTATGTCGCAAGAAGAGTGCTGACAGCATTGCCGCCGCGTTGGGCGACAGTTTGCCGTAGGTGATTTCTGCGTCGATGAGGTCTTGAGGATTTGCCTGTCGCGGCAAATCTGTTACGAATCTGAGGCTGTGTCTCAGGCCCACATCTTGATAATTCTCCAACACAAGATATGACTCTCTGGATAAGGCTCCTTCACCCCAAAACCGCCGAAAAAGATATTTGTTCCAAGTGTCAGGGATTGACCCTCCCAGATGCTTGGCCAGTTCCCATAACATTAACAAACGAGACGATGTGTGAGTCATATTGTGCCGGGTCAAAAAGTCCCACCCAGTAGGGTCCGCAGACGGAACGAATCAATTCCTGCCAATCGGTCCTTGCATTTGCTTTTCTGGCAGCACGTAAAGGCCGCATAAAGATTTCATAAGGGAAGCGTAAGGATATCATAAAGGGTTTTCAGGTGTGTTTGATTTCTCCTTCACACTCCGGTTTGAAACGAAGGTTGACCTTCATGGCAGCACGGTAGTTATTAGGTTCTAAGGACGCTTAGTGGTGTCCATTCTTTCGAGCAATATGCTCCAAGAAAAAGACGCCAGACTAGCCAAGAACCGCCTAAGAGCACTGGCAGCCCTCAGTCCTAAAGTGCCAGCCCCGTGAAGTCTACTTCTGGAATCTGGAAAAAACACTAATTCCCAGACACCGATAATCTCGGAATGTGGGAGCCAATCCCGGAGGAGCGCCTTGATCAGGCGGAACCAGGCAGCGAAAATCATTTGTAAAGCTCGGTTTGGGAATTTTCGTTGGGGGGCAGAAATTGACCCCGCTACGTGGCTGGGAGAACGACACATTAAAAACTGGGCCGGAACATTGCGTTCTGGACACGGTAGTTGTATGTTGGCGGTCAGCCCGGAGATCAAAAAGGACATTCTCGCTTAACAATGAAGAAAAGGGAGGAAGCGCCATGAAATACGTTCTTTCGGTTGTGGCATTGCTGCTGGCGATGAGCCAACAGCAGCCGGTGTTCGCTCAAACAAGTGGCGACAATCTGGTCAAGGAGGCCGTCGCCGCACAAGGTGGCGCCGATGCGCTGCGCGGATTGAAGGGCCTCGCCATCAAAGGTGATGCCAAGTTCTGGGAGCCAGGGCAGTCCTTCGCTGCCGATGGAGAACCGCGATTCCTCGGGGATGCGACGTTCGCGATCACCTGGGATCTCGCCAAGGGTCAGGCGCGCACCACTTGGGACCGCGATCAGAAATACCCGGAGCCAGTGAGACTGAAATACACAGAGACTTTGTTGTCCGCGCTCGGCTATGTCACGGATGACAAGGGCAGCCAGCCAATGTCGCGCATCCGCGAGGCCGCGCAACTGCGGGAACTCGAGCGCTCGTCGCCCTGGCTGCTCGTCAAGGCCATGGGTGATTCGAGCCACGTCACCTCCGCGGGATCCCAAAAACTCGGTGAGCAGTCGCTGCCGGCGGTCTCGTTCGCTGACGGCGCGACGACATTCACCATCTTGTTCGATCGCAAGACTCATCTGCCTGCCGCCATCCGCACGCGAGATGACGATAACATCCACGGCGATTTGAACTACGATCTCGTGCTCGCGGACTGGAAAGCGGTTGGCGGGGCACAGATCGCCGAGTCGCTGTCTTATCGGATCGGTGACGTCGATGTAGCAAAACTCAACTACCGGGAAGTCACTGCCAATCCCGCAATCGCGGCCGACACGTTTGCCGTACCTGAGGCGATTCAAGCGGCGGCCAAGCCTCCGGCAACGAGCAACGTGCCCTATCAATGGGTGATGCGGCGGCTCTTCCTGACGAGGTTCAGCGACAGTGACAACATCATTTTCCCCAATGGCGGCGGCCTCAAGCTGGTCGAGCTTGCGCCGAACGTGCAACATGTCGAGGGTGGAGGAGCCAACAATCTGATCATCGCGATGAAGGACCATCTGGTCATCTTCGATGCCCCTTATGGTGAGTTGCAATCGCGTTGGGTCATCGACGCGGCGAAAGCGAAGTACCCGGGCAAGCCGATCAAGTAACGGTGATCGTTCCGAGCCCGGACAAGGGCTACTTTGAAAAGGATGTCAGGTCACCCCACACGGTTGTTCCTGACGATTTGCAGAAGAAGCCTCGGACACCGGAGTTTATCGAGGTCAAGGACCAGATGACGCTCAAGGACGACACGAGCGAGATTCACCTGTACTACATTCCCAACCCGCACGTCCAAGGCATGCTCATCGGCCACATAGTTACTGGTAACATTGTGTATGTCACTGATCTCATCTCACCCCGAGGTCCGATCGAGCGTTCGGAAGCCACGGCCTCCGTGGGCGAGCTCCTGAGAAAATACAGCATCAATGGTGCCTTGATTGCCGGCGGCCACGGCACGACCGTTAAACAATCCGACATCGCGCTTGCCTTGGCCGCGAACTAAAGCGTGGAGCGGCTTTCGCGAGGATCGGATCAAGTGGGTAAGAAGCAAGGCCTGAGGAAGCGCGGATACTGGAAAAACTAAACTTGCTGACTGACAGGGCTGGGCAACCTCGGCGCTTCGCCTATCTGGATACCAGCACATAGAGACGCGAGGCTCCCAGAATTGTCCTGTCCGTTCATTTCCGGCAAAATCCGCCCCAGACTACTCTGGAGTATCCGTGTGAGAGTTACATTGGCCGTCTTTCTGGTCGTTGCTGTTGCTCTCCTATCTCCTATGCAGGTGTTCGCGCACCATGGCACCGCAGGCTACGACACGACGAAGCTAGTTACGATCAAAGGAATCGTTACGGATTTCCACTTCGGCAATCCGCACGTCGAAATTTCGCTCGACGTAAAGAAGGACGACGGTAGCGTCGAGAACTGGCAAGGCGAGCTGAACAGTCCGAACATTCTGGCACGAGCGGCGGGCTGGAACAGAAATACCCTGAAGCCTCGCGACGAGGTCATTCTGGTTGGGTACCGGTCGAAAAATGGACTGAAGGTTCTTCGCCTCGAGAAGGTGTCGCTGTCCGACGGCACGGAACTTTTCCCGAAGGGCGGAAACGGCGTCGAGCGGTATTGAGACGCCGTTCTTCGCCTTGTGAACTCAGAATCGAGAAACGAGGAACAATCCCGCGCCGATGGCTAGCGCATCTTCGGCAAGCGCGATCGCCGTGTCATTGATTTTCAGATATTTCACCAACTGCCGCCGCACGTGAAAGCCCGCAAACGCGCCGTTGATGGCGCCTAGCCCGCCGAGCAGGGTCCCCTCCAAAAGGAGACGATTCGCCGAGATGCAGAGCGCGGCGCCGCAAATCGCTCCCGAAAGGATGCGGAAAGCCATTGGAAAAGGGCTCGTCCGGTTCGGCACGAAAGACAATTTATCCGCGATCAGTTCTCCAAGACCCAACGCGGAAACCGCGAAGACAGCGATCGTGGAGTCGAGCAGCGCCAGGCGGGAGTCGCGCAGATCGAGCCAATGGAGATGCGCGGCCCAACTTACAGCCGCGGGAGCGGTCAGCGACCGCAACCCAGCGACGATTCCAATCCCGAATGCGCACAAAGCCAAGGCGAAGTCAGATGACATCAGGACAATTTATACTGGTCAGTTATTAAGTCAAGAAATTTTCTTAACATTTAGTAATACGGCCAGCATAGAAATGATCCGGCGGGGCACTCCAAACAGGAAGCGGAGGTCAGGCTTCTCTGGCGGACTGATTCAAGAAATGCCTGCGAATGCCGGGAGAAACGCCAGAGAAATTCAGAATGCTTTTCGGCATCCTACGGCCATACCGGCAGCCTCCCGCATGATCATCGGTGAATTTGGAGGAAAGACATGGAAGATTTCCGCTTAATCCTGCGTATCGGGGTCTGGGGTCCGGAAGTCCGGCGCGCCCAAAGGATCGATGAAGGGTTCGATCAATGGTCCACTTCCCGAAGGGCCATCGATTTTTTTCTGCGCGCGGCGCTCCGCCTTCATGCGCTGTTTTTCCTGCCTCTTCATTTCTTTTTGGCGCTTTTGGAACGTAGATTTAGATGTTGTCATAGAATCTCCTTGAATTTCGCGCTAGACGAGTTGCCGGGTGTCCGGCAAAAGCACTGTTTCGTGCTACCAGCGCGGCTCGCGCGGCTGTCGCGCGCTATCGCGGTAATCCTCGTTCGAGAATCGGCCGCCCTGCTTCCCGCCACGGCCCCGGTCGCCGCCCCGTTCGCCCCCGCGGTCCCGGTCGAACCCGCCGCCCCCTCCGCCTCGCGGCCCGCTGGATGCGGACTTTGGGCGGGCCTCATTCACCTTCAGATTGCGCCCACCGACTTCTTTTCCGTCGAGGCCGGAAATAGCTTTCGCCGCTTCCGCATCGTTGGGCATTTCCACAAATGCGAATCCGCGGGCTCGTCCCGTTTCACGGTCCGTCGCGATGTGGACACGCGAAATTTGCCCGAATGGTTCAAACAGCGCGCGCAAATCCGCCTCGGTCGTCTGAAAACTCATGTTGCCGACGAATAGGTTCTTCATGTTCTTTCTTCTCTCTTTCGATCTCTAAAATTCAATGTGCCGCGCGCGCCGTCAATCGCCGGATTCAAATCGCTCGGAGGCGACGATGAGGACCGGATGAAGTCACGAGGGGCTTGCAGTGGCCGGCATCTGGAAGGATACAGGAGGTGCCCGGTCCCCTTCGGATGCATTCTAACTATACCAGAGGTCCGGCGTATTTCCGTATGGATAATGCCACAGGCAGGTGGGAGCCGTGTTTTGTGCCATTTAGCGACGACAGAGCATAGGCAAGAGACGCCAGGGCCATGATTCATCTGCCTCTATATTCATTGACATCGATCGATGCGTGCGCATAGCCTGCCTTCTGCATTCGCCTTTAGCAAGTAAAAAAAATGATTCCCGGGAGGAATTGGGATGGCTCGTAAAACTGGAAAGGCGGCGCTCTCACCCGCCGTGATCATGGAGGACCTTACCGGCGCATGGAGATCTCGAACGCTGGCCGCAGCGGTGGAATTGGACGTTTTCAGTCATATGGCAGAGGGAAAACGATCTGCCAAGGACGTTGCCGGAGCAGCGGGAGCATCGCCGCGCGGCATGGCCCATCTTTTGGATGCTCTCACCGGGATCGGCTATTTGCATAAGACCGGCGGCCGCTACGGCCTGCGGCCAGTCTCTGCCACGTTTCTGGTGCGGGGCAAAACGGCCTATATGGGCGCGATGGCCCAGGCGATGTCGCTCACCTGGGACGCTTGGAAGGACCTAACGGAAGTGGTGAAGAGCGGCCGCTCCGCCGAAGCCGTCAACATAGCTGAGAAAGGCAAAGAGTTTTTCCCCAAATTGGTGGCGAGCATTTTCCCGGGGAATTTTGCCGCGTCCACGGCGGCAGTCTCGCGTCTTCCAGAAAATGAGCGCCGCAAAATCCATAGTATTCTGGACGTCGGGGCTGGCTCCGGCGCGTGGTCGCTGGCATTTGCCCGGGCCATTCCGCAGGCACGCGTGACGACCGTGGATTTCCCGGAGATGACTCCAATCACCCGGGAGTTTGCTGAAAAATTCGGCGTCGCCGCTCGATACGAATATCACGAGGGCGACCTCCGGCAGGTGGATTTCGGACACGATGCGTATGACTTGCTGATCCTCGGCCACATCGTCCACTCGGAAGGAGAAACGCACGGCAAGGAGCTTCTACGCAAGTCCTACGCGGCGCTGCGGCCCGGCGGGAAGCTGCTCATCGCGGAATATGTCCCAAACGACACCCGCACGGGACCCGCGATGCCGCTGCTGTTTGGCTTGAACATGCTTCTGCAAACCGAGGAGGGCAACGTCTTCACCTTGAGCGAATATCGCACCTGGCTTAAGGCCGCGGGCTTTCGCAAAGTGGCGACCATTCCTGTGCCCCCACCGTCAACGGTGATCCTGGCGACTAAATAGTGGCGTTATGACTTCAGGATAGGTCCGCCTACCACTATCACTTTCCGTCCGAAAGTTGCGTTCGTTACTTCGGCAAAGGAGAGGTAAAGTGCGTCGAGGCCGGTAGCGAGCCCAAACCATCCTCCCAGCGTCTTCCAGGCTGCCCCCATTCCCAGGTCGGCTCCGGCAAGCAGGAAAAAAGTAATCCAGAGAAGAAGGAATATTGTCCAGAGGGTGAAGTTGGTGCGGAACGTGGCGATCCACATATAGAGTGTAAAAAACCCCCACATCAGGAGCGCAACGCCGACGCCGCGCGGATCGGGCGGCTTTATCCACCCCGCACCCACGGTCCAAAGCAGGAATGCATACCACCACCAAAACGCACCATACGAAGTGAACGCCACCATGCCAAAGGTGTTGCCGTTCTTGTATTCCAACACGCCTGCAATGATCTGCGCGAACCCTCCGAAGGAAAAAGCCAGCGGAATGACAGCAGGGGTCGCCTCTGGCGGCAAGAGTCCCGCATTGATCGAGCTGAGCACCACGGTAGTAATTCCAAAACAGGCCAGGCCCAACGGCGCCGGATTCGCAGGTTTTATTTCATCGGCCATGACGAGTTCGCCTCCCGGTAATTTCA
>WNGO01002082.1_pt1 | contig 12858 bp, 13 predicted proteins | sample 5400511 | NCBI WGS metagenome assembly WNGO01 (sample SAMN13153380, study PRJNA577476) | soil metagenome | isolation source: 20 cm soil or saprolite under Garry oak tree replicate 2 | place: USA:California | collected 2016-06-15
GGATATCGCAACTTGCTGCGGTCGTAACGGGCGCGGTTCTTGCTCGTCCACATCAGTGGCCCCTCCTCGAATCAGGCCACTACTCTTCAATCACAGGTGATTCATATGATTCAAGTACTCTTCGGACAGACACTTAGACATTTATCAGGCTCGATGTCTCAGTTGGGTCAATTGCTACCGAAACAAGCTTCCCCTGTAATGTCCGCTTTGGCCCCGTTAGCGACCAAATAGCAGACATTGCCTGAGTTCCGTTTTGTGCCAACAGGAGACATTCGAAATGAAAGAGGCCGCCAATTGAGGCGGCCTTACTCCATGAGATCGCAGCGCACGAAGCTGACGCTAATCCTTAAAGGCTCCAAGTCGCGATTGGCTGCCTGCTTGGCTGGGCCATTCCAGTGCGTCTCGAAGGCTTCTGGGCTTGCATAGACTTCGTACAATATGACCGTATCAGCTTGGTCATGCGCGACCATTATCTCGAATTTCAGCGTTCCTGGTTCTGTCGCGAGATAGCGTTGCGAATGTGCCTTCAGGTGCTTCAGGTATTCATCCCGCTTGCCCGCGACGGTCTTAATGGTCGCACTGACTGCCAGTTTGCCCATGCATTCCTCCGCGCATCCAGATCGATCCTATTCGCGATTGTTAAGGTGGGCCAAATACTTTTCATATTCTGCGCGCGACATCACACCGCCTTCTTGCTCAACGCGGGCGCGGTCTTTAGCCGGTAACGAAGCCTGCATATCATCGACGCGTTTCCAGGGCGCGAGCGGTGTTTCGCATGTCGCTCGCGGCACATATTCCGACGGCTTGGTTTTCGTGTAGCGATGCACGTACCGCGGACAATTGCGAAAAATCTCGCTCACAGTCACGCGGACGACCAACTGGGCTTCGGCGTAGTTCTGCAGTAGCGGATCACCATCGTCCACGCTGGCGATGCCCTGCAGACGCAGTCGATGCGGCTTCTCGAAATCGATGAACAGCATGCCAACCTGGCCATTCCCCATCAGGTTGCCCATAGAATAGAACATGCCGTTGCCGTCGTAGCAGGGAAACGCGATCGTCTTATTGTCAAGAACGCGAACAAACCCTGGGTCGCCGCCCTTATAGGACACAGTCGGTCTGCCCTGGTGATCGATAGTCGAGAGGAAAAACATATCCCGACTTTCGATGAACGTCTTATGCTCCGGCGGAATTTCTGTAAGCACCAGACGTTTTTCGACATTGTCAGCAAGCCGTCGTGTGTCGAAGCGCTCCTGCAGCGCGCGATGAACGGGTCCATATAAACCACTCATGTGGCGCACTCCCTATTGCGAAAAAGCTAGACTGCTTCAACGGTGCGGTCTGCACATGCGCGCGGAGCGGTCTCGCCGCCAACACCTCTGAGCGCGTTGATATATTCTCAGCGCCGCCGCATATCGGGCCTGCCTAGCCGGATCATAGCCGTTCAACCGGCCTTTCTGGAAGGGCTTGCCCATGTCCGAGTCGGGTCCAAAACCGGCAAAGCTCAACGCGAGCATATGTTTTCCGCTTTGTCCCGGCACCCTGAGAGCGGACAATGCGCAGTAGAGCCGGCATGTCCGTTTCGCGCCAACAACGCCGATATCTTTGGTCTGGTCGAGCGCTTCGGATTAGCCGACCGGCCACGAGCGGCCCGAAATCCTTGACAGCCGCTTCCATGGCTGATCCCAAACCAGCCCGGCCGCTTTGCTCTCTCTTCAAGAGCAGCCCGACGCACGACGTTCCCCACGACGCGCGCCGGGCCCAACCAATCCGCTGGCCCGAGCGGATGGCCGAATCAAGGTTATGCAATCTTCGTGGCAATTCTGCGCGTCAAGCCGCGCCAGCTTCGGGCCGGGTCGCGCATCTCGAACCAAACCGGGATAGCCCTGGCCGGCGGTTACTTACTGTCCATGTAATCCCCCCGAAGGCCGATATTAGCACCGGGCTCAATAAATCCTTTTCGCGCGAGCCGGTTTCAAATCGAACTTCATTCCCATCTTGCAGGCAAATCCGTTCACCTGGTCGCGCCATTTTGTCGCGTCTTTATCTTTGCAACCGCAGGGTTTAAGCTGCATTTTGGCTGGGGGTACTTTTCATGCGCATCTGCTGGCGAATGGTCGCTGTTGCGTTTATTTGCTTTCCAATTGCTTCAGTTGCACTCCTTGCTGACGAGGTTGAGCGACATGAGCCTGAGGTCGACATGTTCGCGTCAATGGCGGGCAAGTGCAGCACGCTGAAAGTCGGGGAACGCGACTTCGCGTGCAGCTCCGTGGCCTTTTCCCACAGCCCCGGGGGGCGATCCGGCTTTATCGTCCCTCTCAACGATCCAGACGATGAAACTCACATCATCACCTTTTCGGGTGAAAAGAGTAAGAGAGGACAAGATAATCTGTACGAACTATCGATCGACCAGGTGCTGTTAAAATCCAAGGACAGGCCAAAGGCCGATGGGTTGCCGATACCGTCCGTCGAGCTGTCGACTGGAACGTGCAAGCAGATCGGAAATTTCGCGGCACAACAGGTGTCCAGCATCTCTTGCAGCGCAACCGACGGAAACGGCAGGAAATATGAACTCCAGTTTGAGTCGGATGGCTCGCCTATCAGGGTGAGGATGATCAGGGCAGCCGACCCAGCCGTGGAAGAGCGCCGTGCCAAGGCAGTCGCCGCGCATGTCGAGCAGCTCAAATGCCAACAAATGGCTGTTGTTCAAGGTATCCTGCCCAGAGACCGCACAGCCTTCATTCTTCAATGCATGGAAGAATAACCGGCCAAGGGACAGGCGGCTGGACAACTTGCCGGTGACGTTTCGACACCACCTCGAATCCGGGACCGGTAACCAATCTCGACAACGTCCTCTCCGCCCAGCTACACTGGCCTCTTCGGCGCACACCTGCGGGGGCAAGGCCATGCGATTATCGTCAGCTGGTTGGGCCTTGTTAGGCCTGGCAGTGGTTCTATCGGCTGGCTACGCTCTGAATCGCGGGATTCTGGTTGGATCCAGGATAGAAACGGCCCGACTAAGCGACGACTATCCAGTGCCATTCTATAAAAAGCATTGCCGCTATCTGTTCTTCACCGGTGTTCAACAGGTATGGACAAGCTCCGAATCCACCAGAGAAGAAGCAGAAAAAGTCTCTTGTTCTTCGCTGAAGAGTGAACCCATTATTCACCGGCGGCGTAAGGCTTCCTAGGAAAGGGCGCCGAGCGAGGTTGCGCATACTGCGATTCACGAATCGCCTTACCGGCGTAGCGCTCACGCCACTTTCGCTTGACAACAAAAAGCAGCCTATTCGGGCAGTCCCGCCTGGCCGCCAACCAGTTGCATTTCACTTTTGCATGCAGATAGGCCTGAGCGTCTCTTCAACGCCACGGGCCTTGGTGTACTCGATGAGTGCCAGCCGGGCTGCTTCACAACGCTCTGCGCTGGTAAATTCCTGGGTCGATACCACGGCTCCATTGCCAACGCCGAGCCAGCTGACGACGATCAGAACATGGATCATGATATCCTCTCCACGGTCTCATTTGGCGGTGCGCGCCTTCGGCCGGGCCAATCAATCGTTTTCTTCGCTTTGGCGTGGCCTCGATGTCCTCAGGCAGGCCGTACCGCCCGGACGATCCAGATAAGCAAGACCGCGCCGATGAAGCCGCAAATCAGGTAGCCGATCCATCCCCCCAGGAAGATCCCGAAGTAGCTCAAAATGGCGCTGGCAATCGCCGCACCGACAATGCCGAGCACAATATTCATGATCAGCCCCATGTTACTCTTCATGAATTGCTCTGCCAGCCAGCCTGCAATCCCGCCGATAATGATAGCTGCGATCCAACCCACTCCAGCATCTCCCATCGCTCATCTCCTCGAAAAAGCGCACGTCGCGCCCGAGCACGGTGCGTCCGACAGGCGGCTGCCCGTTGATCTGTATCAACGCGCGGATCGCCGGCAGGCGTTGAAGGGCTTTTCGCGCAGAGAAGGAGGGCAGCATGTCATGGGGTTGGCGGGACCTGGTTGTGTTGACATTCCTGGTGCTCGTGTTCGGCGCGGCAATGATAGCGAACGTGAGTGACGGACCGATGCGCGAGCACCGCGGCTCGTGGGTAACACACGTCTTGCGATAGGTGTTTCCGGCTGGGTTGAGGTGAAGAGCGAACGGCTGTAGCTGAGCGCAAACCGAAACGCTCGGCCGCTGACAGTGGAACCGCGAACCAACGAGACGCAGGTCGGGTGCCGCATTAAATTGCAGGGGAACCAGGCCGAAAACGCAATTTCACCACGAAGGACCGCAAAAAATCTGAAGTTGCGGAGAGAAACATGGCTCGAAATTTCGGAGTGCCTCGACAGATCGACCGGCATGAGCGCGCGCCGGTTTGGCCGGCATGGCTTGTGACTTTTGCGATCAGGCTTGGCATTATCAACCCGGCGAAGTTCCGCTACCGCGGGTGATGCGCTGCGCGCTGCGCGGGCGCGCTCACGAGACATGTTGCGGGTGCTCGTGACCGGCGGCTCGCCAATGCGCCGCGGCGGCGGTACGCCTCGGCGCATTGACGCCATCTCCCGTTCCGCCTCCGTGTGTCGCGGATCACAGGAGCTGGATCGTCTGGAAACACGCCCGCTTCTGCGGGTCGCCCACAATCAGTATCAATAGTAGCGGCGGTATGCGTAGGGGCGATAGACGCGAGCCCCATAATATCCATATCCATGCCTATACGCCCTTCGGTAGGCCCTTCGGTGGACGCCAGCAACGCTCATCGGCGTCAGCGGACGTCCGATCCTGGCTTGGGCGGTATCGAGAGAAACCGACAAGCTGTTCTGAGGTGACCAATGAAGTGAGGCAGGGGTCAAGCAGAGCATCGCGGCCCCAAGGACAACGCCCATGCTGTTCAACTTTTTCATGATCCTTCTCCTCGATAGTGGTCGCCCCACATTTGGCCGGGGATCGGCCGCCTGCCGTCACGGGCAAAGCCTTCGCGCATGCCGGTCGTCACTGTCCGTTACAGTCGCCGATGGGTTTGGCCTTCCAGACCTGATGAACCGTTATGAACAGGCCACAATTCCAGGACGTGTCATGTTGATCTACATCAACGCAACCCAGGCTTATGTGTTCGCTGGATCAGCGTTCCTGCCGACCTACCAGGCTGCGCCATTGTGCTTCGAAGTTATCAGGCTCTTCGATTTTTTCCTTTACGGCGGGCGGTGCGGCGAGCGCCAATGCGTCATCGGGAGCCGATCGCGCTGAAGTTTCGCCGGGCCAGCGCAATAGCGATTTCGAAAGATTGTTGTCGCCCTGGTACCAGCACTTTCGCCCGTCGATCAATCGATAGGACCAATGCCCCTGCGGCTGTGATGGGATTGCGGAAGCACATTCTAGTGCTTGCGCGGTCTGCACCCCGACAAGAAGGAACATTGCAAGCGGCAAAAGACGAGCGGCGAAAGCCGTTGAGTGAATTTGCCTGGTCATTGGAGCATCTCACGGTGCGACAATTTACAAGCCAAACCGGAATCTGGTTTCCAAATCTGGTCACAGTGGGTCAAAAAGTTGACCAAATTTGCCTCGATTGGTTGCGATAGAGCAAAATCCGGAAAAAGCCGGGCCGGCGGAATCGCCGGCCATGACCGCACGGCGCGGCAATTGCGAGAAAACAGATGACACGATTTTCCACTTTTATTCTTGCGGTCGTGATGTTGTCAGAGGTCAGCCTTGCCTTTGCCCAGCAGGCCCAACCACGATACATGGTCAGTCCGTTCGCTCCCTTCTTTAATTACGGCGGCCGCAGCTCGGGGCCGATTCCGCGCACCGTTGTTGATTTTCAAAGCAGCTACGCGCCAGGAACCATCTACATCGACACCACAGAACGGCGGCTCTACCTCGTGACTGGCCGAGGCCAAGCTATTCGTTACGGAATCGGGGTGGGTCGCGATGGGTACGGTTGGGCAGGCGCTCTCCGCGTCAGCGCGAAACGGGAATGGCCCAACTGGTTTCCGCCAGCCGAAATGCTCGCCCGGCGCCCGGACCTGCCGCGTTTCATGCCAGGCGGCCTCGAAAATCCCCTGGGCGCGCGAGCGTTGTATCTTGGATCGACACTTTATCGCATTCACGGCTCGAATGAGCCAGAAACCATCGGGCAGGCGGTTTCTTCGGGCTGTTTCCGCATGACCAACGACGACGTTATCGATCTTTACAATCGGGTTTCGGTGGGAGCGACAGTGGTTGTCAGGTGAGAGAGAAAACCGGGCCGAAGCCCTGCCCGCGGGCGGACAACGTCGTCAATCTCATGGACGCCCTGAAGAACAGCATTGAGCTGTGAAAGCGCTGCTTCGGCGATCGTGCCTAGTGAGCGCCGCGCTTGCTGAAACGCTCGGCCAGGCGACGGTTATGTTGGATCTCGTCGGCGATAATCAGCTTGCGGTACTTTAGATCAGCGATCGCCCGATCGTCAGCCGGACTATGGCGCAAGGCATCCGCAATTTCCTTTTCCAACATCGTGTATCGCCGCTCCAGATAGGCAATGGTTGTTTGCGCCATGGCTCTCTCCAACACAGTCGCATCCACGTAGAAAGGAACGCGAAAAAGCAAAAACCTCCTTGATGTGGATCAAGGGCGTCCACCAGGCGCAAGCGGACGTCCTCGGGTGTGGAAGAACAACCCAAAAACGTCCGCGACTTGGCATTGAAGAAAAAACCTCTCAAAGGGTCATGAGAGTTGGCTTCCTCAATGTTTTCAAGCGAAGTTCGAAATCGCATCGGCGCCTTTGATTTAGGTCAAGCGTGGCCGTCTCCCCGCGTCGTGCTGGACCTGCAAATTCAGCGAGCGTGAATACAGGCCGCCCGATACCGTGACGGTTGGCTGTCTTGCCAGGTTGAACGGCTGGTGCAACGCCAGCCACTCGACGCAAGCTGGCCCAGGAGATTCCGGACATCGTAAGTGATTGCGACAGGAGCAAAAGGGAGCGAGGCGAATGGCAAGCCCATTCTACACCGCCGAACACGAGGCCTATCGCGAGGTGGTGCGGCGCTTTGTCGAAAAGGAGATCGAGCCCTACGCCCATGAATGGGACGAGGCGGGCGGGTTTCCGAGGCAGCTCTACGAAAAGGCCGCCGAAATCGGACTGTTGGGCCTCGGCTTTCCGGAAGAATATGGCGGCGCCGAAGTCGATAATTTCATGTGGATCGTGGCCGTGCAGGAACTGGCGCGCGCCGGCGCCGGCGGCGTCAGCGCCAGCCTGAAGAGCAATTCGATCGGCGCGCCGCCGATCGCGCGCGCCGGCAGCCCCGAATTCAAGGCGCGGGTGCTGCCGGAAATTCTGTCGGGCAAAAAAATCTCGGCGCTGGCGATCACCGAGCCGAGCGGCGGCTCCGACGTCGCCAACCTGCGCACCTCAGCCCGCCGCGACGGCGATTTCTATGTCGTCAACGGCGAGAAAACTTTCATCACCTCCGGCATGCGCGCAGATTACATCACGACCGCGGTGCGGACCGGCGGTCCCGGCCCCGGCGGCGTCAGCCTCTTGGTGATCGAGGGCGATACGCCCGGCCTTTCGCGGACGCCGTTGAAGAAAATGGGCTGGTGGGCGTCCGACACCGCGACGCTCCATTTCGACAATTGCCGCGTGCCTGCGCAAAACCTGCTCGGCGAAGAGGGCAGGGGTTTCAAGATCATCATGCACAATTTCAACGGCGAGCGGCTGACCATGGCGGCCGGTTGCATCGCGGCGGCGCGGGTTTGTGTTGACGAAGCGATGGAATATGCCAGGCAACGGCACACGTTTGGAAAGCCGCTGGCGCAGCATCAGGTGATCCGGCACAAGCTGGTCGACATGGCGCAGCGGGTGGCGGCGTCGCAGGCGATGCTTGAAATGCTGGCGTGGCGGCTCGACCACGGCGAAAATCCGGTCGCCGAGATCTGCATGCTGAAGAACCAGGCGACGCAGACCATGGCGTTCTGCGCCTCCGAAGCGGTGCAGATCTTCGGCGGCGCCGGCTATATGCGCGGCATCAAGGTCGAGCGCATCTACCGCGAGGTCAAGGTCAACGCGATCGGCGGCGGCAGCGAGGAGATCATGAAGGACCTGGCCAGCCGGCAGATGGGGCTGTGATTGCTGTCATTCCGGGGCGCGCGTCAGCGCGAACCCGGAATCTGGAAATGAGTTTGGTAATGTCGAGATTCCGGGTTCGACGCTTCGCGTCGCCCCGGAATGACAAGGATAGGCTAGCGTCGAAGACGCGAACCCGGAATCTCGGATCAAGTCGAAGCGTGAAGATACCATTGCGGATCATTCACCGGCGGCCCACACTGGCATGATCAAGCAAGGGGAGGCCCGATGATCACGCTTTATCATTGCCACGGGGCGCGCTCGTTCCGGCCGCTGTGGATGCTCGAAGAAATGGGCTTGCCTTACGAGCTGAAAATGCTGCCGTTCCCGCCGCGGGTATTCGCCAAGGACTATCTCGCGCTCAATCCGCTCGGCACCATTCCCTTGATGATCGACGGCGAGACCAGAATGACGGAATCCTCCGGCATCTGCTATTATCTCGGCACAAAATATGGACCGACGCCGTTGATCGTCGACCTCGACGAGCCGGCCTACGGCGCTTTCCTGAACTGGATGTATTTCAGCGACGCGACGCTGACCTTTCCGCAAACGCTGGTGCTGCGCTATAGCCAGCTCGAGCCGGAGGAGCGGCGCAATCCGCAAGTGGCGACCGATTACGCCAAATGGTTTTTCGGCCGGTTGCGGGCGGTCGAAGCCGCGACCGCCAAGCCAGACACGCTTGTCGCCGACCGCTTCACCGCGGCCGATATTGTCATCGGCTACGCGCTGCGGCTGGCCGGGACCATCGGGCTGGCAAAGGACTTTGGGCCCAATGTTGCGGCCTACTGGCAGCGACTGCAGGCGCGCGATGGCTACAAAAGGGCCGTCGCCGCGGAAAATCTTGCCGGCGAGCAGCAGAAGGTCGCGCGGCGCTCGTGAGCGCACGCCTATCTCAACCCGTTCGAGACGGCCGCGCTGCAGACTCCCCAGAGCCTATGAGGGTATCTCCGGCCTCATCCTGAGGAGCGCGCCCTTGCGCGCGCCTCGAAGGATGAACGCGAGTCCATGCGTTGCGGCCATCCTTCGAGACGCTTGCTTTGCAAGCTCCTCAGGATGAGGTCGGTATTCCCGGCAATGCGCTGCGGCCTCCTCAGGATGACGGGATAGTCTGAGCGCATGCGCGCCCGAATAGGCTGAATTCCGAACATCTCCCGGTATTTATCCGCCGGTGACATCCGCCGCGATTTCTGTATTCTGCCAAAAGCTCCGCCAGAGGCCCGCGCGAAGCGGCGAGAAGCGGAGATCGCTCCCGGGAGGGACGGACATGAATGACAGGGATCGCCGCGAATCCGGGCGGCTGATGCTGATCAGCCCCGAACGGGTGTTTTATGCGGGACTATTGGGCCGGCCGCGAAAACGCAGCAGCGGCGGATACAATATCTATGCCGCGATGCGTGGAAGACTCACCATCACCGACGGCAAGTCCGAACTGGTCGGCGCGTTAGCGGTCGTTCCGCCCTATGTGCCGCACAGCGTTGAGAGCGAGCATCCCTGCATCATTTGCCTGGTGATCGAACCGGAAACGGTCGAGCCCTCGGCGATGAAGGATTTGAGCGCAAGAATTGCCGGGACTGACGCGGCCGTTATCGCGCAGCGAATTCGCGCCGCTTACGAGACCTTGCGGCTGCAGCAGGGGCGTCGCGGCTTTACCACCGGAGAATTCGATCAGTTGTGCTTTGGCGAAGCTTTGCCGGACCGCAAGCTGGATCATCGCATCAAGCGATCCGCCGCAAAGCTCAACGATTTCTCCGCCAGCAAGATGACGGCCGCCGATTGTGCCGCTTCCGCCGGTCTGTCGCCGTCGCGGTTCCTGCACCTGTTCAAGGAACAAACCGGCGTATCGTTCCGCGCGTTCCGGGCCTGGAAGCGCGCGCGGCATCTCTTGCACTTCGCCAACCAGAATATCAATCTGGCGCACCTGGCGCAGGACATCGGCTACCCCGATTCGACGCATTTCAGCCATTCGATCCGCCGGTTCTACGGATTGAAGCCGCGTGCGATTTTTCTGGGCTCGAGGGATCTCGCGATTTACCCCAGCGATCCCGATGTCCTCGATAGCGGCGGTGTTCGCCACGGGCGGCCGTAACCGCGCGCGCGCCCCGCGATAGCGGGTGGACGCAAGAAGCGGGAGGCCTCGGGCCGCATGATCCGCCGGACTATTTCGCGACCCGGGACTAGATCGAAGGCAATCCATGAGCGACAAGGCCGTCATTACCTGCGCGCTGAACGGCGTTCTGACCGACCCGAAACAGCATCATGTTCCGGTAACGCCGGAAGAAATGGCGCGCGAAGCGAAAGCCGCCTTCAACGCCGGCGCCAGCGTGATGCATATCCATCTGCGGCAGCAGGCGCCGGACATGGGACACCTGCCGTCATGGGAAGTCGGCGTCTCCCGCGAGATCCAGCAGGCGATCCGCGAGGCCTGTCCGGGCGTGATCATCAATCACACCACGGGAACATCGGGGCCCAACTATCAGGGTGCGCTCGATTGCGTGCGCGAAACCAAACCGGAAATGGCGGCCTGCAATGCCGGCTCGCTGAACTATCTCAAGGTGAAGGCTGACAACACCTGGGCGTGGCAGCCGATGATGTTCGATAACGCGGTCGAGAAGGTGCAGGACTATCTCGACGTGATGAAGCAAGCGGACACGATCCCCGAATTCGAATGCTTTGATGTCGGCATCGTGCGCTGCGTGGGGATGTACCGGCAGACCGGCATGTATTCCGGGCCGCTGGAGTATAATTTCGTGATGGGCGTCGCCTCGGGCATGCCGGCCGATCCGGAGTTGCTGCCGATTCTCTTGAAGCTGAAATTGCCGGAGGCAAATTGGCAGGTCACCGCGATCGGGCGCGCGGAAATCTGGCCGCTGCATCAGCGCTGCGCCGATTTGGGCGGTCACCTGCGCACCGGGCTTGAGGATACCTTCTATCAGCCCGACGGCACGAAAGTGACCTCGAACGGCCAGTTGATCGAAAGCATCGCGGCCTGCGCGCGCCGCGCCGGCCGCGAGATCGCGAATCCTGCGGAAGCAAGGCAGATTTTTGGCATCAGGCACTGAGCTGTCATTCCGGGGCGCGCGAATGCGCGAGCCCGGAATCCATAACCACCATCGTGAGTATGGATTCCGGGCCTGTCGCCTCAGGTCGGCTTTGCCGACCGAAGGCGCATCCCGGAATGACGAAAGAAAATTGTTGGGGCTTTATGGCAATTATTGAATCCACCATCGCCCCGGGCAGCGACGCCTACAAGGCCAATCGCGACGGCATGCTGGCGCTGATTTCGCGGATGCGCGCGCTGGAAGAGCGCACCCGCGCGGCGTCGGCCGCCGCCAAGGACCGTTTCCACAAGCGCGGGCAGTTGCTGCCGCGCGAACGCGTCGCGCTGGTGCTCGATCCCGGCTCGCCCTTCATCGAGCTCTCCACCTTGACGGGTTACATGTTCGACATCCCCGATCCGGAAAAGAGCGTGCCCGGCGGCGGGGTGATCGCCGGTATCGGATTTGTTTCCGGCGTCCGCTGCATGGTCAGCGCCAACGATTCCGGGATCGATGCCGGCGCGCTGCAGCCCTTTGGTCTCGACAAGACGCTGCGGGTGCAGGAACTGGCGCTCGAGAACAAGCTGCCTTATGTGCAACTGGTCGAAAGCGCCGGCGCCAATTTGTTGCGTTACCGCGTCGAAGACTTCGTTCGCGGCGGCAACATCTTTCGCAATCTGGCGCGGTTGTCGGCGGCGGGCCTTCCCGTGGTCACGGTGACACATGGTTCGTCGACCGCGGGCGGCGCCTACCAGACCGGGCTGTCGGATTACATCGTGATGGTGCGCGGCCGCACCCGCGCCTTTCTTGCGGGGCCGCCGCTGCTGAAGGCTGCGACCGGGGAAATCGCCACCGAAGAGGAACTCGGCGGCGCCGAGATGCATACCAGCATTTCGGGCCTCGGCGATTATCTCGCCGAGGATGACCGCGACGCGCTCCGCATCGCGCGCGACATCATGGCCAATCTGGAATGGGACCGGCCGCTCAGGGACGAACCTTCGCATCCTCCGCCCCGTCACGATCCGGAAGAACTGCTCGGCATCATGCCGATGGACCACAAGCGGCCGGTCGACATGCGCCAGGCGATCGCGCGGTTCGTCGACGATTCCGATTTCACCGAATTCGGCGCCAATTACGGCCCGGCCACCGTGTGCGGACATGCCCGCATCGAAGGACAGGCGATCGGCATCATCACCAACAACGGTCCGCTCGACGTGCCCGGCGCCAACAAGGCGACGCATTTCATCCAGGCCTGCTGCCAGTCACGCACGCCGCTGCTCTATCTGAACAACACCACCGGCTACATGGTCGGCAAGGCCTATGAAGAAGGCGGCATGATCAAGCACGGCTCGAAAATGATCCAGGCCGTGACCTCGGCCAGCGTGCCGCAGATCACGATCTATTGCGGCGCGTCGTTCGGGGCCGGCAATTACGGCATGTGCGGGCGTGGCTTCCATCCGCGCTTCTGTTTCTCATGGCCCAACGCCAAGACCGCCGTGATGGGGGGCGAGCAGGCCGCCGAAACCATGGCGATTGTCACCGAGGCCGCCGCCATGCGGCGCGGCAAGCCGGTCGAGAAAGCAAAACTCGATGCGATGAAGGCGCAGATCATCGGCGTGTTCGACGGCCAGATGGACGTGTTCTCGACCAGCGCGCGCGTGCTGGACGACGGCGTGATCGACCCGCGCGATACCCGCGGCGTCCTGGCCGAGGTGCTTGCGATCTGCCGCGAGGCCGAGGC
>WNGO01008487.1_pt1 | contig 12856 bp, 10 predicted proteins | sample 5400511 | NCBI WGS metagenome assembly WNGO01 (sample SAMN13153380, study PRJNA577476) | soil metagenome | isolation source: 20 cm soil or saprolite under Garry oak tree replicate 2 | place: USA:California | collected 2016-06-15
CCGATGATCATAGAGAAAACGCACTACGAGATAGTTGGTGAAGAGCAGGGAAGTAGCGGCGATGATCCCGCCCAGAACCGTATTGTCTTCGCCAATGATTGCGTTTTGGACCGTGTTGGATAGCGTCAGCAGAACGACCAAGTCGAAGGGATTGAGCTGGACGAGTTCGCGTTTGCCGGACAGTCGCAGGCTGATAACCAGGAATGCATAGACCACAATTGGGCGCAGGATTTTTTCCAACAAGGGAACGCCAAGCACGAACATATCCTTCCAAATGTCATGCATAGTGTAGTCGCCTCCTCAGGGTGTCACGAACCAATATCGCACAATCCAAAAGCCGGGCGGGAAAGAAGCACGGGAGCACATCAAGCCGGCTCTTCTTGAAGAGCTGGGCGCCTCTGCGCCGCATTGTCGACTGCTTGTCCGTTCATTCTTTGGTGACAGCAACTCCATCATTAACGCACGCGCTCGCTCGAGTCCCGTATCATAAAAGCAGCTAGTCCCCTGCATCGGCAACGGCGGAGCGGTAAACGCATAACATCCGGAGGACGAAGCGCGCATTCTTGCCCGCGGTTTGACGGGTACAGAGCGGCGTCAAGCGCGGCAATCCCATGACACTGCCCACGATTCCTGAGCAAGGCACGACCATCAGCCCGGAACAGCTCTCCTGTTTGGTCTATCGAATGGAGGCGGAGCGCCGAGTTATCTCCGAGATTGTTCATGGGCTCAACCAGACTGCGAACCTGGACGAATTACTCGCCGGCATTCATCGGGCATTGAAAAAGGTTCTTCCTGCGGAGAATTGCTTTGTCGCGCTGTACGACGCCGTCACAGATACATTTGGCTTTCCATTTTTTGTTGACCAGGTGGATCCTGCGCCGCCTCCGCCGCAAAAAGTCGGGCATAGCTGCACGGGGTACGTTTTCCGCAAGGGCACGCCCATGCTCATTCCGCAAAGTGAATTCGACAGGCTGGCCGCCGCCGGGGAAGTGGAGCTGGTTGGGGCGCCTTCGCCCGCTTGGCTGGGTGTTCCGCTCAAGACCCCGACGGAAACGATTGGAGTTCTCGTGGTCCAGCAGTACGAAAACGAGAAAGCCTACGACCAGCGCGACCTGGAGTTTCTGAGTTCTGTGGGCGGACACATCGCCTTGGCCATCGAGCGGCGCCGCGCCGAGGATGCCCTTCGAAAAAAGGAAGAGATGTTCCGGCTGCTCTTCAGTCACAATCCGCTTCCCACTTGGGTCGTCGACCACGATACTCTGCGATTTCTGGAAGTGAATGAAGCGGCCGTTCGCGTGTACGGCTACTCGCAGGAAGAGTTCAAAAGCATGACCATTCTTGATTTTCCGCCCGAGGAAGAGAAAATCAAAATGCTCAGTTACCTCAAGGAAGAAAGCGGCGACGGGCTGTACCGCGAGCATTGGAAACACCGGAAGAAGGACGGAAAGATTATCGAAGTCGAAACCACGGTTCATCAGCTGGAGTATTCGGGCAAGAGAGTCCGCCTTATCGTCGCGCAGGACGTCAGCGAGCGGCACATTCTTGAGCAGCAGCTCCGCCAATCTCAGAAAATGGAAGCGGTGGGCCGCTTGGCCGGCGGAGTGGCGCACGATTTCAACAATCTTTTGATGGTTATCAAAGGCCACGCGGAACTTCTCCGCAACGAGCTGCCGCCCGCCGGCGAGTATTCCAGAAAGGTTGAGCAGATCGAACGGGCCGCGGATCGCGCTTCCGGTCTGACGCGCCAGCTTCTGGCCTTCAGCCGGCTGCAAATTTTGCAGCCCAACGTTATGAATCTGAATGATGTCGTCAGTGAGATGGGACGGCTGCTCCCGCGGCTGATTGGTGAAGACATCGAGTTGGTCATGCGAACTTCGCAATCTCTGGGCGCCATTCGCGCTGACGCCAGCCAGATGGAACAAATCATCATGAACCTCGTGGTCAACGCGCGCGACGCCATGCCGGATGGGGGAAAGTTGATCATCGAAACCTCCAACGCCGAATTGGACAGCGTTTACAACGACAAGCATCCGATTGTCCGCCAAGGCCACTATGTGCTTCTGTGCGTCTCCGACACAGGCACGGGCATGAGCCTGGAGACGCAAGCGCACATTTTTGAGCCGTTCTTCACCACGAAGGCGCAAGGCAAAGGCACGGGCCTGGGCCTGGCCACGGTCTACGGCGTAGTCAAGCAGAGCGGCGGCTTCATCTGGGTCTACAGCGAATTGGGCCGGGGAACGACCTTCAAGATTTATTTTCCGCGAGTCGACCAGCCCGTGGACCGGGCGATTCCGGCGCCGACTTCTTCCGAGGCGCCACGCGGAACAGAAACCATTTTGCTCACCGAAGACGAGCACGACGTGCGTGAAGTCGCGCGCGAATTCCTCGAATCCGGTGGCTACACGGTCATCGAGGCGCGCGACGGCATGGAGGCCCTGGGACTTGTCGAGAAGCACCAGGCCGCGATCGATCTGCTGATTACTGATATGGTGATGCCGCGGATGACTGGCCAGGAGCTTGCCGCGCGCTTGAAGGAGCAACGGCCGAAGCTACGCATGCTGTACATGTCTGGGTACAGCGAAAGAGCCGCAGCGGAGTCTCTGCGCTCGGATCCGACGGTGCGCCTGCTGGCAAAACCATTCAGCCGTAGCGCACTCCTGCGCACCGTTCATGAACTTCTGAGGAACAATTGAGCCCTGGTCCGGGTTTTTCAAGAGGAGAACTGGCGATCCCCAAGTTTTGGCAAGACCCGCGCATTCCAAAACTGACGAAAAGCGATTCTGACAGAACAACGTGTTTCTTCGCAAAAGGTTAGAAAGCATAGATAAAGTAATTCGTTAACTTTGCTGCGCAAATTAGCTTGCGGCCTATCCTACGATTCCCAAATTTTGCCTAATGAATTCTCGGATGCCGCTGGTGCCACTCGGTGTGTTGCTGGAACGTCCGCGCGGCTTGAATCGCCGCGATGTCGTCGCCCGCTCCGGCCATGAATTGAAACCCAATCGGAAGATTCTTTTCTGTGAAACCGCAGGGAACGGACAGCGCGGGCAGCCCGCAGAGGTTGCCGATCGCGCCCAGCGGATCGGGGAAAGATAGACCAGTTTCAAGATTGAGGGTGAGCGGCGTCGCGGGGACCGGCTGCGACGGAGCTACCAGCACGTCGAAGCTTTCAAAAATCGCGTCCATTTTCCTCTGAAGGATTTCGCGCACCTTGAGGGCTTGTTGGTAGTCGGCGGCGGAATACTGTTCGTTCAAATAGCCGGAAATCTGCCCGAGCGGATCCGTGAGTTCACTGATCTTTCCGGAGCGAATCAGTGAGCGGAAAGAAGCGGCCGCCTCCACGGACACGATGAGAGAGCCCGCGTCTTCCCACGGACCGGTAGGTAGCGCGACCTCTTTCATGCCGGCGAATACTTTTTTCAAGACCGCCTTTGCCGCCGCGACCGGTTTTGCTACCGGGGGTTCCAACGATTTCCAGGCGTTGCTGAGCCATGCAACGCGGAGCGAGCGCTGTGCCACGGAAGGCGAATAAGTGAAGGCGGCCTTATCGATGGCAATGGTGCCGCGGTCTTTCGGGTCGTGGCCGGCAATGGCGGCAAAAATCCGCGCGCAGTCTTCAGCGCTGCGGGCCATGGGCCCGATTTTGTCCATGGAGGGAGCCAGAGCCATGGCGCCGTACCGGCTGACCCGGCCGTAGGTGGGGCGCAGCCCGCTAACGCCGCAAAACGCCGATGGGCAAATGATGGAGCCCCAGGTTTCCGTGCCGATGGCAAAGGCAGCAAGCCCCGCGGCAACAATAGCTCCAGAGCCAGAAGAGGAGCCGCACGTCCAGCAGGTAGGATCCCAGGGATTCTTGGCTTCGCCTTGCAAGGACGCGGAAGCGAAGCGGTAGCCCGACCCACCGGCAAGCTCAATCATCGAGGCTTTGCCGATCATCACCGCACCGACATTTTTTAAGTGGTCAATCACGGTGGCGTTGTATTCGAAAACTTGATTGGCGTAGGGTTTTGCGCCCCAGCTTGTGGGGATGCCTTTCACCGCGAGGAGATCCTTCGCCGCGTAGGGAATGCCGTGCAGCGGGCCGCGGTAGTGACCGCGCTGAATATCTTTCTCCGCCGCTTTGGCTTGCTCGAGTGCAATTTCTGGGGTCAACGTCGCATATGCATTGAAGCGCGGCCCGAATTTCTGGCTGCGGCCGAGATACATCTGCGTCAATTCGACGGGAGAAAGCTTCTTGGACTCGATGCGTTTCGCGAGTTCCGTAACCGGGAGATAGAAAATCTCTTCGCCAGGCATCGAGAGGCTCCTCAGGAGTTCTTTGGCGCGCCGGCAGATTTCGCTTTGGCGGGCATCGGCGAAGGTTTTTTCTCGCGTTCCATCAAAGGTTTCAGATAAAGGGCCGGACCGTCGCTATTATCGATCGGATAGGCGCGCAAGCGATCCAGCCCTGCCTGGCCCTCAGCGGCGATCCTACGCAGATCCGCCTTCTGGGCATCGTTGAGCCGAGAACCATATTGAGCGAAAACCGCCTGAAGGCGCGACTCCATTTCGGTTTGGCTTTCTGGCGAAAGCTTCGGCCCACTGGGCGTTTGCAAAGGGGACGCAGCGGCGAAAGCCGGAGTTTCTCGGGTGAGGAGGTCGGCAGGTGAAAGGGAAGCGGCGGCCGAAACAAAGGCGGCTCGTCGGGCAAATTCACGGCGCGAAATCGCGGAGCCATTCTTCAAGCCCATCGAGGATCCCCCAGACCCAAGCTACTTGCAGAGAAAAGCCGCAAGGTGAGGCTACAGAATCCGTGTGTGAGCGTCAACCTGGCCGCACGAACAGATTTCTCAGTGACAAACAGGCTTCCGATTCGAGTGGACCGTGAGACGCCAGCAGGCAGGCTGAGACTACTCGTAACGCAAGACAATCATCGGGTCGACCCTCGTTGCCTGCCGCGCGGGAATCAAGGCCGCCGCCAACGCGACAACCATCAGCAAAGCGAGGGCCAAGCCGAGAAGCGTAGGGTCGTGTGCTCGCACATCGAATAACAGGGATTGCATCAGACGCCCGCACACCCAGGCACCGAGGAGACCGAGCGCGGCTCCGGCAATCGTCCATCGGGCGATGTTCGCGAGCACCATTTTCAAGATACCTTGCGGAGTGGCGCCCAAAGCCATGCGCACGCCGCCGACTCGCCGTTCGCGTAATGTTCGCACGGAGAAGCGGATTTCCTTTTGGAACACAGGCGGAGCGCCTCGCAGCGCTTGTTGAAACCAGGGCTGCAGAGCGGCGGTTGCTTCGCGTACATCGATTCCAGGCTTCAAGCGGGCAAAAGTTCGAAGGACCATTCCCGGATTCGGTCGGCGCTGGCGGTCTTCATCCAGGGCCAGCGGGAGCAGGATATCAGCTGAGCTCAGCGTGGGCATTTCGAAGTTCGAAGGAAGAACACCAACGACCCGCGTGGCCTTGCCATCTAGCGAGATTGTTTTGCCAAGAATTTCTGGATCGCCCCCAAACCGACTTTTCCAAAGTGAATAACCAAGGAGAGCGACCCGGGGCACATTCGGACGATCCTCGTCCGGGAGGAAATTGCGGCCGAGCACCGGTTGAATGCCAAAGGTAACCAGAAAAGTCTGTTCGACGGAGGCGCAGTCCAGCCGAATGCCGTTCTGCTCGGTTAAATCACAGTGGGTAGCCCCGGGTGCCATCGCCGTAAGTAACTCAAAGGGCCCGAATTGCTTTCCTAAATCGACGTAGCTCGATCCGAGCATGAATTCATCACGTTCTATAGGGGCGAGCAGGCCGAAAGAGACTAAACGGTTGTCCTGGGGGTAGGGCAGGCTCCGGAACAGAATTCGGTCGACCACGCTGAAAACGGATGAGCTTGTGCCGATGCCGAGGGCCAGCGTGAGGACGGCGACGGCGGTGAAGCCGGGAGACTTGCGGAGCATGCGGATGGCGAAGCGCAAATCCTGCCAGCAAGTTTCCACAAAGGATTCCCAACCGGCGGAGCGAACGACTTCCTTTGCAACTTCGAGACTCCCCCGTTCCAAGCGCACGGCTCGAAGCGCATCCTTGCGGCTCATCCGCTGCTTCATCTTTTCTTCGGCCGCCATCTCCAGGAACCCGTTTAGTTCTTCGTCGAGTTCCTGGCCGATGCGTTTCTTTCGAAACAGCGATCGCAATCCGTCTGATAGACTTCGCAGCAGTGACATGTGCCCTCATTCGTAACGAAGTGCGACCATCGGATCAACGCCTGTGGCCCGACGCGCGGGAATATAGCTGGCGGCGAGCGCGACGAATCCGAGAAGGAGGGCAACGCCGATGTAGGTTGCCGGGTCTGCAGGGCTGACCCCATAAAACTGGCTGCGCAGCAGATAGCTCAAGCCGAGTGCGCCGGCCAGACCGAGCAGCATGCCAAAGGTAGCGAGCTTCCCGCCGCGCAGGAGCACCATGGCGAGGACGTCCTGCCGGCTGGCGCCGAGGGCGAGGCGAATACCGATCTCGCGCGTGCGCTGGGCGACGCTGTAGGCCATCACTCCGTAGATGCCCACGGCGGAGAGCACGAGCGCCAGTCCCGCAAAGATGCTCAGCAGCGTCATGCTGAAGCGCGTACGGGAAAGCGAGCGCGCCAGCAGTTGTTCCATGCTGACGACTTCGAAGACGGGTTGGTTTGGCAACAAGGAATGGATTTGGTCACGGACCATTTGAGAGGCAGCAAGCGGGTCGCCGGCGGTCCGCACGGTGAGTATAGTTAGCCCCCAACCTTAACCTTCATTCTTATACTGTGCGTACGGCGCGTACACCGTGGGAAACGCCGGTAGGTTGATGGCTTGATTCTTGATGTCTGCGAGCACGCCGACGATGGTTCTCGTCGCTGGCTGGTCTTCCGGTTTGCGGAACTCCGGCGGCAGAAGAGCAAGGGGAGGACGCATACGAATGGATTTGCCAATAGGGTTCTCGTTCGGAAAAAACTGCTGGGCGAGGCGCTCATTAATGATCGCCACTCCCGGAGCGGCTTGGTTGTCGGCCCAAGTGAAGAGACGACCATCTCTAAGGCGCGCCTTAATCGTGGGAAAGTAGCCAGGCGTGCTCAACTCGAATCGCACCGCCGGAACTTGGTCGAGGGAAGTGGGCGGGGTGTGGCCCAGGATATCGATGGTCTTTCCCCAACCGCCACCAAAGCCTAGGGGCAAGGCCGAGGTGATGCCTGATTCCTTTACGCCGGGCAATGCGTTCACTCGCTGGCTCAGGTCGCGATAGAACTGAAGTTCGGCGTCCTCGTGGCCGCTGGGGAAGTCGGCCTCCGATAGCGGAATACGCATGGTCAGAACATTTTCGGCGGCAAAGCCGGCATCGGCGTGACGCATAGCGCCGAAGGTCCGGATGAGCAGGCCGGCGCCGATGAGAAGAAGCAACGCCACAGCGATTTCCGAAACGACCAATAGACCGCGCAGACGACGCGATCCGCGGTTTTCAGAGCCACTGCGAGTACCCTCGCGTAGCGTGTCCTGGATATCAGCTTTAGAGGCAAAAAGTGCCGGCGCGATGGAGAAGAGCAAGGTAGTCAGCAGGGAGGCGCCAGCGCAGAAAAACAAAACGCCGGAGTTGACGGCGATGGGGTTGAAGCGCGGCAGGTCGTTAGGGATCAGCGATTCCAGGACACTAATGCCCCAGGCGGCGAGCAACAAGCCCCCGATTCCACCAAGAATGGCGATCGGAAAGCCTTCGATGAGAAGTTGCGTCAGGAGGCGTCCGCGGCCGGCGCCCATCGCGGAGCGCACGGCAAATTCTTGTTGGCGCGCCGTCGCTCGAGTGAGCATAAGATTGGCGATATTGGCGCAGGCGATCAGCAGGACGAATGCAACGGCACCTAACAGGATCAGCAGAGCGGAGCGGACGTCGCCGACTAATTGCTCGCGCACCGGCACGACTTTCGCGCCGATTCCCTTATTTTCGGGAAACTGCTGCTCAAGCTGGCTGGCGATGCCGGACAATTCGGTCGCAGTGGCTTTCAGATTTGTAGCTGGCTTCAGACGCGCAATCACGTTGAGGTAATGATTTCCGCGGGTGTTCATTTCGTCGTTTGGTGCGTAAGATAAAGGAACCCACAAATCCACCCGGGGAAGGTCGTCAAAGAACGGCATGCCCTTTGGCAGGACGCCAGCGACCGTATATTCCTGGCTGTTCAACCGCAGATTGCGGCCCACAATGTCACGATTTCCACCGAATTTGGTTTGCCAGAACGCGTAGCCGAGCAGCACGGACCGGTGGCGTCCCCATTGCTCCTCTTCCGGCAGAAACATGCGCCCTAAGATCGGATTTACGCCCAGAACCGAAAACAGGTTTGCCGAAATCGCCGCGCCCTGCAGGCGTGACGGTTCTTCGCCGGGGAGCTCTAGGTTGAAGCCCGCATAGGTGTACGCCGCCATCCCGGAGAAGACTCGATTGCGATCGCGAAATTCGCGGAAGTCGGGCGCCGCCAAGCCGCTGATGGGCACGCCTTGCGAGATCATTGTGCTCCAGACAAAAACGAGTTTGCCGGGATCTTTATACGGAAGCGGCTGCAGGAGTACGGAGTTAACGACAGAGAAAATCGCGCTGTGGGCGCCGATGCCGAGCGCCAGCGTCAATACGGCGACAACCGTGAAGCCAGGATTCTTCCACAGCCTGCGAGCAGCGAAGCGCATGTCCCGCCAGCACGTCTCCAGAAAGGATTCCCAGCCGGCAGTGCGGACGACTTCCTTGGTAACTTCGAGACTTCCCCGCTCAAGGCGCACAGCGCGAAGCGCATCCTGGCGGCTTAAGCCTTGGTTCATCTTCTCTTCGGCCGCCATTTCGAGGAAGCCGTGTAGTTCTTCATCGAGCTCCTGGCCAGCGCGTTCCTTTCCTAACAGCGATCGCAATCCATCTGCTAGGTTTCGCAGGAGTGACATGGTTCTTACGACGCCTCCAAGATTCTCGCGATGGCCGCCACTTGTCTTCCCCATTCCCGCGTTTCACTACTTAACCGCTTTCGCCCTTGCTCTGTCAGGGCGTAATACTTGGCGCGCCTACTGTTCTCGGTGGCTTTCCATTCGCCCTTGATCAGCCCGGCGCGTTGCAGCCGCTGAAAGGCAACAAAGAGCGAACCTGCATTGACGCGAAAAACACCCTTGCTCATCTGTTCGAGACGGACGGCGATCCCGTATCCGTGCATGGGTTCGAGGGCCAAGGTTTTCAGAATGAGCATATCCAGAGTGCCCTGGATGAGATCACTCGGCTTGTCGGACATGAATGCGTTCCCCCTGACGATCAAGAGGAAGAATACGCTCTCTCTCTTGATTGTCAAGAGGAGGGTGGCGAGACTTCAAGCTGCTAAGGTGTGGGCGAGAAGATCGCCTCTATTCGAATTCGGCGAGGGTTTTTATCTGAGTTTCGAGCGCCTGATTATATTGCCGCTCGATTTGAAGCTCGGTTTGCAGCTTTTTGACAAGCAACTCGAGGTGCGCGATTTCCACGCGCAGCTTTTGCACTTCGTGGGCAGAAGGAAGCGGTCGCGCGGGAGGCGCTGCATTGGGCTGAGTATCGGTGGGCGCCTGCGCTGGCGGACGCGGCGCAAAAGCTTCGGCCAGCGCGCGGGGCCAGGCCGGTTCTGCGGATGCAGGCGGAGCCGCAGGAGGCGCAATGGAGCGCGGAGCGGGCGGTGCCGGCACAAAAAGATTGCTTAGTGCATTCGCGGAGGCGGTGCGGTCCGCTGCCGGCGCAGGCGTTGGACTCTTGGGTTCCAGCAGGCCCTTCACACGGTTAATCAATTCCTGGGGCTGAAATGGCTTGCGAATCAGCTCATCGGCTTTTACGGAGACAGCTTTGTCCGCGACACTCTTATTCACCACTCCGGACATGAGCAAAACCGGAGTGCCCCTGAGATCGGGGTTCTCTTTAATCTGGCTGCAAACGGAGTAGCCGTCCTGGTCCGGCATGATCACGTCGGTGATGACCACGTCTGGGCGAGTTTGTTCGAATTGCGCGAGGGCCGAAGCGGCATCGGCGCAGGTAATCACGTGTATGTTCTCGCGGCGAAAAGCAATCTTGATGACTTCGCGCATGGTGGCGCTGTCGTCGATGAAATAAACGGTCGGCACGCGCTTCGCCGGCGCGTCGTCCAGAGGAGGAATGGTCATAGCTTCGCTCATTGCGCTTCCTTGTCCGCCATGTCGCGGGAGCTTTCATCCACCTCGTGCATGGCATCGAGCATCAAATCGGTTGCCGAGCGCAGCACGGTGTGCTGCGTCGAAGTGGTGCCGTAGACGAATTTGTAGACGCCCTTGTTTCCGTTGACGCAGTTCTTCAGGATGTAGATGACGGCTTCGTCGCCAAACAGGGTGCCGCACTCGGCGTGCGAAATTTCTCCCCCTTCGTAAAAGAGAACCGCGTCGGTGTCACCCGCGTTGACATGCAACGCACCGGTCTGGTGCGCGTGGCCAAGCATTTGCATCACACCGGTGAGGTCGTGGTGCGTCAAGTTGCCGCTCAGACTGGTATCGGATTGCGCGAGCATCTGTGTGGGCTGGAAGCCCTCCATTTTGCTAATGATGATCTGTTTCACGTGGGAGGCGATGACGCCGGGCTGGCGGCTGCGGTCGATGTAATCGTCGCATCCCGCCTGGAACGCTTCCATCAGCGCGCGCTGGCTGCCGTCGCCCAACGCCACGATGGGAAGATTGGCGTTTTTGGCATCGGAGCGGATGATGCGCGCGATTTCGAGCGCGCCCATCTCGCGCATGTTGGTGGCGCAGAGAATGGCGCCCGGGGCGTCGTATTCAAGGGCCGTAAGTGCGAAAGCTGCCTGCGTGCTGGTGGCTACTTCAAAACCTTCACGCTTCAAGGCGTCGCCAAGGCGCTTGGCAAAATACACGTTGCTGTCGATCAGGAGAATCTTGATGGCGCGGGGGGCGGGGATCATGGTCTGGCCTCCGCTTCACTCCCGCGTGGTGACTGGCTCGCCAGGTGGCTCTGAGTTGGTGAGTGCGAGGGGACTTCCTCCGGGCCCGGAGTTAGCGCGCCCAAGTTCAAAACTTCAATGACGTCGCCAGCGTGCGAAAGCCATCCAGCAACGTGCGGCTCATCGGACGGGCTCGCCGCGGTCAGCTCGGCGTAGATCAATTCGCATTCTCCGGTAACCGGGAGAGCTACCCATTCGGTCTTTTGCCCATAGCGGCGCAGCGCAATCAGGTAAAAGCGCCGCGAGGACAGATATTTCCCGATCAACGTTTCCGCTATGTCGCAGACCGGAACAATTCTTCCGCGCCGCAAAATCACGCCCTCAATCTTGGCAGTCCTGTGGGGGAAGCGAAAAACGCGGCTTGGCGCGACCAGCTCAGCAGTCTGGTCGGCGGCGACCGCAAATCGTCGTTCGCCCAGCCGCAGCAGGACGAAAGACTTTAGTTCGAGTTCGCTAGAGACGGTCATTGCGTTTAAGGCAATCTATTCATTCAATTCCGTGCCTAAGTCGCTGTCTTCCTCTGCTTCTGTGGCTTCCGCTACTTCTGTCCCCTCGCCCAAAACCTCCGGAGCAGGGAGCGCCGCATCCAGCATCATCAACTCATCGTCCGACAGGAAACCTTCGGGGCGCACGACCGGAACGACGGTTTGATCAAGCGCCGTCAACCCGCGGTACCATTGCCGCTCCTCGTGGCAGAACGAAAGCGGCAAGGCTTGCAGCCGCGTCATGGCCGTCATTTTCTCGATGCTATCGACCAGCAGAGCCGTCCGCGTGTTGCGCAGCACGAAAGCTAGGATTCCTTCGCGAGCGGATAGTCCAAAGTGCGCCGCGCCGCTCACGAGAAACAGCGTATGGGGGCCCCGCCTTACGAATTGGCGAACCTTTTCGACCCCCGGCGCTGCGATTTCCGTCGCTCCACCGGTGAGGCTGTCCGCGCCGCGTACTTCCTGAACAGAGGAAGAAGACAGCGCAAGAATCTGTTCGCCAATGCGAAAGAGGATAATTTGCTCCGCGCGCAAAGAGCCGGGCTTCGGCGGGGCCGGTAAAGGCATCAGCGAACTCCCGCGGGGGTGGGTTTGCAAATCCCCACAACGCGCTTTTCAATGGCTTGGTAAACGTCGTCAATGCCGAGGACTTGATCCACGACCCCCGCTTTGATGGCTTCCGCAGGCATCCCAAAAATCACGCAGGTCGCTTCGTCTTGCGCCAGGACAAGACCGCCGGCTGTCCTAATAGCCCGTGCACCGTTGGTACCGTCGTTGCCCATACCTGTGAGCACTGCGGCGATGCTCAAGGGCCCGGCGTAGGCGGCAACCGATTCCATAGTGACGTCCATGTTGGGCAGGTATCCGTTGATGCGGCCGGATGCGCCTTCGAGCTGGATTCTTCCCGTGGGCGTTACGCGAAGGTGTTGTCCGCCGGGACAAATGTAAAGCGTGCCCGGTGCGAGAGACTCATTCGCCTCCGCCTCCTTCACGCGGATCTCTGTGAATTCCGCGAGTTGCGCGGCGTATTGCGATGTAAACGTCGCGGGCATGTGCTGCACTAGGATTACGGCAGCAGGGAAGTGGCGTGTGAAGCCGGGAGCGATGCGCATGATTGTCGCCGGACCGCCAGTGGAGGCCACTAAACCCACGACAGGAAAGCGCTGATCACTGCCGCTGCCAGCTGCCGGGCGAGGAGCGGCCTTCAGCGCTGAGGCTGACTTTGCATTTCCGCTGGAGTTTTGAATCGTGGAGGCCAATCGCGTGGCCGTGCGCACGACGCGAACTTTGGCGGCCATGCGTACTTTGCGTAGCAGTTCTTCCTTCACGCTTTGCATGTCCAGGTCGATGCCGCTCGATGGTTTGGCGACGAATTCGATGGCGCCAAGCTCGAGCGCGCGGAGAG
>WNGO01004302.1_pt1 | contig 12854 bp, 10 predicted proteins | sample 5400511 | NCBI WGS metagenome assembly WNGO01 (sample SAMN13153380, study PRJNA577476) | soil metagenome | isolation source: 20 cm soil or saprolite under Garry oak tree replicate 2 | place: USA:California | collected 2016-06-15
CTGGCGCGCGCCTTCGACATCGCCCTCCATTAGTTTTTTGCGAATCTCTTCCAGGGCGCGAAACATGTCGTTAAAGCCCAGACCCTGCATGGTTTCGGCATTCATGAAGTCGTCCGGCATCTGCTGCGCGAGCTGCGAGACGGCTTGCTGGAGGCTCGCCAAGGTTTTCGCCAGGTCAGAAATCTGCTTCATGATGGCATCGAGATTTTTGTCGCCGCTCTGGAGCTTCTCCAAGGAATCCATCAGCCGTTCCTGGTTGCGCGCCAAGTCTTGTGCGGTCGACGCCAACTCCTGGGCTTTCAAACGTTTGCCGATATCTTCGGATAGAAGCGACATGCGTTCGAGCTCCGAGGAGATATCGTCGCGCGCCTTGTTTTTTTCGTCCGCGCCGGACGCCTGCTGTTGTTTTTGCAGAAGCTCGTTTTTGGTGAATTCAAGATTGCGTTTCAGCGCCTCGAGATCGGTCCAGGTGGCGAAATCGGACATACGATCTTTCTCCGTCTGGCGCATCACTTCTTCGGTGCGCTTCAGCGCGTCGGCGAGATTCTGCTCGAACTTCTTGTCTGACTCTTGCGTCGGCGCAGCAGGCTTTTCACCCGGAGGCGGCGTTTCGAGATGGTCGGCCAATAGATCAACCATGCGCTGATTCAAATCGCGGATCATGTCGGCGACTTGTTGGTGCTCGCCTTTCAAATTCTTTAGCTTCAATCGAATCGAGCGGGAAGTGCCGATTTTCGGACCCGAGATCGTGTCGTTGTCAAAAACCTGCAGGAAAAAGACCGCTTCCTCACCATCGCGCAAGCCGAGTTTGCCGAGATCCCAAGTGTACTGATCGCGCACGATGAGACGCTTTGCTTCCTCTTTTTGGAGCGAAATTTTTTCCTCGCGATCGCCGATTTTCGTGATCAACGCGATTTCGCTGATGCCAAAATCATCGCGCGCGCTGTATTCCAGCGACAACGTCTCGTCGCCGTTGATTTCCAAGTCCTCCGTCGGACGGAGTAGGTCAACGGTGGGGAAGCCGTCCGGTTTGACGCGCAGCTCGTAGCTGATCGGCGTGTTGCGAAAACCGTGCGTGTCTTCGACTAAGATGCGATAGGATTGCGCTTGAAACAGCACTAGGTTCGCCTGCAGCTTGCGCCCGTCGATTTTGAGCGGAATCTTTTTACCGTCGTCCATGACGATCTCAGCTTTGACGACATCTTTGGTGGTCACGGCATCGAGACGGAGAGTCGATCCTTTGAGCCCTTCGATGCTGCCCTCGGGGACGGCAACGGAGCCAAGACCGCTGTAGGCCGGCGGATAAAGGATCAACTGAACGTTGGCGATTTCCGGCGGATCGACGGCTTCGGCGGTGTACGTCGGCGACGAGAAGGGACCGGTCGCAACGCGATAGCGCAGGGTATTTGCCAGATGCGTCACCCTGGCGGAGAATTTTCCCGCGCCGAGCTTTTCCATCGGGATTTTTTCGATGCCGATCGGTTCGCCGCGTTCATTGGTTCCGGTCCATGTGATCAAATCCAGCGATGCCGGGATCGCGCCCCCAGTGGCCGCTTGGATCGCCACCGGAGCGCCGCGCACGACGCGGATCCCCTTGGGCTCGATTTCCACCGTCGTCTTCGTCGGCGGCAAGTGATCGAGCGGGCGGGTCAACATGCTGATCGTGCCGCCCACCCATGCGGGATCAAGCAACACCATCGCCGACACCGGCACGACAAGAAAGCCGAGCAAGCGCAGACTGGTGATTAGGCGCCGCTTGTCGAGCAGCTCATCGACTTGCAAACTGGCGATCTGTTTTCGGGTCGCGCGCAAAAGCGCCAGAACCATTCCGGCAGAAAAGCCTTGGCTGTTTTCGGCGCGAACGACCTGCGGATAGAGTTGCAGCGAATTGATTAAATTATTGCGCAGCTTGGGTTGTTTCTGCTCGATGTAGAGGGCCGCTCTTTCTTGAGAGAGCCGGCGTAGGAAACGAAACAGCGACCAGCCGACCGCTGCCAATAACACCAGTGCCGTGAGGAGGCTATAGACCAGCGGCGCGTAAGGGAAAAAATTCGTGAGCTGGACAACGCCTGGACCGAGCGCGAAGAGCAGGAGCGTGCAGATCGCCGTCAAACACAGTCCTTCCGCCCCTTGGAGAAGTTTCAGGCGGCGGATAAAGCGCCGTAAAAACGATGACAGTTCTTGATATTCTTCTTGTCCCATGACCCGGCAAGCAAGTTTCATATTAGCCCCGATTAGGGGCGCTTGTCTATCCCGCCAAGCACGCTTTCGAACGGTAGCAAGACGGAACGCGCTGTGCTATGCAATTTCGATACACAGAAGTCAATCAGAGAAAGGATTCGATCGCGAGCATGGATAATTTGCAGACCGAGAAGCTTGAACTACATGAGGGACATGAAGATGATTTCGATGAAGACGGCGAAGAGGTGATGGATGAAAACCATCCGATGTGGCGGTCCGAGCGGATCACGCTCAATTCCGTCGGCATCGACATCGGTTCGTCCACGTCGCACTTAATTTTTTCCCGCCTGACGCTGCGTCGCCAGGGTGTGGCACTATCGAGCCGATTTGTCGTGATCAACCGGGAAATTATTCATGAGTCGCCGATCCTGTTGACCCCTTACATCGACAAGACCACGATTGATACTAACAGTCTCGGTGACTTCATTCATGAGGCTTACCGGAAGGCGAATCTGACGCCCGAGGATATCGACACCGGCGCGATCATCGTCACGGGCGAGGCGACGAAGAAAAAAAACGCCGAAGCGATCGTCGCGTTGTTTTCCGCGGAAGCCGGGAAATTCGTCTGCGCCACGGCGGGGCATAATTTAGAAGCGATCTTGGCCGCCTACGGCTCCGGCGCCGTGCATATGACTTATCACGAGGGCGGCGATTTCACGGTTATGAACGTCGACATCGGCGGCGGTACCAGCAAGATCGCTATTGTTCAGGGCGGTAAGGTGATCGACTCCTGCGCCGTTGAGGTCGGTGCTCGGTTGGTGGCGATGGATGAAAAAGGTGTGATCAACCGCCTGGAAGATACGGCGCTCAAGTTTGCCAAGATGTCCGGCATCGATGGGCTTAAATTGGGTGGCACGATGACTGACGCCGAAAAAGACAAGTTCTCGCAAGCACTCTGCGATTCGCTTTTCGAGGTGATGGAGCGCGGCTCGCTTTCGCCGCAGGTGCAAGATCTCTTGCTGACGCCGAACCTCGACTATAAGGACCCGATTCACGCGGTGATGTTCTCGGGCGGCGTTTCCGAATTCGTCTACGGCTATGAGAAACGCAATCTCGGCGACCTCGGCGTGCAGCTTGGGAAAAAGGTGCGGGCGCGGGCGAACCAGCTAGGCGGCGGCAATATTCCGCTCCGACCGGCGGATGTGCGGATTCGCGCGACGGTGATCGGCGCTTCCCAGTACACGGTTCAGGTCAGCGGCAATACGATTTATCTTTCTCATCCGGACTTGCTGCCGCTGCGCAATTTGCAGGTTGTGACGCCGCAGTTCGAACAAACCGAAGCAATCAGCGCAGCAGAAATTCGGGATTCCGTAACCCGAGCGTTGCAACGTTTCGATGCCCAGGATACCGAACGGACAGTGGCGCTGGCGATACGCTGGGAGCTCGGCCCAGCGTATCCGTTGATTCGAACTCTCGCGGAGGGTTTGGTTGGCGCAATGAAGGGCCATATCGACCATGGGCAGCCTTTGGTGCTGGTCTTCGACGCGGATATCGCCAAACTGATGGGCAATATCATCGAGCGCGAGTTGTTCCGGCACACCGAACATGGCCGCGGGCATCATTAGTCGCACTGATAGTGGGGCGTAATGAGTACCGAGATTTGAGTCGAAACCTCTTCTTCGGCGCTCGGCTCGCAGTAGTTTAGCGGGTTGTTTCAAATAATTTATTCCGGTATGTTAATGACATAAGAATCTGAATTTACAGGTGCTTACCTTTTATGGAAGAGCCCAGCGGACTGCAAAATTTTCTCGAAATCGTGACCAAACCCGACAATATCCCAATTGTCGGAATGTTGATTCTCGTCATCTTCTTCACTTGGCTGGGGCTACGTGAAGCGTTCAAAAACGACAAGCTGATCGAAGAAGACAGAGAAGACGAGATCCCCAACGAAATGTGGAAATAGTGGGTGTGAGGGCATGGCTGGCTATTTTAGCCGTCCTCGCGGGGATTGGTTTTTCTAGCGCTGCCGCTAGCGACACTGCTCTACTTAGCGATCAACGGTGGGAACAGGCGCGCAAAGATTTAGCGCAGGGCAAAGCCGCCGAAGCGAAAGCGGAATTTGAGTCTTTACTCAATCGTTATCCAAATGAGGCTGACCTGCAATTGTTTCTTGGCATGGCGCTGCTCCGCTTGCGCGATCCGCGCGCAGCGGAAGCGGCGGTCAGAAAGGCAATCGCATTAAATCCGCAACATGTCGACGCCCGAACTTTCCTGGCGTGGATCGAGTTGGAAGTGCGCGGCGATGTCGACGCTGCAATTAGCGAATATCAAAAGATTATCGAGTTGCACCCCGAATTACCGGATGCTTACAGCAATCTGGCGGTGGCGCAAAAACGGAAAGGCGAGCTCGACCGCGCGGTCGCTAACTTGAACCGCGCGTTGGAACGAAAACCCAATTTCGCTTCGGCGCTAACGACCCGCGGCGGCATTTTGGCGGAACAAGACAAGTGGGCTGAAGCGCGCCGCGACTTCGAAGCGGCGCTGAAGCTGGACCCGCGCGATGACGGCGCGCTTTACGGGCTGGCGCAGGCGCGGCGCGAGTCGCGGGACTACGCGGGGGCGCAAAGCGCACTAAGCCAGCTCATTTCACGCTCGCCCAATTTTGTTTACTGGCTGGAATGGGGCAGAATAGGATTGATCCGTTACTGGTGGGCGCTGCTATCGGCGGCGATAGTGCTTGCCCTTCGAGGGCGGTTTAAGAAAGCGAGGTTGGAACCCAATGGCTGAAGCGAAAAAACGCAAGGGAACGGCTCTTTTGGCGGTGATGAATGAGAATTGCTCGAGCTGCGCGGGTTCACCGATCTGTGAAGTCCACTGTCCGGTGGAGGGTTGCATCAACTTGCTTTATGAAGAGCTGCCTCAGGGCGGGCTCAAGCCGTATCGAGTATTCGTCGACAACGATAAGTGCATCGGCTGCCAAATGTGCTACAGCGACGACTTGACGAAAATTCAGCAGCATAAAGAAACCGGCGAGATTTTCTATGAGTACGCTAACCGATTCTACGACGCCAATCGCAAACCGATACCCCCCGATGCGGTGCCCAAGCGGATTCAATTGCAACTGATCGGCACGGAATCGGAAGACCGCCTGGATAAAAAGATTTGCCCCTGGGATGCCATCAAGATGTACGAGTTCGACGATGGCCTGGCGATGTCCGAGTACTTCTACGACATCACGAAGATCAAAGAAGTAAACGGACTCTACGTCGTCGAACCCGAGGAAAAGGCGCGCCTGGAAGACAAACAAAGCGAACTTTACGAGTAGACGCGTACCGGAAACGAGTCGAGCATGGCAAAGAAAATTGAGGTCATGGAGACGGTTCTGCGCGACGCGCATCAGTGTCTGGTCGCCACGCGCATGCGCACTGAAGATATGCTGCCGATCGCGGCAAAACTGGACGAGATCGGCTACTGGGCGCTGGAAACGTGGGGCGGCGCCACGTTCGACGCCACGTTGCGCTTCCTGAAAGAGTCTCCGTGGGAACGTTTGCGCAAGCTGCGCGCGGCCATGCCGAAAACCCGTTTTCAGATGCTCTTGCGCGGACAGAACGTGGTCGGTTACCGCAACTATCCGGACGATATCGTGCGGGCATTCGTCGCGCACGCGGCGGCGAACGGCATCGACGTATTCCGTATCTTCGACGCCATGAACGATGTCCGCAATATGCGAACCGGTATCGAGGCGGCGCTCAAAGCCGGCAAGCTCGTGGAAGGAACCGTTTGTTACACCATCAGTCCGGTGCATTCGCCGGATTACTTCTTGCGCGTCGCGGAAAAGCTGGCGGAGACCGGCGTGCAAATCATTTGTCTGAAGGACATGGGTGGACTCCTGGCTCCCTATGCGGCCTATGAGATCATCAAAAAGATCAAATCGCGCATTGCGCTGCCGCTCCACCTTCATTCCCACTGCACCGCCGGTTTGGCGCCGATGACTTATATGATGGCGATTGAAGCCGGCGCCGATATCCTCGACACCGCGATTGCGCCGTTTTCTCAGGGGACCTCGCAGCCGGCGACGGAACAATTGGTTGCGGCCCTCAAAGACACGCCGTACGACACCGGCTTGGACCTCGGTAAGCTGAATAAAATTGCCGATTACTTTTACGCAGTGCGGCGCAATTATTCCGAATTCGAAAGCCCGGTCAATAATCAGATCAAGACGGACGTTCTGACCTCACAGATTCCCGGCGGGATGCTCTCCAACCTGGTCGCGCAGCTGCGCCAGCAGAAGGCGGAAGATAAACTCGACGCCGTGCTGGCCGAGATGCCGCACGTGAGAAAAGACCTGGGCTATCCGCCGTTGGTCACGCCGACGAGCCAAATCGTCGGATCGCAGGCCGCGTTGAACGTCATGACTGGGAAACGTTATTCCGTAGTCGCCATGGAAACACGTAATTATGTGATGGGCCTGTACGGTGAACCGCCTGGACCGGTGAGCGATGAAATGCGACAGAAGGTTCTCGGCAAAAAGGAGCCGATTACTTGCCGGCCGGCCGATCTGTTAAAACCCGGTCTTGACCAGGCGCGTAAAGATGCGGCGGGTATAGCACATAGCGAAGAAGACGTGCTGACCTACGCATTATTCCCGGAAATCGCCAAAGACTTTTTTTTGTGGCGGGACGCGCAACAGGACCGGCAACAGGCCGTAGGCAACGGGCCGTAGGTTATTGGCAACCGAATAAACTGAAGCTTTTAGCGCCTATTACCCGTTGCCGGATTGCTATATGATTTTGTTCAGCGGGAACTCGATTATCCCCACCGCGCCGTTCTGGATCAGCTTGGGAATCAGATCTCTTACTTTCGCTTCTTCGAGCACGCTTTCGACGGAATACCATTTTACGCCTTTGAGATTAGGTGACGGGTGAAGAGTGGCGACCGTGGGCGCGGTGATGCTCGGAATCAGCTCGACGACCTTCTCGAGATTCCCTTCCGCAACATTGAGTTTGATGCCGACCTTGTTCTCGGCCGATAGCGCTCCGAGCAGCAAAAGTCTAATCTGCTCGATTTTCTCTCTTTTCCATGGATCCTGCCAAGACTGCTTGTTGGCGATCAGTTGCGGGCAGGATTCCATCAGCTCATGAATAATCTTCAGGCCGTGAGCCCGAATCGTGCTGCCGGTTTCAGTGACTTCGACTATAGCATCGACCAACCCTTCAGCGGCTTTGGCCTCGGTGGCGCCCCAGGAAAATTCGACGGTCACAGGGATATTTCGCTCGGCGAAGTAGCGCTTTGTGAAATTGACCATCTCCGAGGAAATTCGCTTGCCTTTGAGATCGTCGATTTTTTTGATCGGTGAGTCCTGTGGCACCGCCAGCACCCAACGCGTCGGCCGAAAACTGGTTTTTGAATAGATCATTTCGCAGACCACCTGGACGTCTGAAGTGTTTTCCAGGGTCCAATCTTTCCCGGTGATCGCGACGTCCAACGTGCCCATTTCCACATAGCGCGACATTTCCTGCGGACGCGCCAAGCTGCACCGAATCGTGTCATCATCGATCGAAGGAAAGTAGCTGCGGCTCGTCGTCGAAATTTTCCAACCCGATTTCCTGAAGAGCTCGATGGTCATTTCCTCGAGGCTCCCCTTCGGGATTCCCAACTTCAATTCTTGGGTCGATTGCATTTAACGTTGAACCTTTTAACCTTGAACTTTGAATCCGTCATCAGGACGATTTTTTGTAAACCTCTTTGGGATCGAAAACTCGCTCGGCAATCACGTTCCAGTCGCCGTCGGCACGCTTGCGGAAAAAGCAGCTGCGATAACCTTCGTGACAGGCGGCGCCGCCGACCTGGTGGACCTGGAGCAAAATCGTGTCGTTGTCACAGTCGATGAAGGCGTCTTTGACTTCCTGAAAATTGCCCGATTCCTCGCCTTTGAACCACGGTCCGTTGCGGGAGCGGCTGTAATAATGGGCTTTGCCGGTTGCCTTGGTTTTTTCCCAGGCTTCTTCGTTCATGTAGGCGACCATCAAGACGTCGCGCGTTTGATAATCCTGCACGATCACCGGAATCAGACCGTTGCCCTTCGCGAAATCGATTTTTACCTCTGCCATCTGCGCTTTCCTCGAACTAGTTTAGCTAACATAGATACCGGGGGCCTTCAACATCGAGATCCGGGGGAGCGAAAGTTCACCGACGATGTTTGGCTCGTTGCGTCAGGATGGGTATGTCGTCGATTTTTTCCTGCGGTAACAAGCGCCAGTAAATGCTTTGGGGACGTGCAAATGGCGGGTTCAAGTCAATGGTTTCCGTCGGCGTCGCGATCGCGCTGAGCGGGATATCATGCACGGTCATGGGAATCTCTTCGTTGACGATTTGCAGCGGATGGACCGACGTGACGATCGGCGTCTGGGGTCCAATTTTACCTGCTTCCGTGAGCAACGCGAATTCGAGATCCGAGTAACCGCCGCCTTTGCCGACCCGGGCGCCGCGGCGATTCACCGCGACCGAACCACAAACAACCAAATCGATCTTCTTTACTTTAGCCAACGTCACAGGCCGGCCGTATTGCGTCGCGCCTTTAATCGAGGACGCCGCGAAGGGCGAACATTTTATTTTCTTGGGATCGAGCTCGATAAAAGGCTTGTCGCTGCGCAGGCGCGGCACGGCCATGTAAACGATCTTGCCTTCGGCCAAGGCTTTTTGTCTGATGGCGCGTTGCGGTGAGTCGGGGTTCACCTTTAGAACCCTCGCTGTTTTCCAGCGCTGAGTTTCAGAAAGCTGCTTGGCGCACGCTTCGGCGCCGATGAAGTTGGGTATGCGTCCTTCAGCCCCGGGAAAGCGGGCGACTTTACTCTTTTGTAACGATTGCCAAATCTGTTCACGAATTTCGTTTTTAGTTCGCATCAAGCTCAAATTAGATTAGCCGACGGGCAGGAGGCAAGACCATGGCCTTGTCTTGCTCTTGCTTCCTTTTCGAAGCATTTGTTGTTTCGTGTAACTCTTTTCGCGGGGTTGATTGACTGTCCACAAAAGCGAGTTGTAAGATTAACGACGATGCTCGAATTTATTATTGTTTACGTGACCGCGGGATCCGCGAAAGAGGCGGAGCAGCTGGCGCAGGCGTTGGTCGGTGAAAAACTTGCGGCGTGCGTGAATCGGATTAAATCGATTCAGTCGACCTATCGCTGGCAAGGCCAGGTCGAGCAGAGCGAGGAAGAATTGCTCATTATCAAGACCCGCAGGGAGCTGTTTACCGCGGTGAAAAAAAGGGTGCGCGAGCTGCACAGCTATTCGGTCCCGGAGATTATCGCGGTGCCGCTCATCGCCGGCAGCGCGGGATATCTCCAATGGCTTCAGGAGCAAACGTCGGCGGGCGCGCCGCTGAAAGAAGATAGCATTCGAACGATTAAAGAAATCTCGGCGGGCGGCGTGATCTATAGAAAAACCGGCGATGATATTGAAATTGCCCTGATCCACACGCGCAATCGCTGGGGACTGCCGAAAGGACATGTCGAGGAGCGGGAGAGCGTGGAGCAAGCGGCGCTGCGCGAGGTGCGTGAGGAAACCGGTCTCGAAGGAAAGCTCATAAGGAAGCTGGGCGACATCGGTTACTCCTACCGCGAGAAAGAAGGACACGAGCCGGTCCGCATCTATAAGCGGGTCCACTTCTATTTGTTGCGCTATCTCAGGGGCGACATGCGGGATCACGATCATGAGGCCGATGACGTGCGCTGGTTTCCAATCGAACAGGCGGTCAAGCAACTCAAGTTTGCAACCGAGCGCAAAATGGTACATCGCGCGTGGTCGATGCTGGCAACGCGGCAGAGACAACATCGTTCTCCCGACGCCCAGGGAAATCCGTGAAAATCGAGTTTGGATTTTCAATCCGTTAGTTTCGTGTTATCCAGGGTCCGATGGATTTAGATGGATGGGTGGTATGAAAGCGGACTCGCCAGGAACAATATTTTCGGTGCCGTACGAAATCGCCGTCGTGCGACCGTTGCGTCAAACTACTCTCGGTGATCGCGACGACGCGTTACGTGCGGCGCATTACAATACAGAACTCATTCCCCAGGACCTGATCTACATCGATCTTTGCACCGACAGCGGCGTCAGTTCTCTGAGCACAAGCCAGTTATCCGCCCTGGCCGGACCGAAGTTCGCGGAGCCCGGTATGGGGCTGGCGCCTGAGGGAAGCCGCGCTTACGCGCTCCTGTCCGAGCAAATTCGACAATCCTTTGGTTTTCCTTACGTCGTTGCGACCACTCAAGGCCGGTCCGCGGAACGGATCTGGACGAAGATCAACATCAAGCCCGACACCGTGGTGGCCGGTAATATGCTCTTTCCATCAACGCGCAACCACATCGAGTTGAACGGCGCGAAAATCATCGACGTGATCACCGAATCCGCCCACGATCTGGCGTCAAGCGATCCGTTCAAGGGCAACGTGGATCTCGAAAAGTTGGCCGCGGCAATCGAGCAACATGGTGCTGAAAAAATTAGTTGCATCTACGTCGAGCTCTGTGTCAATGCATGCGGCGGCCAGCCGGTGTCTCTCGCAAATCTCAAAGCGGTCAGAACCCTGGCGACGGCGCACAAGATTCCGTTTTTTCTCGATGCCAGCCGCATCCTCGAGAATAGTTTCCTCGTCAAAGAGCGAGAGCGTGGTTATCACGACCGCAGGCTGCGTGAGATTGTCTCGGAAACCTGCGCCGCGGCGGATGCATGCACGATGAGCGCGCTCAAGGACCTATTGGTATCGTCCGGCGGACTCCTATTGACGCGCGATCGGGGCAGTTACCAAAAAGCGTCCATGCAGGCGTTTATCGACGGGGTTCAACTGCCCGGCGTTGCGATGGAACTCTTGGCCACATCCCTGGACGATATTTTTGCGTCCGAGTCGACCATGGCGAACCGGGTCGGACAAGTGAACTATCTTTGGCACCGGCTAAGTGATGGTGTGCCATTGGTCAAACCGGCGGGCGGTCACGCCGTTTTTTTAGATGTCAGAGCATTTCTGCCGCACCTATCGCCGGAGCAATTTCCCGCCGAGGCATTGGCAGCGTTCATTTATCATATGTCCGGTGTTCGCTTGACCAAGGGCCCGCCGGCGGCGCCAAGCCAGGCTCGCCGCGGCGTAGAGCTGCTCCGACTCGCCATCCCGGCGCGCAAGTACTTGCGCGGACACATGGATGATGTGACCGAAGCAGTTCTCTATGCGTACGCGCATCGTCACGAAATTAAGGGTCTCAAACGAGTCGAGGATTCCGCCCGGTCGAAATACGACCCTGCTCACTTTCGGCAACCATGAGCGCGCCGACCGTTCCTTTCGTTGCTTCTTCGCAGGGCCGCCATATCGGCCAAATCTTTTTCCAAAGGGTTAATAAGCTCGGCGATCGCACGTGTCTCAAATTTCAAAGAGGCAGCGGCTTGGAGGAGATTACCTGGCGCGATTTCGGCGCGCTCGTTCAGAATATTCTCCTGGCATTATACGCTCTCGATCTGACTCCGGGAGACGCCGTCGCGATCATTGGTGAAAACAGCCTCGAGAGGCTTTGCGCCGACCTGGCGACCTTGGCCGGCGGATTTCCAAACGTGGTGATTTCACCTGCTTTGTCCGACGGCATGATTCTCAAGACGCTCGATCATTCGCAATGTCGCGCGGCTTTTATTCAGGATGTATCGGATGTCGGCAGGTTGCTTAATCTGAAGGGACAGCTTCCGGCGTTGGCGTATCTTTTCGTCACGAAGAGAATCGGCGCAGCGCTGCCGAACACGCTTTCCTTCGACGATCTGGTTGAAAGAGGCCGGCGCGTCAAGGCTGAACGATTGGGAGAAATTCTCGAATCCGTGCATGGGCACGATCTCGCGACGATCATGTACACTTCCGGTTCAACGGGCGAGCCGAAAGGCGTCATGCGCACGCAAGACAATCTCTTGTCCAACATTACGAACGGCAGGGAGATTACAGTCAGCAAGCCGGATGAATTGATCGTGATTGTCCTGAGCGTCAACCACTTGCTCGGGCGATTCGGCTTTTTGAAGAGCGCCGTTACCGGCAGGACCACCGCGATCGTCGAAGCGACGGAGCTAAATCTGGATCTCAGGGTGGTTGAGTCGCTGGCGGGAACTGTTATGGCGGTGGTGCCACGAGTCATGGAGCGAATCTGGAAAGGGATTCTCGACCAAGAGGACCATCAAAAACGCTGGGAAATGCTCGAGGCGCTGGATCAAAAAATAGCGAGGGATGGACTTAATGACTCAGATAGCAAAACATTCGAAGAGCTAAAAGGTACCCTCAAAGACGCCACGCGCAAAGCCCTCGGCGGGCGCATCCAATATGTCACTTACAGCGGTGCGGCGATGCCGCCGCGGATCATGCGGTTCTTCGAATTGATCGACATCCCGCTGCTCGGTTCCTACGGTTCGACCGAGTGCGGCGGCGTGACCCTTTGCGGTATCGGCGAGAATCGGCCGGGCAATCTGGGCAAGCCCTTTCCCAACGTTGAAGTCCGTATCGCCGACGATGCGGAGATCCTCGTACACGGACCCACGGTGTCGCCGGGTTATTTTCACAATCCCGCGGCGACGCGGGAAGTTTTTGATGCGGACGGCTGGTTCCACACCGGCGACCTCGGCGTGCTCGATCCCGATGGCTCGCTGAGAATCATCGG
>WNGO01002343.1_pt1 | contig 12852 bp, 15 predicted proteins | sample 5400511 | NCBI WGS metagenome assembly WNGO01 (sample SAMN13153380, study PRJNA577476) | soil metagenome | isolation source: 20 cm soil or saprolite under Garry oak tree replicate 2 | place: USA:California | collected 2016-06-15
CGCTCGGGACGCACCCATTTTCTGTCGGCTCACCACGTACAGCGCAATGACCGACGCGAGAATGGCCGCAAACAGTGACAGCAGAACGGTCGGCCAATGGTAGGCCACGGGAATCGGTAGAATGAACGCCAGCATCCCAATGTAGTGCATGGACCAAATGCCAGTCCCCATCGCACCAGCCCCGCCCAGCAGCCAAACCGCGCGAGTCCAACCGCCCGCGGCCGTTACACGACCTGCGAGATCCAAAGCAGCGTACGACGCAAACATGGCGATCAACACCGAAAGCGCCACGAGCGCATAGTTGTACGAGCCAATCAAGTTCACGGCAGCCATGTGACTCCATCCGGTTGCCACGCGGAACAGTCGCCCCGCGCTTCAATTAAAGGTTAACCGTCTCCCTGGCACGATACTTCCTCTGTTCGCCGTCCGTAACGACCGGAGAGCCCGCGGCTTCAAACCGCTCAATGGTCTCTCGAATCGGATCCTCATAGAAAGGAGCGAGGTTAGGAGATCCTCGCTGTCGCCTTTTGCGAGTCGCTTGATGAGATCCAGAGGTCTTGGGATACTGCCAGTTGGCTCGGTGGGTATGGTAGTTGATGTAGGCGTAGCCATACTTACCACCTTTCTCAGGTAATCGAGAACATGATACCGCAGTAGCGGCAGCGCGACTTCTTTTGGCTAAAAGCTGAACTGTTCTGGCGGCGGTTGCGAAGCCCAGGATTTCGGCAGACCGAAATTCGGCTTTCTAGTAGCAGGATTGCCGCCTCGCACAGCCGATTCGAAGCTTTCAGATCAGAGGTGTCGGGTGCGCCCTCGGAAATCCTTCACACTCAACAGACCAGCTACGCGGTTAGCAGATACTGCACAGCGAAGGTAAGCTTTTCCGTGCTCACGCAACCATCTACATGACGCTGCTGGAGCACGGAGCGCACCACTAGTACCACGCATGCCCCGATTGACAGCTCTGTCCAAATCCCGACGCCTCGCCATCCGCCGAATCCCGAGATGTGCTCCACAGTTTCGAGACGACGACTCTCCCGTTTACATCCTTCGTTAAATTTCAGTCACAACTTTGGCATTTGGAGTGCCTCTCTCCAGTTGTCGAAAGTCAAAAGAACGAGCATTCTTCGGAGGATGGCTATGGCACCGGTGATCAAGTTCTATATTCCCCCAAGCTTTCACAAGCTTGTGAAGTGGATCCCGCCGGCCCGACGGGGCAAGGTCCTTGAGTTTCCAGCTGAGATACGAAAATCGGCATAACGGGATGTTGAAGATGAAGATATCGAGCGGCGATAGCCGCACCCAGCGCAAACCACTTGTCGAAGGTAAGATAATCGCGACCCGAATCGGAGAGAGGCCATGCGGCACGCGCATTACAGACGCTGAGCAACTGCCTCCAGCGCCAGGTTCCACTCTCGCCAACCACCCCGCTGAATAACGGCTGACGCTCCACCGGCTCCTGAAGAATTGGCAGTTACAGAAAAGCTGATCAAGCAGCGGTGCACTGTCCAAGCGCCGCGTTTAGTTGACGCCGGGCGTTCCCTTCCAATCGATAATGTCAACCAGGTTCCAAGGGTTCCCAATAAGATTCATTTGCAAGTCGCCGTGCTTATCGATCACGAACTCGGCTGCAGGGTACAAGACGCCCGTGCTCTTGCTTTTGTCCGTGTCGTTCAAGTCAAATTCTCCAGCCGTCAAATTGTAGGCGGTAGATCGGGTGTCCCAGTACACCTCACCGAATCTGAGGAGGCGGTTGGTGACAAAGCGAATCTTCCGTCCAGTTGGGGTTGGAATCATTCGGATGTAACTGCAGTCATACCCCAGAGTGCCGGTGACCTCGATGTGACCCGCCGCTTTCATCTTGCTGAGCGCGTTGACTAGCCCCTGATTCTGGCCTTTCTCGAATGCCTGCACCAGTATCTGCTTGTCTGCGGGAGTAGAGTAATCATAAATGTTCAGCGTGATGCCGAATTGAGATCCCATCTGGGTGCTTGTGCCCATCGCAGTAGCATCAATCGTCTCGGGCTTGTTAGCGGAAAAACTGAGAGTGCTTCCTACGATGAGCAGACCTGTAATCAGCAAACTGGCGAGGGCAAGCTTGTGACTTTTTGGAGCGGCGTTCTTAGTTTGCAACATTTCTCTTCCTCCTTTAAGCTGCATCGAAAATAATCTCGTCCACCGATGGGCCAACCGAAAAGTATCGGCCCGGCCACGTGAACCACTCGGCTATAAAAGACGTGGCCGGACTGCGTCAACCAAATCGACCCTATGGCCTGTGCTTCGGGGTCTTGGCATCTAGGGTCGAGATCAATTGTTCGGCTGCTGGGGGCACGGCGACAGCTCCGGACAGGACAATGCTCCTCGCGGGAATCTTCCTGCCGTACACACGGCGGTTGTCGCCATTGTCCGGGCGGATCGTGGAGCCCTCGAGGGAAATTCCGGCAAACAGGCCACGCGCCCTTGAGTAGCTCAAAATTTCAGCTCGCAGAGTCACGTCCGTATCGGCTGATGCATCACGGCCGACCGGGCCCGCGGCCACGGAAGCATCCGCTCCCAGCTTGACCTTGCTGCTAAGGATTCCACTCGCGCCGCTTTCATTCATCACGAGCAGCACAAAATCCGTGGCTTGTCCACCTATCTGAAAGCCGAAGCTTCCACCCTCGAGGGCCATCATCGTGGGAGCGCCCCAAGGTCCCTTGAAGTTTTCACCCTTGCGGCACGACATAGCACCCCGCCCGTAGCTTCCGCCAACGATGAATGCAGCTTTCAAGACGGAGGGAAAGACAACGACGCAATCTGCCTTGTCCAGCAAGTCCTGCGGAATGTCGTCAGGGACATCGAGAATCTCTTTTAAGACCGTGCCACAATTTCTCAATCGGTCGTCATCTTTGGTTTGGTCCGATGCGCTCGCCACCTCAGCAAAGAATGGTAGAACTGCTAATAGAATGCTGCTCAGACAGGGCAACAACTTTCGCATGTGATTTCCTCCAGTAGTTTTTTGAAATTCTGCGAGCGTTACATTTTTGTGGTCCCCCGGGGACAGCGCCAACATCTTCTGCACTTCCTTGTCGAGCTTTAAGTTTGTTTCGATCAGGCAGCATTCTTGGCTGACAGCGAGTGTCTTTCGGCGGCGGCAGCTTTGGCCGCATTTTGTTCGGCTTTCGACGGCAAAATCTGCATGCCGGAATTTTGTCCCTGGATCCAGATGAGGCTTAGAAAATCAGCCTTGCCGTACTTGTTGAAGGTGACATCGCTTTGGGGATGAGGATTATCTGAGGAGGTCACTACGTACTCTACGTAGACGGAGTGTGAGCCGGTAGTGTCTTCGATCAACAAAAGGTTGTCGTCAATGTTCGGCTGAGTAATCGTGTAACTACCTGCAGGCATTTTCGCATTTCCCGCATAGAACGCGAATGGTGCATCAAACGTCACCTTATTGGAGATCTGCGCCATCGTCGGGATTGCACACAGGACTGATAACAAGCCCATGAATGCAATCAATTTCTTTGAGGTATTCATTCTGTCTTCTCCTAATGTTTTCGCTCGTGTTTGGGCTGGCTTGCCATTCGGACACGCCGCGCCCTTAATCAAGCACATGCATTAGGCATGCCAAAGTTGAGTGGAGCAGGAAATCGTCGCAAGTGATTGAACTTAGGAAGAAACAGAACGGTTAGGATTGCAATTCTGAGGTCCTAACCAATGAGCTTGCGTCAATCTTTCGACACCCGTCCAGTGGTTAGTGACTCTCTTCCCGCACCTCTGCTCTCCAAGTCCTCAAGTAAGTGTTTGATCCGAATGCCGCTGGCCAGGAACTCCGCTCCTTCGGCTTTCATCAGGGCGAGAGCGCTCTCGCCACTGCTATCGATTCGCGTTACGCCCCTGAGGTCAACCACAAGCTTGCGTTTCGGATGAGCATGGCGCATGTCTTCCCAGTGGGAGCTCAAGTCCGCAATCCAAGGTTCAGTAAGCCGTCCCTCGAGAATAAGCTTTTGCTCAGTTGGAGTGTCGATCTTCGTGATCCTTAGCATCGCGCCCTCTCTTCGCAGCTTCCACAAGCGGCCCGGGTCCTGAAGCCCGGCCAGCAACGTAAACACTTAGCCTGACATTCGCTCACGTTGACAGCAGCTCGGCGAGCGAATGCCAGGCCAATACACTTAGTTGCCAGATCCGGTAGTCTCGGAATCGGACGTTGGTTGTTGGTTGGCTACGATAGTCTGTTGCGTATCCTGAGCTAGTTGCTTCTCCTGTTGCCCGGAATACACGAACTCATGACCGGTATCGCGCCCGGGATAAAACCACTTCAAGAGGGCATCCGGTTTTCCGCCACCCTGCTCGGCCAACGTAATCGCAGTATCTCCGGTGGGGTCCTGACGCTCCGTTGCAACTGTCTGAAGCGTTGCATAGAGGTGAGTCTGGTCCGAATTAAAGATCTGCACAACGTTTGGGTCAGAATTACTATCGAGCAGCTTGAAAGAGTAGGTCCCGGCGGGCAAAATCTGTCCCGGGATCTGGATTGGCTGACTAAACGTAATGGTGGTAGCCTGATTTGACTCGTCAGCATGAGCAGCGAGTTCAAAAAAGAGAGTAAAAGCAATGATCATTCCAACGGCAATGTAACGTTTGCTAATCTTCATTTTGGTTCATCTCCTTGAATAATTTTTAACTTCACCTTAGAAAAGGAACTTCACGAACGCTTTTCCCGCCTTGCCAGTTTCTTTCGCTGAGACCTTCGCGGCTTTGTAAGAGTCCTTGCCTACGACCTTAGCGGAATGGCCGACAACATCGGCTCCGAATGACGGGGCCGCCATACATAGAGAAAGAACAGCCAGAGCAAAAAGCTTTTTCATATTTCCTCCTTGGTTTTTCTTGCTGTGCGTGCGTACTTCTTCCCAGCGAGGAGCGAAGTCCTAGAACTAAGTTTCAGTAAGCTACGCATCAGCATCGTGCCTTTCTTTTCACACTTTGGATAAGGCACGGCAGATGCCAAAAAACAGAGCGGTATAGATTTAGTGAAAAGGAGTTTTATTCTGAGGAACTTAAGTCGAATGGCGAGCCCTGCGCAGTCGAACTATCGGAACTGTCGGAAGTGTCGGCGCCAGCTCCGTCGCGTCCCGACACCGTGTTCGGGTTGACACCCAGCTTCTTCATCCGTGTGATGAACGTAGTCAGTTTGAGTCCGAGGCGGATAAGTTAAAGGGCGTAGCAGGGCTACCGCTGGAGAACTTAGCGTAGAGGCTTGATTCTTGTTAACGGCTAAATGGCAAGGATGACGGGGTGAAGAGCACCGTCAAGCATTTCACCACACGTTGATGGCGGGAAAAATACGTATTCCGGTTGGTTGTCCCAGAATCCCTGGCTATTCGGGTTATTAGTCGTCGTCGCCCCACTGAGCGCCAGCTGAGGGATTTCTTAGCCCTTCCACTTCGAACCGCGGATGACACTGCAGAAGTTCATGTGCTGGAACCGTGGATCCTTGTCCGCCAGTACATCTGCCTTCACATGGAGCGCCTCTGTGAGTAGGCGCTACGCCTGAGATAGGCCTTTGCAGCGTCGGCCATGGTCACTATGGCGGCACCCAACATTATGCAGTCCTTCACAACCAGCCGCCCTGCTCCTGAAAGGTACGGGAACCCGTGATGCGGGTCACCCAACCCTGGAACCCATGCTTCGGGTGTCGTCACAAGGAATGAGAGTGTTGTCAGAGCCATGAGTATCAGTAGAAAGCTGCCCACTGTGGAGATCTGGGGCCATATTGGATAGAGCGCGATCATGATTCCGAGAGAGACGATAATGACGCCCAGGCTATAGGAAACCGGATATGTCCCATTCGATTCGTTCCATTGTTGATTTGCAGGGACCACCTGGCCTTCCTTATTCATGTGCTGGCGGTATTCAGGTGCCGGGTGATGATAGAGAAAGCTCATGAAAGGGCTATTCGCCACCAAAGGAACAATGCCGTCCGCTTCGTAGGTAGCGAATTTCAAGCCACCAATCCAGACGAGGACGATGACCAACCCCAGCCGCAACATACCCATGCCAAAACGATCGAGACTAGCCGCTTTGACGTAGAGGCGTCTTATTCCGGAAACGCTTGACGGCAATGATTCAGTTGTATATGTCGCGGAATATACGGATTCGGTTGCCACAACTCTGTCTCCTAATCAGCGGGGCGTTCCACTGAGCGCCTGCTGAGCATTTCTCAGCCCTTCCAACGCGAACCACGGATGACAGTGCAGAAGTTCATGCGCTGGAACTTTGGATCCTTGTCCGCCAATACATCTGCCTTCACATTGCCGAATGTCGTCTCAGGCCTGTGCTTGATGCCGTCGTAAAAGGCCTGGATAATGTCTTCTTTAAAGTGCTCGGTGCGCGGATACGCGGCGACGATCGCTTCGCGATCAGCGTCGGAGAATTCCGAATAAGCGATTCCGAGAACATCCATCTCGACACCGTTGGTCAACAGCGCAACCACCGGATGCATGTACTGGGGAATTCCCGGCGTAGTGTGTAGTGCAATCGCTGTCCACACAGTATCGATCTCCCGCTGAGAGATATTGTGCTGGCGCAGGAACGCTCGCGCACAGTTCGCACCATCCACTTCGAACCGATCCGACTTACTCCTATACTGCGGAGTCAATCCCATGTCATGGAACATCGCGGCAATGTAAAGCAGCTCGGGATCGAAGCTCAATCCCGCTCTTTTTCCTGCAAGCGAGCCAAAGTAATACACACGAGTCGAGTGGTTGAACAGCAACGGGGACTCGGTGTCACGCACCAGCTCCGTTGCTTCTCGAGCACGTTTACTGTCGGGGACCGTCACCCCTGAGATCGAGGTTGCTTCTTTCGTTTCTCTTGTTGTAGTGGACATATTTGAATCTCCTTTCAAATACAGTGCATGTTCTGTTCCAAAGTCCGTTCAGCGAGCAATGACCGCGTAGGACTCGCTATTTTGTTGTTCACTCGTTTCTTTTCTCGTCAGCGCCTAAGAAAAGGGCACATGTTCGTCTGTCGACCGGATGGCACCCGGTGTCCATCTGTCGAGGGAGTGACATGCAGATGACTCATGGGTCGAATTTCGCAGTGACCCTTACTACCGTCTTAATGTATTTCCGATTCTGCTCCGCCATTGCGGGCCCGCAGCGAAGGCATTGAAGCCCTGGTGATGCATTTTTGTAGAGATGTTCGCTCGCAGGATGGGAAAGCAAATCGAAAACATTCCCGCACCAACGATGTCTGCGCTCAGCTCTTACCATTGGCCGGGGAATATCCGCGAACTACAGAATCTGATCGAACGTGCGGTGATCCTTTCAAACGATGGCGTGCTTCCCAATCCGTTGCCGGCAACAGCAACACACAGGGTGCGCCCGGCCCCATCAGCGGCAACCACTTTGAAGGAATCCGAGCGCGCGCTGATCTACGCACGCTTGAATGGGTCAGTTGGGTGATCGGCGGCCCATAGGGCGCTGCCGCCAAACTTGGATGGCGGCTAGAGGGTGCGCAGGAACGCGACCAGATCCTGCTTTTCCTGCGGCGCAAGTTTCGTGCCGAGGATCAGGTTGAAGAACTCGACAGTGTCCTCCAGCGTCAGCAGACGCTCGTCGTGCATATAGGGAGGGTTATCCTTAACGCCGCGCAGCGCAAAGGTTTTGATCGGCCCGTCCCCGATCGCCATCATGTTGTTAATCATTACCGGCTTGAAGAAGCGTTCCGTCTGGAGGTTGTGCATCAGGTTGTCGGTGTAAAAAGGCGGCTGGTGGCAGCTCGCGCATTGGCCCTTGCCGAAGAAGATCTCCTGGCCGCGCATCTCGGCGGCCGTTGCCTTGCTGGGAATAAGCTTGCCAAGGACATCGAGCTTGGGCGCCGGTGGGAAGTCCAGCATCTCTTGAAAATCGGCCATGAAGTCGACCTGGCTTCCGCGCTCGAGGGGGTTCACGCCCTTCTTCGCGGCGATCACAATATCGCCGTCGAAATAGGCCGTGCGCTGCTCGAACTCGGTGAAATCCTCGATCGTCTTCAGGGCACGCTGCGAGCCGAAGAGCCGCTGAATGTCGACGCCGCGGAGCGACAGCGTCTTGATGCGGTGGCGGAACTGCTGCGGGCGGGTATCGGGGGCCAGGTGCGTCGCGCCGTTTTGGTGGCCGTTTGAATGGCAGTCAAAGCAAGCTGAGCCTATGCTGGGAATCGCCGAACGGCGATCCTCGGTCGCATTGAACTGCTGCTGCGGGAAGGGCGTCAGCAACAGCCGCAGCCCTTCGAGCTGCCTCGGCGTGAGCAGGCCGTTGAACAGTTCGTAGTAATTGGTGAGCGAGACCAGCTTACCCTGCGAGACATCACCCAGGTCGGGGCGCGGGGTCAGGTACATGGCTGGCGGAAACTCGGCCAGGAAGTGATCCGGCAGATCGAAATCTATGTCGAACCGAGTCAGGTCTCGCCCGTCCTGCTGCTTGATCGCGTCGATCAGGAAGCGCGGAAAGACGAAGCCGCCATCGGTATGCTTGGGATGCGGCAAGGGGTAGAACCCCTTTGGATATAGATTCTGCTCGCGAATCTGGTCCGCGCTCATCGCCGCCAGCCTCTCCCAGGTCATCCCGGCGGGCAGCTTGACGCGGACACCTTCTTGTAGGGGTTTTCCGCGGTCCATCGCGACGCCCTTGGCCGGGCGGTCGCTCAAGTCGTAGCGCTCGCTGAGCAGAGCGTTATGCTCCTTTGCAATCCCTGGCTTAGCCGCTGCCATTCGCGCCATAAACGCCGCGAATGGTTCGGTACTGTCCACCTTCATATAGCTCGTCTGCCCGCGTTGCTCTTGCTGGGCATAAGCGAGGTTCAAGAACACGAGCAAACCCGCAATTACCAAAAGGAGCCAAACCCTTTTGATCAAAACGTTTGGCTTCGGCATACAGCACCTCCTGAAATTTGATTCTTTTCTCCCGCCGTCAAGGTGTGGTGAAATGCTTAACGGTGCTCTTTACCCCATCGTCCTTGCCATTGGCTTCCATCGAATCGACCGTGTAGTAGTAGGTTGTCCGAGGCTTCAGACTGTCCATGCGCACGCGGAAAACGGTATAGGTATGGCCCGGGTTCAGCCTTATGGGAGATTTCGCGGTCTGGCTGAGCTCCTTGGGATTCGTACCATAGTGCACGACTCCGTAATGCTCAGGCGATCCCCCGGGGTTCTTGCTTGTCCACCTGATAATCGTTAGATAGGGGTCAGCCCGCTCAATCTCTGGCCCGCGGGTGATCCGGACGCTTGCGGGTCTTTTAGTAGTAGGACTCACCTGCGCGGCCGCCGGAGTTGAGTAGAGCAGGCACCCGAACATAATCGCCAGTGCCAGTTTCAAAAGCAGTTTATTCATGGACGGACCTCCGCCGATTACTCAATTCATGTTCCCAACGCAAGACGACGAACAGAGCATGGAGGCCGTGGGTGGCCTCCATGCGTTCCTATTTCGTTCCCACTCGTTCCATCCGCCATTTAGATGTTGCTCTACGGAATAGGCGGATTGGGGACAGGCGGAACCCCGCAGACCGCCGATGCGCAGGGCGGAAGTGGCGGAGTCGGAATCAGAGACTCATTACCCTGAGTTTTAGCCGAACCGCCGGTCATGCAAGACCCGGTGTAGGTATCCCTGTTGGGGTAAGGTCTCGTAAAACCATCCGTGAGTGTTCGCAGAAATGCAACGATCTGGTTCTCCTCCTGATCCGTCAAGCCGAGTTTGCCCGTGGTCATGTCGATGGTGCTCGTGCTCGGCACCTCAGGCCTAGGCCAGCAGTCGACTTTTTCGGTCTTTCCTGCCGGGCAGTGTCCCGAGGTGACATCGAACGGAAACACATCGCGCGTGTTGTAGAAGTGGACGAGTTGCTTCAGACTCTTGATGTAGCCGTTGTGAAAGAACTCCTTCTGGAAGTAAGGCCCGGGCGCCTCGGTGGTAGGACACTGTGGCGGTGTCATAGCGACATTGCGCGTCGACGCCACCTGAAATTGGCCGTCGACACTTGGCGCAAATTTTCTCCAAGAGACGTTCGGGTTGGGGGCGGAACCGAAACCGCTTCTGAGGAAGGTCCCCATGCCTAGGTCTCGATAGCCGAAGCCCAAAGGATTGGCGGTGAACCCGTAGGGATCCGGCGTAGTCTGATAATAGAAAGCGTCCCTGGGATTCAGGGGCAGACCCTCATTGGCCGAACCGAAGCAGGTGAACAGAGGAGGGTTCGCCGTCGCGATTGTGCTGGTGTCCACCTGACCTGGGTTCAGAGTCGTCCCTCTTCCGTCGACGTGGCACGAGTTGCAATTGCCTTTGCCTTTGAACAGGTTGTAACCCGCCTGCTCGGTTGGTGTCATCGTGTAGTTGCCCTTCACGAACGCGTCGAATTTCGACGAGAAAGCGCTGACCTGCACGGACTGTTCGTACGCGTCAATGGACTGCCCCCAATGGTCATAAACCGTGTTTGCGCGGGTGCGGTCTCCCGGACTTAGCGCAATTGGGGTAGCACTCCCGCCAAACACCGCAGCCCCTCCAGGAGTCGCGCAGATCTCAGCAGTGTTGGGTGGGAAGCTGATCGCGAACGAGCCTTTGCCCCACACTTCCTCAAAGAGCGGTCTGTACACAGCCTGCGAAAGGCGGAATGCAACGCAAGCAGTGTCAGGGAAGCCCATCTCCTGAGTATCGACGGGAGGACCCTGCGCCTGTTGGGCGTCCGGATTTCTTAACAGATATCCGGTCGCGCGTGAATCCCAGAAGTTTCCACCAAAGAAGAGACCCTGTTCTTGGTTGTACTGGAGTACAGGGAAGAACGGTGAATACGTGTATCTCTGCGCTGACCGCTTGCCAGCCCGAAAGTGAGCCGTTCCGGGATACGCGATCATCGTCAGATTGACTGATGGGATCGGCCCGCTAAAGGCGGCATACGGCATGTGGCAGGACGAACACGCCTGATTTTTGTTGGGAGAGATTCTCCTGTCGTAATTCATAAGCTCGCCGAGTGTTTCTACTGCCTCAGTTCCCGTGTTCTGAAGTATTGGCGGCTGACCCGTGAGGGTCGGCGGGGTTAAGTTGTGCCACCGTGTAATCGCTCGACTTTCGACGAAATCCACCTCCGCCAGAACCCTGGCTATCTCGGAACTCAAGTTGGCCGGGAGAATGCCAGGCGGGTACGGGTTGTAAACCGGGTCTGAGAGCGCGGGTGCACTCTGCGCCGACACCTTTCGTCCGGTTAGCGACATGCAGAGCGCTACTGCACAAAGTACGACCACCGATATTATCGTCAACATTCGCCGATTCATAGATTGCCCCTTCTAGTGAGTTGTGGTTCGGGGTGCTACTTCAAGAGCCAAAATGCTGGCTTTGTCCATGGCCGAGTCCACCCACACGTGACTCCTTGTGGCGGCATGGAACCTACGTTCGCTGTGCGATATCGAGTGCGCTGCCATAGCATAGAAGTGTCCGACGCATGGTTTATCCTCTTTCTTAATGTTGGGTATTCGCGAAGAGGGTGGTCGAGATCCTAACGAGCGTCCCGATAATCAGATTCACCCGGAAGACACTTTGGAAGGTGTGGCAGTCAGCTTGACATCGGCTACCGCACACCCGAGAGAGGGACGCGCGGAGCATAATCAACAAGAATGTGCGCGAGCAATACCGTCGTTACCCGATAACTCGACTGCCAATAACGTATAAGGGAAAACTGACACCTCGCTTTGCCACGTTAGGGCACTACAGCAGTCGAATTGGCTGAACTGTCGGAAGTGTCGGTGCCAACTCCGTCGCGTTCCGACACTCTGTTCGGGTCGATACCGAGCTTCTTCATCCGTGTGATGAACGTAGTCCGTTTAAGTCCTAGGCGGCTGGCAGCGCCATTTGCCCCGCCGACACGGCCATCGGCTTCTTTGAGAGCTTGGATGATTTCATTGCGATCAACTTCGGCAAGAATACTCCGCACAGGCCGGCGTTTGGTGGACCTGGAGCTTGCGTCCTCGCTGGCTGGCACGGTCATCGTGCGAGGTTGCAACTCCGCAACAGGTACCTTCAACGTCGGCCCAGATGACAAGATTACAGCCCGCTCGATTACGTTCTGCAGTTCCCGAATGTTACCCGGCCAACTGTATTGGCACAAAGCATTCATCGTTTCCGAAGGAATGGTTTCGATCGTCCTGTTCATGCGGCGGGAAAACTCTTCAGCGAAATGCCGCACCAGGAGCGGGATATCTTCAGGGCGGTCGCGTAACGCAGGAAGTTTAACGGGAAATACATTCAAGCGAAAAAAGAGATCAGACCGAAACTTCTGCTCTTCCACCATGGCACCCAAGTCGCGATTTGTCGCCGCGATCAGGCGCACATTGGTCGAAAGGGTGCGCGTACTTCCCAACCGCTCAAACTCACGCTCTTGCAAGACTCGCAGAAGTTTCGGCTGAAGCTCGAGTGGAATGTCGCCGATCTCGTCTAAGAATAAAGTACCGTTATTTGCTAGTTCCAAGCGGCCGACGCGCTGCGCGATGGCGCCGGTGAACGCGCCCTTTTCGTGGCCAAAAAGTTCACTCTCGAGCAATCCGGTCGGGATGGCAGCACAGTTCAGCTTCACGAACGTCTTTGCGCGGCGCGGGCTAAGATTGTGGATGGCGCGCGCGATCAATTCCTTTCCTGTACCTGTGTCGCCATAAACCAGCACGGTGGAATCGGTCGGAGCGACTGTTTCCACCAGCCCGAGGACGCGGCGCAGCTCCGTGCTCTTGCCCACGATCTCCTCAAAATTAGCCTCGGTGCGAATCTCGTCCTCAAGATAAAGCGTTTCCTGGGCGAGATTGTCGGTGAGCAGCTGCAGCCGATCCTTCTCAGACCGTAGCTCCGCTTGGGTGCTCTG
>WNGO01004745.1_pt1 | contig 12848 bp, 9 predicted proteins | sample 5400511 | NCBI WGS metagenome assembly WNGO01 (sample SAMN13153380, study PRJNA577476) | soil metagenome | isolation source: 20 cm soil or saprolite under Garry oak tree replicate 2 | place: USA:California | collected 2016-06-15
TACTCCGCCCCAGGGGCCCTCGCTCCGGTCCGGGTTATTCTGTCCCGGTCCATCAACGCTTATCGGCCCCATCCGACCCACTCGCAGGCACATCGCGACTTCGCCGTTTTACGACTTATACGCGATGCCTTCGCTGTGCGGGTGCGCCTAGGCGACCCACGAGTGGTTCCAAGCTTTCACTGCCCGTTCCTTCCTGACATGCCACCCTCTATGTCCCCGGGAAGATCAGAATCGTGTTTCTTCCAGTCTACCGATTCCGACATGGGCCTTCGCCAGGATCTGAACGGCTCGGCTCTCCCAACTATCCTGCCATCCGCTTCAAGCAGGGCACGTATTTCGGGACTTATTGATTCACCATTGCTGCGGCCTGTCAGGTTGCTCGCCCCCCTTGACGGATCTGACCGGGTGTTATCCCGGCCACGAGGGCTTTTACATCCAGGCTTTCAGCGAGTTAGTCACCTTTCTCACTGCTGGACATTACTACGACAGTCTCTGGACTCTTCTGTCGGTGGGACTTTCACCCACTGGAACGTCAGCTAGCTTTGCTGCACCAGATCCCACCGTGCAGATTTACCGCCGCGGGTTCCTCAAGCGTGGCTCTCCGCACCGCGCCAAGGGTGCAAGATCCGAGGTAGCAACAAGGGATGTTTCCGTAGGATGGCTGCATATTTCTCCCAGGTCATCCCGTTTCCACGAGTGCGCCGGCTAAGCCCCTTTCGCCAGATATGACGGACTTCCCGGTAGAACCGCCTAATGCTCCGGTAGTTCGTAGGTCGCCCGTAATACTGGTAGTGGCCCCGGAGTTTGGCGTTGAGGGTCTTCTGCTGTTCCTCCACAGGCAGGTGGCGGTTCTCCTGGCACCATTCGGCAATCGCCTTCAGGCCCCTTCGTAACCGCTTCTTCATCGTTCTCACGTGCACTGTGAATTTCCCTCTCCAGCTGCGGGCACAGACGTGGGTGTAGCCGAGGAAATCGAACGTGTCAGGTTTCTTCCCCGACCTCTTCGCCTTCCCTTCTGCAGATCGCCCGAACTCCAGCAGCCGCGTCTTCTCCGGGTGAAGCGTCAAACCGTATTTTGCAAACCGCTTCGGTAAGACCTCCATCACCTTTTCCGCGTCCTCCTTGTATTGGAAGCACAGCACGGCATCATCAGCGAAGCGGATCTCATGAGCAGCACCCCGTAACCGGGGCTTCACTTCGTGCTCGAACCATTCGTCGAGCACGTGGTGTAGGTAGACGTTAGCCAACAGCGGACTGATTGTCTGCCCTTGGCCCGTACCTGTTTCGCTCACGAGAAGTCTGCCTTCTTCAATGACACCTACCTGTATCCACTTCCGTATCAATCGGAGCACGCTTCTATCGCGGACTCGCTTCTCGATCATTTCCATGAGTTGCTTTCTCACGATCGAATCGAAGTATGCAGTGATATCAATTTCTAATATCCATTCCGTAGGCCGAGTGCAGATCACTCGTCTCACTTCATCCAGCGCTTGGTGCTGCCCTCTTCCGGGTCGGAACCCGTACGAGCAGTCAAGAAAATCCTGCTCATAAATGGCGTTCAGTATTTCGACCATGGCCTTCTGCACGATCTTATCCTCCAGGGCGGGAATCGAGATTGGTCTCTGCTTCCCGTTCTCCTTGGGGATATAGACTCTGCGCAAAGGTTGCGCCTGATACTTGCCATTCTTGAGCCTCTCATGGAGAGTTTGGATGTTCCCCGCGACGTCCCGTTCGTATTCCTCGTACGTGACGCCGTCCACTCCCGCGCTGGCTTTCTTTCGTAATCCTCGGAATGCCGCATACAACGCTCCGAACGTGATCATGTGAGCGATCGAGTAGAATTGTCGCTTAGGATCCTCCTTGGCTAGTTCAGATATTCTGTCGAGTTCTGTGGACATAGTTCCTCGAGTTCTGTGTCTCGCTTATGTTTCCTTCAACAGATACGTCACCTTGTTTCCCCCTTCCCTCCAGTGGGTGCCGTGGCCGCTCCTTTCGGAAGCCCTGCGGTTCTCCACCTTCATCGGTACTACGGGGTCGTAAGACTGCTCATCCATCCGTCCTCGGTCGCCTACGGTCTCCCTTGGCGGTCGTCTTACCGCTCTTGCGAGCGGAGATGGGGAGCTCTCCTGGGTTCATGGGAAATCCCCTTGGAAACATGCCCTGAGCTAGCGACTCCGGCGATCCCGGGACGCCCTTCGCAATTTCGGTCGTACCCGGATGCTGCCTTCCACTGGTAAAATGGCGTCGGCATCGCAACGTAGTTAGATTTCGGAGCTGAATCTTCACGGCCTGCTTCCTCGCTGTGTACGCTTCGCACCCACCAGTCACCCGGTGAATGGCAACACTCGCTACCGGCCTGCTCGCTAGCTTTGGCCGGACGGGACTCGCACCCGTTGGATTTCATTGAATGGTTTCCCCTACTTCATTACTGGTTCCCCCACTTCCACGCTTATCCCAGCGCGACTTACCGAAAACCTCGTCTGGCCCATTGCGGCTTCCGCAGGGCCCCATGTAACATATTACACAGCCTCTTTGCATCTTGTTGATTTCAAATGTGCTTCTAGTTTTGGCGAGGCACACCTTTCCGGCGTCCGTGGATTCCATTTCTCCAGATGATGCGGCTGGTACACGTTCCCCCTCTGTCCCGTTCTCATTGACTAATGCGCCCTCTCAATCTCGACCATTAGTATCGAAGGTCGAGACAATAACGTAGCGAAATCCAGACACAGTTTGGCGCGCGTGCCAGAGATTCACCACGGCTGGTGATGGAGCAGGACTGTCTCCTGCTACTGAGTGACGTCGGCCCCCGCCGGGTGTATCTTCTTGAGACGCCCACGAAAGTCGATCGGGCAGCGGAGAGTCCTCAAACGTTGACATACGTTAGCAAGGCCGGACAGTGATGAGCGGCACGGTCCAAAGAGCAGCCCAGAAGGCGCTAACTGAACGCTATGAAGCGCTGCTCCGCGTTTCGCAAAACCTCATCTCAATTCGCTCTTCTGAGGAACTCTTCAGGCTTCTCGCCCGCGAGTTGCGCGCGGTGGTGAACTTCTATGTGATGGGTGTCGGTATCTATGACGAGAAAGCGCACGAGGTACGGCTCACGTCGTACGGCGAGCCAGGTGATCCCCTCCAGGTTCCAAAACTCACGCCGGAAGAAACCTTCACGTGGTGGGTGTACCAACATCAACAGCCCTTGATAATCCCGTCCTTACACGCGGAGACTCGATTCCCGGCGGTAGCCGAGATGCTCAAGAACCGCGGGGTTCATTCGGTATGCGCGCTTCCTTTAACGACAGTACACCGGCGCCTTGGAGGTCTCGCTCTAGGCAGCATAGAGGCCGACGCCTATAGCAGCGAGGAAGTCAGCTTTCTCTCGCTCGTTGCCAATCAGGTTGCGCTGGCGGTGGACGACGCGTTGAACTTCGACGCGTCAGGACAAGCTAAGGAGGCCTTGCACGCTAGCGAAGAGCGCCTTCGCCTGATCGTCGATAACATTCCTGGCCTTGTTCTTACGATGAGGGCTGAAGGGGAGCTCGAATTCGTCAGTCAGCAAGGGCTGGACTATTCCGGCAGGACACTGGACGAATTAAAAGGCTGGACCACTTCCGACATTGTTCATCCCGAAGACCTTTCTCGCGTGCTTGCCACCTGGAGGCGCTCGGTCGAAACCGGAAGCCCATCTGGGTACGACTCTGCGTACCGTATCCGTCGTGCCGACGGCATATACCGCTGGTTTCAAGTTCGCGCACTCCCCGTGCGGGATACGGAAGGGCGCGTCATCCGCTGGTACTGCCTGCATTCGGATATTGATCAGCGAAAACAAGCGGAAGATCGGCTGCAGTTGCTCTTCGATGTCACCACTCAGGTTGTCTCAAATTTGGAACTGCGCGACCTCCTGCGCGCCGTATCGGGAAACATCCGGCGCCTGATGCAATGTGATTGTGCCAGTTTGGCTCTGCCGGATGAGGAAGAGAAGTTGTTGCGACTCCACGTGCTTGACTTCCCGGAAGGAAAGGGATTCATCCAGGAGGAGGGATTTTACTCGATCGAGGGATCACCGTACGGCGCAGCTTTTCGAACCATGAAGCCTTTGGCACTGGGCAGCCCATTCGCCGGGTGGTCAGATAATCCTGTTGTTCAAAGTCGGATGTCTGAAGGTTTCAAGTCTTTGTGCTTTTTACCGTTGATCAGCCGGAATCGTGCGATTGGCACGTTAAATCTCGGCAGACTCCGAGGTGATGCTTTCTCGGATGAGGACTTATCTTTTCTCGGGCAAGTTGCTAGCCAGATCGCCATCGCGGTAGAGAACACGTGTGCCTATCACGAAATCACGCAAGCCAGAGGCGAACTAGAAAAAGCCCTAGGGGAAATTCAGCGCCTGAAAGATCGCCTGCAGGATGAGAATCTAGTGCTTCGGGAGCAAATCGATCAAGCTCTCATGTTTGAGGAGATTGTGGGTGCTTCTCCCGTCCTGCGAGCCGTGCTTTCTCGCGTATCCAAGGTAGCGCCCACGGATTCCACTGTTCTACTCACAGGTGAAACAGGCACAGGCAAAGAGCTGATCGCCCGGGCGATTCACAAAAGATCTCAGCGATCCTCGCGTGCTTTCGTTAGTGTGAATTGTGCTGCAATCCCCTCTTCGCTGATTGCATCGGAGTTGTTTGGTCATGAGAAGGGTGCCTTTACGGGGGCAACGCAGCGGCGATTGGGCCGGTTCGAGCTAGCGGAAGAAGGCACCCTCTTCCTTGACGAAGTCGGTGAGTTGCCCGGGGAGACTCAGATTACGTTGTTGCGTGTTCTGCAGGAACATGAGTTTGAGCGCGTGGGGGGCAATCAGCCTATCCGCGCTAACGTGAGGCTCATCGCCGCCACCAATCGCGACCTGGAGGCTGCCATCGCAGCAGGTACGTTTCGTAGCGACCTGTTTTACCGTCTCAACGTCTTTCCGATTGAGATTCCTCCTCTGCGGGAAAGACGAGAAGACATTCCCTTGCTAGTTGAATACTTCATCGCTCATTTCGCAAGAAAGGCAGGAAAAAGCTTTCGCGGGATAAATAAAAAAACTCTGGACCTTCTTCTATCGTATCCCTGGCCAGGTAATATTCGTGAATTGCAAAACGTCGTCGAGCGTTCTGTCATCGTATGCGAGACAGAGAATTTCTCGGTGGATGAGAGTTGGCTTTCGCGAAAGCCTCTTGCAACCGAGTCGACAACTCAGTTGGAGCTATCTCAAAAGCTTGCTGCCCAGGAGAAACAGATGATTGAGGCTGCCTTGCGCGAAAGCGGCGGGCGAGTGTCTGGACTGTCCGGAGCGGCTGCAAAGCTGGGGATTCATCGATCAACATTAGAATCGAAGATCGCCTCCTTGAAGATCAACAAGTATCGTTTCAAGGCTGCAAGCGCCTCGAAAAATAGTTAACCGCGTCTCACCTGCTCGACGGAAATGCTCACCAACATGTTGCAGGAACTTTCGGCATTTGACGAAGTTTCGACATTTTGCCAGCAGCTAACTCACGCATCTTAAGCACCTTGCGATTGGAAGTGAGATTGCCAGCACACGAGGAGATGACTGGCTCTCGCTATGGCAGAGGTAGGAATTTGTGAGAAGGGCAGATGCTCAAGATCACAAGGGCAGCGAACGAAGAGGTGGTCTTTACGGTGAGCGGACGACTGGACGCAGAAAACCTGGCCGAGTTGAAAGCGCTATTCAGCTTAGAAGCTAGCGGTCGCCGCATTACCTTGGACTTAAAAGAGCTGAATCGTGTGGATCAAGACGCTGTTCGTTTTCTGAAGAGCTGCGAAGCCGACAACATCCAACTCAAGAATTGCCCAGCATATATCCGCGAGTGGATCACGAGAGAGCGAGGTGAAAGTAACGTTTCATCTGGCTAAAGCGAGTGACCTGTCGCGCCATCAAATCGGCTGCACTTCCTGCGAGGAGTGGTAAGGAAGACTCGGAGTCCCGCTACTGAGGTCGAGAGGAACTCTACGATGAAAGGAAAGGGCTCGGGTATGACATTACAAGGCAAAGGCAAGAGAAATGAGACTTTGGAAGTTCGCGCAAGTCCGACTCAGCCTCACGCAGCAAATACTTCCGCAAACCACACGCCAAGTCGTGAAGAAATCAGGCTGCGCGCATACGAAATCTATCTTGAGCGTGGCGGGGTACCGGGCAATGAGCTTGATGATTGGCTGCAAGCCGAAGGCGAACTCGAGAGTGCAGCGCTGCGAAAAGCAAACGGATCCTTGATCAAGGCAGAAACTCAATGAAGCGGCATATGACTTGCACAAGTTTAGTGAGAATTCTCTCAGTAATTATTCTGGTGATGATGCAGCTCGCTCCTATTATGCGGGCTCAACAAGAACCGGCAAAACCGCTAACCCTCGAAGAAGCAGTTTCGCTGGCGCGCTCGCATAACCGTGGGTTGAAAGAGGCAGGAATCGAGATTCACAAGCAAAAAGAAGCTTTGAGCGAGGCCAAGACGCAAGTCTACCCTCGTTTTGATACCTATTTCCTCGCATCGGAACTTCTGAATCCGCTCGACTTCACAATTCCACCGGGTACGTTTGGAACTTTCCCCGCCACGGGCCCGATTCCAGCCAAAGAATCCACAATTCACACCCCGGCCCGTCTCGTAGCGATTACCTCCGTCACGGCCACCCAGCCTCTTACCCAACTGTTTCGAATCGACCTTTCCATCAAGGAGCAGAAACTAGGAGCAGAGCTCAGTCAGCAGTCTTATTTTGAACGTGAGCAGGGGCTTGTGAACGAGGTCCGTCGTGCGTACTACGCAATCTTGCAGTCCCAGAGCGAACTCGAATCGCAGCGCGCTCTGCTTGCCTACCTTGATGAGTTGCAGCAGCTCACCGGTCGACGCCTGCAACAAGAGGCAGTGCTGAAGGCTGACAGTCTACGTATTGGTGCCCACTTCTCAAAAGCTCGCTATCAACTTACCGTCATCGAAGACGCACTGGCCGACCAGAAGGAGACTCTGAACCGTTTCCTGGGCCGCGAACTCCAGACTGAGTTTACGGTCGAAATGGTTCCCGATTCGCTCCCCGAGGAATCGAACTTGCAAGAAGCAAGAAAAACCGCGAACGAGAGGCGACCTGAAATTAAGGCGGAAACGATCAAGAAGGAAAAAGTCGCGTTAGAGACGAAAATCGAAAAGACTCGGTACATTCCAGATATTTCCATTCAGGCGAACTACGCCGCAACCTCGAATATTTCGTTTCTCCCGCAAAGCGTCGGTGCGGTTGGCGTGCTTTTGACCTGGCAACCTTGGGATTGGGGGCAGAAGCGCCACAACGTTGCCCAGAAGGTTGATGCCGAAAAACAGGCACAACTTTCCATCGAGAGTGTGAGAGATCAAGTTGTACAGGAAGTGGACTCGACATTCCGGCGACTCCGGGAAGCACGGGAGTTGCTCACGGCAGCACAAGCAGCGCGAGATGCGGAAGCCGAAAAACTTCGCAATGAAATGGAGGCCTATTCGCACCAGGCGATCGTGTTGAGCGATCTCTTGCAGCAACAGTCGTCGGTTGCGAGTGCCGAGGACCAGTATCGACAAGGCTTACTTGCGTTTTGGAGAGCGCGAGCCGATTTCGAACGCGCATTGGGTGAGGAGTAGTTCCATGAAGGTCGCTGTAAGTGCCGTACGAAGAGGTCGAATGTCAAAATGGGCCGGACTTTGTGCGCTGGTGGCAGCGATAACTGGCTGTCATCAAGATACGCAAATCCTCACGAAACCTCCGGTGCCAGTTCGTCTAGCGGAAGTAACTTTATACGCATCTCCGGAAGGTCTCCGCTACTCAGCTTCTATCCTGCCCTTCGCTCAGGCCGCCCTGTCCTTCAAGTCTTCAGGCTATGTAACAAACATTCGACAGGTTGTCGGTGCAGACGGACGCCGCCGGGATGTAGGTACGGGGGATTATGTTGTCCGCGGAGATGTTCTTGCGCAGATTCGTCAGCAGGACTTGAAAAATCAGGTTGAACAGGCAGAAGCCCAGGTAAGTCAAGCAATGGCACAACATGTCCAGGCAGGGCAGGACTTCGAGCGCGCGAAGGCCCTTTACGCCACTCAGAGTCTGACCAGACCTGACTTTGATCAGGCCCAAGCCAAATTTGATTCCACGCTCGCGGCTGTGAACCAGACCAACGCCGCTTTGCATCAAGCCCAATTGGCTCTGAACGACTCGGATCTGAAGGCGCCATTTTCCGCATACATCCTTACGCGAAACATTGAGCTGGGAAATCTAGCGTCACCCGCGGCTACAGCCTTCACGATTGCCGACACGAGCGCAGTGAAAGTTAGCTTTGGAGTGCCGGATTACGCACTGAGGCACCTGCATCTGGGGCAAGAGTTCACCATTCGCTTGCAGGATGACCCCAAAGGGTATCAAGGGCGGGTGACCAGTATTTCCCCAAATGCGGACGAGCGGAACCGCGTTTTCAACGTAGAAGTGACCGTATCGAACCATAACGGTTTGTTGAAGCCGGGGATGATTGCGTCCATCAGCCTCAGTGGCATTTCACAACCTCCCGTTCCCTCCGTGCCCCTCAGCGCCATCGTTCCATATCCCTCGAAACCCGGTCGGTTTGCGGTGATGGTGGCGCAAGAACATGCCGGCAAATGGACAGCAAGTCTGCGCGAAGTGCAGTTGGGCGCGACCCACGAGAGTTCGATTGCCGTTGTGGGAGTGCAGCCCGGGGAGAAGGTGATTGCTGTCGGCGCCCAACTCTCGACGGATGGAGAACGCATCGAAGTCATTCCTTAGGTAAATGAGCCCATGGCACACAGAAGCGACCAGGATCGGATCGAGAAAACACATAACCTCCCTAGGTTCTTCGTGAAAATAAGACCATCCATCCCGGAACAGCCGCCGACTATGGAATCCGTTCTGTCTCGATTCCTGGTTACGCCTACATCTACGTGCAGCTTGCCGAAGATGTTTCGGACGTAAAGAGACAATTCAGCGACATCAACCTCAAGCTGAACGCACTGAACAGCCAACTCCCTCCGGGTGCCGGTCCCATCTCGTTCCAAAGTGATTTCGGAGATACCGCGGCGCTCATGCTGACGATTGCTAGTCCAAAAGCGGACTCGGTCGAGATCGACATCCGCGCACGAGAGATTCAATCTGCCATTCAGACTGCGCGCGCCGCGAGGAAATACAAAGAGCAAGGTGCGCCGGTCACCATCGTCTACTCGTTTCCTCAATCTCTTTCCTCGAACAGGACAATACTGGACGCTGCGCAACTCTTCGAGCTGCAGGCAGAACAGGTGGGAATCATACGGACGCCGCAACTAATTCAAGGGAGCGGATTTATCGCTGTGGATGGAGTCTCGACTGGAGACGACGCCGCGATCCATAGCTTCATCCAGACTTTCTTTCAGACACAATTGCAGCGTTCCGAATTGCATCCCGACGCTTGGGAACCAATCGTCATCCGCGATCCCCAGGGAACTCCCGAGCGATTGGAAAAGGTTGCGGGCGGCAAATACAGCTACGCCGATCTTGACGACTTTTCGGATCTGATCGCTCGCACGGTTCAAGGTGCGCCGGAAACGTCCAAGGTGGAAAGGCGAGGGCTATTGCCGCAGGTGGTCTATCTTGAATACTCCCAGGATCGGCTGGCGGCGTACGGCCTCCAACCAGCCGCGCTTGGAAGCGTGCTCAGTGCTCGTAACATCATTGCTCCCGGCGGTGCTTTCGAGGCTGGACAGCAGCAGATCATTCTCAACCCTTCCGGTCAATTCGAAAACGTAGACTCGATAGGTAATGTAGCCGTATCGACGTCATCGACCGGCGCGCCAGTCTATCTCCGTGACTTGGTTGAAATTAGTCGCGGCTACCAGAGCCCCGCTCAATACTTGAATTACTACACATGGGAGGATCTAGAGGGACGATGGCAGCGAAGTCGTTCGGTCACGGTTGCGATCTACATGCGCGACCAGCGGCAAATCGCGACGTTCGGTCAATCCGTCGACCGGAAACTTGCTCAACTCAAGAAGATTCTTCCGCCGGACTTGATCATCGCGCATACCTCCGACCAACCTCTGCAGGTCAAAGAAAACATTCATTTGTTCCTGCGTGCTTTGTACGAAGCAATCATCCTTGTCGTCGTCGTTTCTTTGATTGGGTTTTGGGAATGGCGTCTGGCGCTCATCATGGCCCTGGCAATTCCAATCACGCTGGGCATGACTTTCGGCGTTTCGTATATGTTGGGAATCGACTTGCAACAAGTGTCGGTGGCAACGTTGATCATTGCGCTGGGTCTGTTGGTAGACGTGCCCGTAGTTGCCGGTGATGGAATCAAGCGCGGCCTTGCTGATGGCCTGCCTCGTGCCATCGCGGCATGGTTGGGTCCGTCCAAGCTGGCGACGGCCATCTTTTTCGCAACGCTGACAAATATCATCGCCTACCTGCCCTTCCTTATGCTTACAGGGAACACGGGGGAGTTTCTTAGAAGTCTTCCCATCGTGATGACAGCAGCGTTGCTATGTGCTCTGGTCGTTTCGATGACCTTCGTCCCTCTGCTCGGTTACTACATCCAGAGGCCGCCAAAAAGGAAAGAGCTAACGGTAGAGGAAAAGCGCCAGCGCGGTTTCTATGGTTTCTACAATCAGTTGGTAGGTCGGGCCATTCAGCATCGGTGGCTGGTGTTGGCGGGTTCCATTGTTTTCTTGCTGATCGGCGGGGTTGTGGCTTCGCACCTGAAGCAACAGTTCTTTCCGGAAGACGTCCAATATTGGTTCTACCTCGACATTTGGCTGCCGAACGATGTGCCGCTGACCGCAACCAATGACGCTGCAGTGAAAGCGGAGCAGGTCGTCCGTCACGTTATTGAAAGTTCTGCGAAAACGATCTCAAAACAGGAATCGGGGAAACATCTCCTCACTTCGATGACGAGTTTCATCGGGGGTGGCGGACCGCGTTTCTGGTTTTCCATCTCTCCGGAAGCTCCCCAGACGAACTATGCACAAGTCATTGTTCAGGTGAGCGACAAAGAAGCTACTCCGAAGTTGATTGGACCTCTTCAAGACGCATTGAACAAACAGGTGCCCGGAGCATGGATCACCGTCCGGCAGTTGCAAACGAATCCTGTAGAAACTCCCTTGGAAATTCTCATTTCCGGTCAGGCGGACACGGATGCCCGCACGGAAATCCAGGACGTACAAACGCTTCGGACCTTAGCCTCACAGGCAATGGGTGTCGTTCGACAGTCACCCGGAGTTGCAGTGTTGAGGGATGATTGGGCTCCCGACAATCCGCAGGTAAAGATTGAGATTGATCCGGACCGCGCAAACGTGGTGGGCATCACGAACGCCGATGTAGCCAATTCCTCCGCAGCCGCGATTAGTGGAACACCGGTTGGCACATTCAAAGAAGGGGACAAGAGTATCCCGATTGTTGCCCGCCTCCGCCCTCAGGATCGTGCACAATTGTCGCAGATCAAGAGTCTCTACGTTTATTCGTCGCGACAGAATACTAGAGTTCCTCTACTTTCTGTCGCCACCGTGAGGAACATTCTTGAAACAGGTCGGATACGCCGCCGCGAGCATTTTCGCACGATTTCGATATTGTGTTTTCCCGCGCCAGGAGTCCTCGCTTCGGAGGTCCTCGGACCGATCGAATCCAAACTGAAAGATCTTCAGAATGGGCTTCCGCCGGGATATCAATTGCAGATCGCGGGCGAGAAAGCGAAGCAGGACGATGGATTCATGAATCTCGCCGTCGTTCTCCTAATCTCTCTCGTGGGCATCTATCTGGCTTTGCTCGTGCAATTCAAGAATGCCGTCAAGCCCTTGCTTGTGTTTGCGGCCGCACCTTACGGAGCGATCGGAGCGTTGATTGCACTGGCGATCATGGGTACACCCTTCGGGTTCATGGCATTCCTTGGGGTTGCCAGCCTTATCGGGGTCATCGTCAGCCATGTGATCGTGCTCTTCGACTTCATCGAAGAGATGCACGAAAAGGGAGAGCCCCTGGAGCGCGCTCTTCCGGATGCTGGGATTGAGCGTATTCGCCCGGTGATGATCACCGTTGGCGCAACCATCCTTGCGTTATTTCCTCTCGCACTCGAAGGTGGCCCGCTCTGGAAACCTCTCTGCTATGCCCAGATCGGCGGACTCGCCGTCGCTACCTTCATCACCTTGCTCTTGGTCCCGGTCTTTTACGCGATTTTTGTTTTGGATCTGAAGTGGATTACGTGGGACGTCACAGCCAAAGAAAGGTAGTCGGCGTCTGCCGAGTTTCCAGTCCGTTGAGATTAAGGACTTTAGTGTCGCGTGGCGTCGCACCACCAAAAATTACCGTGAGTGGCTCGCTCAAGCTACTCGGAGGACGCTATGATCAAGTTCCTGGCACAAGTATTCCGAGGACTTCACTACGTTGTCGGTATTTCCGCGCCTTCGCCCGGCACCAGCGACCGCACGTTCGTGTTCGCGTGGCTGGGCGGTATCGCGTTCATTTCGGCCTTCTTCGTGATCCTGGTCTTCTACGTCATCCCTTTTCTGTACTTCAGGCATTGACGGGCCCATGGCAGCAGCAAACAAAGAAATTATCGAGCAACCGAGCCATCGCTCGGTTGCTCGGAGGAAGAACATGTACGATGGACAGCCAGGGCATCCATCTTGCACCCACCACGACCAGCGTCGTGCAAAGCACCTGTTTAAGGCGATGAGAAGGCAAATACTTGGTTAGAATGAGCTCCCAACAGGCTGCCCGGGTATCGAGCCAATCACCGGGGACGTGGGACCGTTCTTCAGCATCATCAATGCCAAAGTCCGAGGGGAAGGGTTTCGGCGCGGCAACAGCACAATACTCACGTTCGTGGACACAGT
>WNGO01002085.1_pt1 | contig 12846 bp, 11 predicted proteins | sample 5400511 | NCBI WGS metagenome assembly WNGO01 (sample SAMN13153380, study PRJNA577476) | soil metagenome | isolation source: 20 cm soil or saprolite under Garry oak tree replicate 2 | place: USA:California | collected 2016-06-15
CGGTTCCCGGGTCGCGGCCGCGCCCGACGGCACCGTCCGGCTCACGTTCGCCGCCCGTCCCGGCGTGTGCGGCAACGGACGCAACATCATCGCGCTCGACTGCACCGGCGGCCGGTGTGGCCGCCAGCACACGATCACGATCGACGGCGGATACGACCGGGACGAGGTCGAGTACGACTGCGAGTCCGGACCCGTGCGCGTGTCGCTCACGGTTCGCGACGGCCACGCGCAGTCGCTCCGCACCTATGTGGGCGGGCGTTGGGTGACCCCGTCCGCCGACGCCGTCGTCACCGACCTGGGGACGGTGTCAGCGCGAGAGGCCGTGGCGTTCCTGCTGGAGCTGGCGCGCCGCGAGGACGGTCGCGCGGGAGAGGAGGCAATCCTGCCCGCAACCTTGGCGGACTCCGTCGTCGTGTGGCCGACGCTCTTGAAGCTCGCCCGGGACGATGAGGTTCCACAGCGCACCCGCCGTCAGGCGGTATTCTGGCTCGGTCAGGCCGCCGGCGACGCCGCGACTCGAGACCTGGCCGACTTGGTAGATGACCGCACCGTGGACCGTGACGTCCAGGAACAGGCGGTTTTCGCCCTCTCGCAGCAGCCCCGCGACGCCGGGGTCCCGGCCCTCATCAAGATCGCCCGTTCGCACCCCGACGGAGAGGTGCGACGCAAGGCGCTGTTCTGGCTGGGCCAGTCGGGTGATCCGCGGGCGCTGGCGCTGTTTGAGGAGATACTGCTGGGGCGCTGAAGCAGGTTGAGGACGTTGGGGGAGGTTCGGGAGGTTGTGCGTTCCCTGAACAACCTCCCCAACCTCCCCAACCTGTCTTTCTATATTCCCCCCATGCCCTTCTGGACCCTGCGCCGCAAGGTCATAGCGGCGGGGGCGGTCACACTTGCGCTCGCCTTTGGATGGGCAGCCGTCGTGGTCGCCGTGGCGCTCACGAGCGCGCACGATCAAGCGACGACCGCCGACGCCATCGCCGTCCTCGGCGCCGCACAATACAATGGCCGTCCCTCCCCCGTATTCCGCGCCCGTCTCGACCACGCGGCGGCGCTGTACCAGCGCGGGCTCGCTCCCGTCGTCCTGGTCACGGGCGGCGTCGGCTCCGGTGATTCCCTGAGTGAGGCGGAGGTCGGGCGACGCTACCTCGTGAAGAGCGGCCTTCCCGATGGCGCCGTGGTCGCCCTGCTGGCGGGCGCGAGCACGTCGTCCTCCCTCGACGGCGTAGCCAACTGGTTCGCCGGCAAGGAGAACCGTCGCGTGCTGCTGGTGTCAGACGGGTTTCACATGCTGCGACTCAAGATCATCGCGACCCACCTGGGGCTGATTCCCTTCACGTCGCCCGCCCCCAACTCGCCGATCCGATCGAATCCGCGACGCAACGCCGCCTACTTTCTAGCCGAGGGATTCAAGGTCCCCGTCACCTGGGTCTTCAACCGCTGAGGGTTCCACATGCAGCTCGCAAGCCGCCGGGTGTATACGGGCCGGGTAGTGCGGCTGGACGTCGACACCGTCCGCTTCCCTGACGGGTCCACAGGGGAGCTCGAGATCATTCGTCACCCGGGCGCCGCGGCAATCGTACCCTGCCTCTCCGACCCACGGACGAGCGACGATCCGACGATTCTCCTGATCCGGCAATTCCGGTACGCCGCGGGTGGTCCGCTCTGGGAGGTCCCAGCGGGGACACTTGACCCGGGTGAGGAGCCTGAGGCATGTGCCCGCCGGGAGCTTCTGGAGGAGGCAGGGGTCACCGCCGAGCGTCTGGAGCGGCTAACCTCCATCTTGACCACGCCCGGGTTCACCGACGAGGTGATCCACCTCTACCTGGCGACTGGCCTGACGACCGGCGCCCCGTCGCGCGAGCGCGACGAATTCATTGAGGTGGTGCCACAACCCCTGTCGCGAGTCCTCGCCCGGATCCGCGACGGCGAAATCCGTGACGCAAAGAGCATTGTGGCTATCCTTTATATGTCCCGGTTCGCCCTCAGGACGTAGCGACACGCTGTCCCCCGACGAGGACGGGAGAATCGTCGGGGAAGGCCATCCGGCTGGCGTAAAGGCGCACTGGCATTGCGGCTTACGCGCCTGGGTCAGGCAGGCCGTGCGACGGGTACAGTTCGTGCCGTATCTTTATAGATGTAGAAGCGACATAGATGTAGAAGCGACCCTTGGTATCACGGAGCACTGCATGCGCGCAGCCCTCAGCCAAAGGGGACAACCCGTCGTCACGCCGCGCGCTCTCGAGCGCCAGGCGCTGCACGAGTTCGACGACGGGGGACTGGTCATGCAGCACCTGGCCGGCGACCCTCAAGCCTTCGGCACTCTGGTGGACCGGTACCAGACCCGGCTACTCAACTTCATCAATCGCACCATTGGGGACCGCGAGCGCGCGGAAGACCTCGTACAAGAGGTCTTTATCCGCGTATTCCGGCACCTGCATCGGTTCGACCAGACGAAGAAGTTCTCCACGTGGATCTATACCATTGCGTCGAACCTGGCGAAGAATGAGCTGCGGAACCGCAGCCGGAACCCGCTGGTGCTGTTCCAGACCATCAAGAAGCACTGGGAGGCGGATCATCGCCCGCTGCAGTTTGAAGACGCCACGGCCCGGCCGGACGACCTGTATCGCAAGCGCTTCCTGAAGGAGGCCGTCGACCAGTGCGTGGACCAACTGCCCACCCACCATCGGGCGGTGTTCGTGCTGCGGGAGCTTGAAGGCAAGAGCTACGCGGAGATCGCGGAGATCACCGGTTGCAATCTGGGCACGGTCAAGAGCCGGCTCAACCGAGCGCGCAACAGCTTCGCGCAACTGATCGGCCCGCTACTGGAATAGGCCCCCCTGGAAGAGGGGGGGGAGGGGGGTCAGGGGGAACCCCCCTCTGGCCCGACGGTAGTAGATTCTCGCCATGACGTGCTTCGAATTCCTCGAACGCTATACGGATTTTCGCGACGGCCTGATAACGGCCCCACGGGAGCTACGCCGCTTTGAGCGGCACCTCGCGCACTGCACCGGTTGCCGGCGCTACGACACGGCGGTACGGCGCGGTGTGCTCGCGTTACAGGCAGTCGGGACGATCGAGCCATCGCGAGCGTTTCGGCGGCGGCTCGACGCGCGGATCGAGCGGGAGCGCAGCTCGACGCGGGATGTCCCGGCGCGGGCGGGCGTCGCGGCGGCGCTCTTCGTGGTGGCCGCGCTCGCGTTGCTGGCGTTGGAAGGCGTGCGGCGAACCGAAATCGCGCGCACCCCGGCCCTCCCACCCGTCCCGTTCCCGCATCCCGTCGTACAAGCAGGTGTCCCGTTCGTGTCCTTCCAGGATCCGCGCGCCGGGGTGTTCGCTGCGGGCCAAGCCCCGGACGGGTCAGAGCTCATCGAGCCAGCATCTGCAGGGCGGTAGGCTTTCTCTCGCCTCAGGGCTGCGGTAACTTCCGCCCCGTATGGGGGCTCTCACCTTTGACGCGCTGCTCCGGAGCCTAAAGCAGGGCGTGCCCGATCCCGTCTACTATCTCCACGGCGAGGAAGACGTCCTGAAAGAGGAGGCGGTCCGTGCACTGCTCCAGCGCGCGGTCGATCCTGCCGCGCGGGACTTCAACGTCGACCAGCGCGGCGCGGCGGAGCTCGAGCCCGAGTCCTTCAACGCCCTGGTCAATACGCCACCGATGCTCGCCGTCCTTCGGGCCGTCGTCATCCGGGGGATGGAGCACCTGCGGAAGACCTCGAAGGTACGGCAGGAGCTCCACCGCTATCTGGACGCGCCGAACCCCTCGACCGTGCTGATTCTGGTGCATGGTGCCGCTGAGTCGCCGGACGCCGAGCTGTTGCGCCGCACGACAGCCGTGACCGTGGACCGGCTTCCCCCGGCGCGCGTCGCCCGCTGGATGGCTCACCGGGCGCAGCAGTTGGGACTGACGCTCGACGCGGACGCTGGCGAACTCCTTCTTGCCGCTGTCGGGAACGACCTCGGCGCGCTGTCGGGAGAGCTCGAGAAGCTGGCCTCGCTGGCCGGGGAACGCCCGGCGAGTCGGGACGACGTGGCCGCGCTGGTCGGCGTGCGGCGCGGCGAGACGCTTCAAGACCTCGTGGAATCGACCCTGGAACGGCGCGGGGCCGCCGCCGCCCGGCTCGTTCGGCCCGTGCTCGAGCAAGCGGGCATGAACGGGGTCCGTGCACTGATGGCGCTGGGCACCGCGCTCGTCGGCACGGCGCTGGCGCGGGCCGAGCTCGATCGCGGCACCCGCGGTGACCGGGCGGGGGGGGGACTGGCATCGGCTCTCTTGGCGCACCTCCGGACCGCCAGGCCCTACGGCCTCGGCAGCTGGGAGCAGACCGCGGCACGCTGGGCGCGGTGGGCGGAACTTTGGACCGGCGGCGAGCTGCGAAGCGCGCTGCGGATGGCCCTCGACGCTGATCGCGCGCTCAAGTCGAGCACGGTGACCAACGAAGCGGGAATCCTGGAGCAGCTCGTGCTGTCCCTCGCCGTGCCCACGCGGGAGGCGGCGTGAAGGCCAGATGGTCGGACTGTCGGACGGTCGGACGGGTTTTCGCAGTTTGGATCGTGCTCCTGTTCGTCGGTCCGACCGTGCAACTGTCCGCCCAGACTGACACCCTACGCGCTGCCGCGCTCCGGGTGGCGCAGACCCGCCCAGACTCCGCGCGCAAGATGATGCGCCGCATGCTGGCGGGGCTTTCCCCGAAGGACTCCCTATATCCGGGCGTGCTCTTCACTGCGGGCCGGCTCGCCAGCGACGCGACCGCCGCGGAGACGAATCTCGAGCGCGTCGTGCTCGAGTACCCCCAGTCGGTGTGGGCCGACTCCGCGCTGGTCCTGCTCACCCAGCTCCACTTTGCCCAGGGAGACCCCGCGGCCACGGTGCAGGAGGCGGAGCGGTTACGCCTCGACTACCCCGACTCGCGGCTGCGTCCCCGGGCGGCGTTCTGGGGCGCGCGCGCCTACTTCGACCTCAAGGACGACGCGCATGGTTGCACGTTGATTCGCGAAGCGCTCGACGGGGCCGGGAGCGATGTGGAATTCAGGAATCAGGTGACCTTCTACGCCTCGCGCTGCAGTTCCACGCCCCCGCCCGCGGCCATGACCCCTGTGGCAGCCGGTGACACCCAGTCCCGACCGGGCGCTTCGATGTTCGCCGTACAGGTGCTCGCCGTGCGAAGCGCGGCCCAGGTAGACGAGATGCTCACGCGTCTGAAGATCATGGGCTTCGACGGCCGTGTGGTGCGGGATACGAGCGGACTCTTCAAGATTCGCGTCGGGCGGTATGCGACCCGCGACGAGGCTACACAGACCCAGCGGCGCCTCAAGACCAAGCTCGGAGGCCAACCGTTCGTGGTGGAGGAGCCATGATGCCGCGGGCCGAGACCGAGACGCCGTTGATGCAGCAATACCGTGATATCAAGGCCCAATATCCCGAGACCATCTTGTTCTTCAGGATGGGCGACTTTTACGAAATGTTCGAAGACGACGCACAGCTCGCCGCGCGGGAGCTCGGGCTCACGCTCACCTCCCGCAACAACGGCGGTGCGGCGGACGTGCCCCTCGCCGGCGTTCCCGTCAAGGCGGCCACGGAATACCTGCGGCGGCTGATCGGTCTGGGGCATCGCGTCGCGATCTGCGAGCAGGTCGAAGACCCGAAGCTCGCGAAGGGCCTGGTGCGGCGGGCCGTGGTCGAAACCGTCACGCCAGGCACCGTCCTGGCCGACGACTGGCTCGAGCGCAGCCGCAACAACTTCCTGCTCGCTGTCGACCCGCGGGGCGTTCCAGCGGGCGTGGCCGCGCTCGATCTGACCACCGGCGAGCTGCTGCTCGAGACGGCGACTCCGGAAGACCTACCCGCAGTCCTCGCGCGTTATGAAGCGCGGGAAGTCGTTGTCCCGGAGGGAGCGGCGCTGACGGTGACCGGCGCCGCTCGGGCCGAGCGACAGGCGTGGGAGTTCGATTCGGCGCTCGCGCGGGAGGACCTCACGCGCACGTTCCGCGTGGCTTCGCTCGACGGGCTCGGCATCGAGCCGGGGGACGACCCCGCCCTGGGCGCGGTGGGCGCGTTGTTGCGCTATGCACGCGAGCTCAAGCCTGGTGGCTTGCCGCATCTGGCACGCCCGCGGACGCTGCGGCGCGGGGACATGCTGCCCCTCGACGAGATGACGCGCCGCAACCTCGAGTTAGTGGAGCCGCTGCGGGGAGGAGACGCCCCGGCCGGCACAACGTTGCTCGGCGTGCTCGACCGCACCACGACGCCGATGGGGGCCCGCCTGCTGCGCAGCTGGCTGCTCGCGCCGCTCGTCGACGCCGCCGCGATCAATGCCAGGCTCGACGCGGTGGACGTGCTCGTGGTCGACGGGCGCGGGCGGGACCGGTTGCGCGAAGCGCTCGATGGTGTCCGCGACGTCGAGCGCCTAGCGGGGCGCGCGGCGCTCGGGCGGGCCACGCCGCGCGACTTGGGAGCGCTGCGCGATTCGATCCTTCGTTTGCCAGACGTCCGGGCGGCGCTCGACGGCCTGGAGGCGCGGGGGCGGGCCGCACCGCTCGAGGAGGTCGCTGACCGGTTCGATCTGCTGCAGGACGTCGGGGACGAGCTGGCGCGCGCGCTGGTGGACCGCCCGCCGCTCCAGGCCCCCGACGGCGACGCAATCCGGGGTGGGTACGATCGAGAGCTCGACGACCTCAAGGATGCCCGCGATGGCGGGAAGCAGTACATCGCCGGGCTCCAGGCGCGGGAGCGCGAGCGTACGGGCATCGCCTCGCTGAAGATCGGGTTCAACAAGGTGTTCGGCTACTACCTCGAGGTCACGAACACCCATCGCGATCGGGTACCCGCGGATTACGAACGCCGCCAGACCCTCACCGGGGCGGAGCGGTTCGTGACGCCCGAGCTCAAGGCCTACGAGGCCAAGGTCCTCGGTGCCGAGGAACGGATCGCGGTGCGCGAGGGAGAGCTCGTGGACGCGCTGCGCGCCCGCGTGCGGGACGCCATCGCCCGGGTGCAGGCGACGGCCGGCGCGCTCGCCCGGCTCGACGTGTGGAGCGCGCTCGCCGACCTGGCGCATCACGACGCCTATGTCCGGCCGGAGGTCAATGACGGCTTCACGATCACCCTCGAAGGAAGCCGCCATCCGGTCGTCGAGCGCATGCTGGCCCGGGAGGCCTTCATCCCGAACGACGTGATGCTCGACGACGCCGGCCGCGTCATCCTGTTGACCGGCCCGAACATGGCGGGCAAATCCACGTTGCTGCGACAGGTCGGCCTGTGCGTGGTGCTCGCGCAGATGGGTGCGTTCGTCCCCGCGCGGCGGGCCATCGTAGGCGTCGTGGACCGGCTGTTCACGCGCGTGGGGGCGTCGGACAATCTGGCGCGTGGCCAGTCGACGTTCATGGTGGAGATGAGCGAGACGAGCGCGATCCTGCACGGCGCGACCGCACGCAGCCTCGTGCTCCTCGACGAGATCGGTCGGGGGACGTCTACGTACGACGGCGTCGCGATCGCATGGGCGGTGACAGAGTTCCTCCACAACACGATCGGCTGCAAGACGATCTTCGCGACGCACTACCACGAGCTCACGCAGCTCACCGAGGAGCTGGCGCACGCCCGCAACTTCAACGTGGCCGTTCGCGAAGCCGGCGACGAGATCGTGTTCTTGCACCGGCTCGAGCCCGGCGGAGCCGATCGATCGTACGGCATCCACGTCGGGCAGCTCGCAGGCCTCCCGGCACCGGTCGTGGCGCGCGCCTGGCAAGTGCTCACCCTGCTGGAGGCCGGTCATCACGTGGCGCGGCAGGCTCCGCCCGCTCCGCCAGACGCCGCCCAGCTCGCCCTGTTCGGCCTTTCGGGGACTCCGCACCCGCTCCTCACCGAGCTCGACAAGCTCGACGTGAACACCTTGTCGCCGCTCGACGCATTGAACCAGCTTGCGGCATGGAAGAAGCAGCTCATGGAGGGCGGATGATGGCCTGGCGACTGGAGGGGCAGGTAATCGCGCTCGCGTGGACGGTTGCGGCCGTGGCGTGCGGCAAGGGGACCGGCGGCGACCAGACCGGAGCGGCGGATGGCTCGGGGGCGCCATCCGATCAAGAACCCCCCGTCGCGCTCAACGGCGACTCGCCGATCCAGTACCCGCCGCGGTTGTACGATCAGAAGGTCGAGGGGGACGTCGTCCTGCGCCTAGTCGTCGATTCCGCGGGGCGGTTGCTCAGCGAGTCGACTAAGGTCGCAGAATCGAGCGGCTACTCGGCACTCGATTCCGCGGCGCTCATGGGGGCGCGCAAGCTCCGGTTCGCGCCCGCGCGACGTCGCGGCCTGGCGATCGCCACGGCCTTCCTACAACCGGTCGAGTTCCGCCATCCGCAGGCAAGCGGTGCGGTTCGGAAGGGCGAGCCGGACACCACGAGGGTCACACCGGCCCCGCCTCCCCCCACCGCCACCCCTATCCGACAACAGCCACCGCCGGCCCCCGCGCGGGCGGCAACGCCGCCGGTCGCGGCACCGGCGCGCGATACGATACCGGTCAAGCGCGATACGTTCCCGCGGCCGGTGGACACGACCCGCACGCGGCCCGCCGCCCCGGACACCGCTGCTCAGAAACGCGACTCGAGTGCCGTCCCACGCTGAGCCATACGCCAACATCCTCGAGACCATCGGGTGGACGCCGCTGGTCCGGCTGAATCGCGTCGCGCAGGGAATCCGCACCCCGGTCTACGCCAAGGCGGAGTTCTTCAACCCTGGCGGCTCCGTGAAAGACCGGATCGGACTGGCGATGATCGAAGCGGCCGAACGTGAGGGGCGGCTCAAGCCCGGCGGCCTGATCGTGGAGGCCACCTCGGGCAACACGGGGGTGGGGCTCGCGATCGCCGCCGCGGTGAAGGGCTACCGCTGCATCTTCACCATGCCCGACAAGATGTCGCAGGAGAAGGCGCGGCTACTGCGCGCGTTGGGCGCCGAAGTGATCATCACGCCGACCGCCGTCCCGCCGGATCACCCCGAGAACTACATAATGAAGGGGCGCGCCATCGCCGGCGCGCACCCCAACGCGATCTTCGCGGACCAGCATTACAACCCGGTGAACCCCGAGGTCCACTATCGGACCACGGGCCCGGAGCTGTGGGAGCAGACTCGAGGAAAGATCACACACTTCGTGTGCGCGCCGGGGACGGGCGGCACAGTGAGCGGGGCGGGGCGGTTCCTCAAGGAGAAGAATCCGCGGGTGCAGGTTGTCGCCGGCGACCCGGCGGGCTCCATCTACACGGAGTACGCACGCACCCGCCACAAGACGGAGGGTCACCCGTACAAGGTGGAGGGGATCGGCGGCGACAAGCTTCCCACCTCGCTGCACTGGGACGTGATCGACGAGTGGATCACGGTGTCCGACAAGGACGCGATGCTCATGGTGCGACGCCTGGCAAGGGAGGAGGCGCTGTTCGCGGGGGGGTCGACGGGGGTGAACGTGGTGGCGGCGCTCGAGGTCGCCCGGCGCGTGAACGATCCCCAGGCACTGGTCGTCACGGTGCTCGCCGACACGGGAGAGCGGTACCTGTCGAAGGTCTACAACGACGAGTGGCTGCGGGAGAACCAGATCCTCGAGTCGGAGCGCGTGTCCGTGGCGCGGCTGCTCGAGGCCCGGAACTCGGGCGCGCCGCCCTTGATCTCCGTGGCCCCCACGGCCACCGTGCGCCAGGCGCTGAACCTGATGAGCACCTACAACGTGTCGCACCTGCCGGTGTTGGACGGCGGCGACGGGGTCGGCGCGGTGGCGGAGCAGATGCTCATGGCCCGGGCCCTCGAGGACCCGGCGACTCTGGACAAGCCGGTGGAGGACGTCATGGATGCCCCCTTCCCCGTGGTCGACGCCGATCTCCCGGTCGAGCGGCTCACGACCATGCTGTCGCGCGAGACGCCGGCGGCGCTGGTGCGGCGCGGCGGGAAGATCGCCGGGATCGTGACCCGCTACGACGTGCTCCACCAGCTCGCCGGGATTCAGTGATGCGGATCGGAGTGATCACGGGGGGCGCGACGGCGGAGCGCGCCGTCGCGTTCGCCGGCGCGGCGCAGATCGTGGAAGCCCTGCGCGGTCGTGGCCACAGCGTCTGCGTCGTGGATACGGTCACCGGCCTCCTTTCGCCGGCGGACGAGCAGCGTCTCCTCACGAGCGCGGTGGGCCGCGAGCCGCCCGCCGTGGCCGAGCTGGACGAGCGGGAACGCGCGATGCTCTCGAACGGGCTCGCGCGACTCCCCGAGGTCACGGGCGCCGAAGTGTTGTTCCTGTGCCTGCATGCGGGCCGAGGCGAGGGGGGGACGCTGCAGGCCGTGCTCGACGTGATTGGCGTGCCGTACACGGGGAGCGGAGCGCTGGCGAGCGCCCTCGCGATGGACAAGGACCTGTCCAAGCGCTTGTTCCGGGCGGCCGGCGTGCCGGTCCCCGCTTGGTTCATGGCCCCGGTGGCTCCGGAGGATGTGACGACGGCGCTCGGGTGGCCGGTGATCGTGAAACCGTCGCGGATGGGCTCTTCGGTAGGGATGACGCTGGTCCGCAACGCGGAAGCGTTGGAGGCGGCGGTCGCGCTCGCCCGGAGGTACGACGTCGAGGTGCTGGCCGAGCAGTTCATCCCCGGGCGGGAGGTGACGGTGGGCGTGCTGGGCGACGTGCCGCTCCCGGTGGGGGAGATCATTCCGAAGCACGAGCTGTTCGACTACGAGTGCAAGTACACACCGGGAATGTCCGAGGAGATTTTTCCGGCGCGACTCGACACGGCCCTGGCGCGGCAGCTGCAAGAGCTGGCGCTGGCGGCGCACCGGGCGCTGAAGCTCGGGGGGTATTCGCGCGTTGACTTCCGATTGAGCCCCGAGGACGACATCTTTTGCCTAGAGGCGAACACGCTCCCCGGCATGACGCGCACCAGCCTCCTGCCCCAGGCCGCCCGGGCCGCGGGGATCGAATTCCCGGAGCTGTGCGAGCGGATTTGTCGGCTCGCGGGGAACCCGGGGAGCGCGCGCGGGGGATAAGTAGCGGATGGGCCCGCACCGGATGTTCGGCATGACTCCGTGGGTGCGGCGGCTGATGGTCGCCAATCTCGTGGTGTTTCTCTTCCAGGTGACGCTGTTCGTCAGCCCGGCCTTCCTCACCACGCTCCAGTTCGCGCCACTCACGGCGTTCCGGCATCCGTGGACGTTCGTGACGTACATGTTCGTGCACGCGAACCTGCTGCATCTCGCGTTCAATTTGCTGGCGCTGTTCGTGTTCGGGCCCGAGGTGGAAGAGCGGATGGGGAGTGGCGCGTTCCTGCGTTACTATCTGCTGTGCGGGCTCGGCGGTGCGGTGTTCTCGCTGGTGCTGGGGTGGGCGTTCGGCCAGCTGAGCCCCGTGGTCGGCGCGTCGGCGGCGATCTACGGCGTGCTGTTGGCGTTCGCGTGGGCGGCGCCGGACGCGCCGATCTACGTGTTTCTGCTGCCGGCACCGATCCCGGCGAAATGGCTGGTGACGTTCATCGTCGCGTTCTCGCTGGTGCTCGCCCTGCTCCCGACGAGCGACGGAGTGGCGCACTTGGCCCATCTGGGCGGGTTCGCGACCGGCTTTCTGTACCTGCGAGCGGCAGACTGGCGACTGGGCCGCGCGGAGCGGCAGCTGCGTCGCGCGAGCGAGCCGAGCGTGCTGGTGCATCCGGGGCGTGCGGCGCGGGCGAGCGACGCCCCGAAGCCGCCGCGCCGAGCCGCGCGCGATCCGTCGCAGGCCGAGATCGACCGCGTGCTCGACAAGATCTCGGCGCGCGGCATCGATAGCCTCACCCCCGCCGAGCGGCGCTTCCTCGCCGAGATGAGCCGCAAGATGCGCGACCACACGTGACGTAAAAGTCAAGCCGCCCGCGGGCCGTCGCCGCTTGTCTCCGACGGGGCCGGTTCCCAAATTGGGACCGGCCGCCTCATGCTCGTCAACCTCGTGCCGGAGTTCCTCGCGGTCCTCGCCGCGCCCGACCCCACCGCGGCCTATCACGAGTATCTCGAACGCCACAAACCGGTGTTGCACGGCTACTGGCACAACTACGTGCTCGATCCGACGTCGCCGCACGCGGAACAGGCGATCGCGGCGGCGCTGCGCGCCGACCGCGCTGATCTCCACAGGTTGCTCGAGGATGTGGACGTGGCGGCGATCGCGGACGATGCCTTGCAACGCTCGCTCGAGCAGTTCGAGGCAGACTGTGCGGTGGACCTGTATCTCATGGTCGGGGTAGGCGGCGCGAACGCCGGCGAGTTGGTCGTGGGCGGCCGCGGCATCGCGTTCGTGTGTCTCGAGCACTTCACCGGCCGTTCCAATCCACAGACCTACGGCATGGGCCTCGCGCCACATCTGCTGCCGCTGTGGGTCGCGCATGAGGTCGCGCACGCCGTGCGCTACACGTCGCCCACGAGCCGAGCCGATCTGAAGCGGCTGGTCGCCGAGCTGCGCGGGTACTACGACTATTGGGACACCGGGCGCCGAGCCAGCTTGCGAGAGCTGTTCGCGAACGAGGGCGTCGCGGTCGCCGCGGCGCAGGCAGTGGCGCCCGGGTTCGAGCCGTGGGAGTACTTCGGCTACACGCGACGCCAGTACCGCCGCACCCGGGAGCTCGACTCGTTCCTGCGGCGCGCCGCCGCGCCGCTCCTCGACGACACGGGCCTGGGGCTGCGGCTGCGATTCCTGTCGGGCGGCATGAGCCCGGCCGTCCGGCTCACGGCGGGCAAGGTGTTACCCGAGCGTTGCGGCTACTATCTCGGCCTGCGCCTGGTCGAGAGCTACCTCGCCGAGCGGGGCATCGCGTCGACGGTCCGCGCAGCGGCGGCGGAGTTCAAGGCTGCCGAGGAGCGCGCCCTGG
>WNGO01002087.1_pt1 | contig 12843 bp, 11 predicted proteins | sample 5400511 | NCBI WGS metagenome assembly WNGO01 (sample SAMN13153380, study PRJNA577476) | soil metagenome | isolation source: 20 cm soil or saprolite under Garry oak tree replicate 2 | place: USA:California | collected 2016-06-15
TCAACACCGAAGCCGAGGTCGATTACGTAGCCGACCGAGTCATCGAAACGGTTGAGCGGCTGCGCGAACTCTCTCCGCTCTACGAGATGGCGAAAGAGGGCATCAACCTGAAAGACGTAAAGTGGGCAGGAGAAGCGCACTAGGAAATTCAGCCGCGTAGCGGCGGCAAGTGAAAGCCCGGCACGGCAGTGCCCGGAAAGATGGAAAGAACGGACAAGTCCCGTAGGGACGGCACAATCAAGTTTTAGGAGAACCAAATGTCATACAGCGACAAAGTGATCGACCACTACAACCACCCCCGCAACGTCGGCTCGATGGACAAGTCGAGCACCGACGTCGGCACCGGCCTGGTCGGCGCACCCGAGTGCGGCGACGTGATGAAGTTGCAGATCAAAGTGAATCCGCAGACCAACGTCATTGAAGATGCCAAGTTCAAGACCTTCGGCTGCGGCTCCGCGATCGCCTCTTCGTCGCTGGCCACCGAGTGGGTGAAGGGCAAGACTGTGGACGAAGCCCTCGCCATCAAGAACATGGATATCGTGAAGGAACTCTCGCTTCCTCCAGTCAAAATCCACTGTTCTGTGTTGGCCGAAGACGCCATCCGCGCCGCCATCGGCGACTGGAAGAAGAAGCAGGAAACCGGCAAGCCGGTAGCTGCCGAAGCGAAATAATTGTGATCTTCGAGCTACGAGCCCTGAGCTAATGCTCGGTTTGCTCGAGCCTCGTAGCTCGTGGCTGGTTTTATGACAACTGCAACCGAAAACGCGACCCCGCAAGCCACCGCCAAGGGTGTCACGGTCACCGAAAAGGCGATCGCGAAGATCCGTAGTGCGATGGCCAAGGAAGGCATCTCGCCCGAACAGGGCGGCCTGCGCCTCGGTGTCCAGGGTGGCGGATGTTCCGGCTTGAGCTATAACATCCGCTTCGACACGCAGCCGCGCGAGCGCGACCGCATCTTCCAGTTCAGCGATGTGCGGGTGTTTGTAGATCCGAAATCGTTCATCTACTTGCACGGCATGATTCTGGACTATCAGGAAACGCTGATGCAGCAGGGCTTCGTCTTCGTGAATCCGCAGGCGACAAAATCCTGTGGCTGCGGAACGTCTTTCTCCGCCTGATGCCTGCTCCCGTGTGGCGCGGGCCCCTCGCCCGCGAAAGCATGCGCCACCGGAAAACCCCGGGAACAAGGATGCAGCCGGTTGTGAGAGGAATTAGAACGTGACCACCAAATCGACCTTAACCGCGATTGGCTCCAAGCCGCTATCCGACGACACGCATTCGTGCTGGTCGTGCGGGGCCATGCGGGCCGCGCACTTCTGCGCCTCTTGCGGGAAAGTGCAGCCACCCGCCCCGGTGGACTATTTCACGTTCTTCGGCCTGCCACCCAAGCTGAACGTCAACGTTGCAGCGCTCGAAAAAGACTTTTACGAACTCAGCCGGAAACTCCATCCCGACCTGAATGCCCGTGCCGGCAGCCAGGAACAGGAATGGAGCCTGGAACAAAGCTCCCTGCTCAACGACGCTTACCGGACCCTGCGCGATCCCATCAAACGCACGCAGTATCTGCTTCGCCTGGAAGGCATCGAACTGGAAGAACAGTCCAAGGCCGCCACCGAGCAAGCCCGCGTCACTGGAGAAGTAAAGAAGCAGATCGTTCCTCCCGACCTTCTCGAGGAAGTCTTCGAACTCAACATGCAGCTCGAAGAACTTCGCATGAACAAAAAGATGGGAGAAGAAGACGATCCCAATCTGGCCAAGGAAATCGGTGCCCACAAGACCGCGCTGGAAGCGAAGCACGACGCGCTGTTGAAGGAATTGGAGAAATATTGGACCGACTGGGATAGCCTCATCGAGCGCAATCACGGATCAAAGGCCCCAGCCGAAGAACGCGCCAAGATCACCGCGAAAATGGTGGACGTCCTGAACCGCCGCAACTACATCCGCAATCTAGTTCGCGATGTGAATGCGGTGCTGGAAGATTGAGAAATTGGGAAATTGAGTAATTGGGTAATTCGAAGTTGTGAAAGTTCTCAATTACCCAATTACTAAATTACGCAATTACACAATGAGTTCCGATCACATCGTCGGCATCGACCTCGGCACCACGAACTCGCTCGTGGCGTTCATGCAAGGGGAAACGCCTGTCGTGATCCCGGGCGATGACGGGTCCAACCTGGTTCCCTCGGTTGTTGCCTTGGACGGAAACAGCCAGCCGATCATCGGCAACTCCGCTCGCCGGTATCTGATCGAGACACCCGAGCGCGCCATCTACTCGATCAAACGCCTCATGGGACGCGGCATCGAAGACATTCAGGAAGAGCTGAAGCTGTTCCCTTTCCGCCTCGCCGAAGATCTTCAGCCCGGTGAAGTGCTCCGCATCAAACTCGGGAGTCACACGTCAACCCCGCCCGAAATTTCCGCGCTGATCCTCCGCCAGTTGAAGCGCAACGCCGAACGCTACTTCGGCGGTCCCGTCACAAAGGCGGTCATTACGGTCCCCGCATACTTCAACGATGCCCAGCGCCAAGCTACCAAGGATGCCGGCCGCATCGCTGGCCTCGAAGTCCTCCGCCTCGTCAATGAGCCCACGGCAGCATCGCTCGCCTACGGCCTCGACAAGAAGCAGAACGGCATCGTAGCCGTCTACGACCTAGGCGGCGGCACGTTCGACATCTCAATCCTCAAGCTGCACGACGGCATCTTCGAAGTCATTGCCACTAACGGCGACACCCACCTCGGCGGCGATGATATCGACAATCTGCTCATCACGATCGCCCTCGACGACATTCGCGGCGATCTCGGTGTCGACCTCCGCCACAACGCCGAAGCAGTTCAAACCATTCGCAAAGCGGTGATTGAAGCCAAGATCGCGCTGTCATCGCAGCCGACAGTCAAGCTCGACATCGAACTTCCGCAAGGCAAGCGCTACCAGCGTGAAATTACCCGCGAGCAGTTTGAGCAACTCATTCGGCCCATCATCGATCGCACCGTCGGCCCGTGCAAGCAGGCGATGAAAGATGCCAATCTCAAGCCCGAACAGATTGATGAAGTCGTCCTGGTCGGTGGTTCCACGCGCATCCCGAAAGTTCGCGCGCTGGTGAAAGAAATGTTCCGCCGCGAGCCACATACTGATCTCAATCCCGACGAAGTTGTCGCTCTCGGCGCCGCCGTTCAAGCCAACATCCTCGGCGGAGGCTCGCAGGCCACCGAGAACATGCTCCTGCTCGATGTCACTCCGCTCTCGCTAGGCATCGAAGTCGCCGGGGGCGTAACCGACAAGATCATCCTTCGGAACTCCACGATTCCCGCCAGCGCCACGCAGTTCTACACCACACAGATCGATGGACAGGCCAACGTTGCGATCCACGTCCTGCAAGGCGAACGCGAACTCGCCAAAGATTGCCGCTCGCTCGCCCGTTTCGATCTCAAGGGCATTCCTCCCATGGCCGCCGGCATCCCCCGCGTCGAAGTGAAATTCCTGATCGATGCCAACGGCATTCTCAACGTCTCGGCTCGGGAGCAACGCAGTGGCAAGCAAGCCGAAATTCAGGTCCAGCCGAGCTACGGCTTGACCGACGAGCAAGTCGAAGGCATGATTCTCGATTCCTTCGATAACGCCGAAGAGGATTTCCGCAAGCGCCAGTTGATCGAAGCCCGCAACGAAACCGAGACGATCCTCGCCGCCCTCCAAAAAGGCAAGAAGAGTCCGGCATGGGGACACCTCACGAGCGACGAGAAGAAACAGATCGCCAAGATGGAAAGAGCGCTGGCCGAGGTCAACAAAGAAGACGACTATCAGGCGATCCGCAAAGCGATCGACGCCCTGAATCAGGGCACAACGCGCTTAGCCGAACTGATGATGGACACGGCCGTTTCAAGCGCTCTGAAAGGCAAGACCATGGACGAGACCGACTTGGGTGAAGGTCCCACCGCGCCTCATCCCATGGCGAAAGCAGAATTCGAATGAGCAGCATTTAGCAATTAGCATTTAGCCAAGCTTGCTGGGGGAACTTTCCAGACTCCTGGTTGACCAAATGCTAATTGCCAAGTGCTAATTGCTGGAGAGTACGAGAATATGGCAAACGAAAAAACCCAAGGCACCGGAGCCGTCACCGAAGAGGCCCCCGGCGAAAACACGGTTCAGATCACTTTCCTCCCCGAAGGCAAGACTGTCACCTTCGAGCACGGCAAATTGCCCTATGAAGATCACGGCAAAGAGGAGTCCATCCTCGACATCGCCCTGAACTTCGGCATCCCGCTCGACCACGCCTGCGGCGGCAACTGCGCCTGCACCACGTGTCACGTGTGGGTCAAAGAAGGCACGGAGAATCTCTCTGAGATGGACGACGACGAGGCCGACCGCCTGGACATGGCCGCCGACCTCCAGCTAAACTCGCGCCTCGGCTGCCAGGCGCAGATCACCAAGCCCGGCAAAGTGGTGGTAGAAATCCCCGCGTGGAACCGCAACTACGTTTCGGAAGAACACTGAGGAACCAACAATCATTGCTGAAGGGACTGTCTCCGGACGTTGAAAGACTGAATGCTGAGTGCTGACAGCAAAACGCAAGGAGCGATACGATGGCTAAGACACTGACTTGGGACGACGCCGAAGACCTCGGAATCCAACTTTCCGAAACTCACCCCGACCTCGATCCGCTAACGGTCCGCTTCACGGACCTGCACCGCTACGTGACCGAACTACCCGATTTCGGCGGCGACCCCAAAGCCTCCAACGAAGGCAAGCTGGAAGCCATCCAGATGGCATGGCACGAGGAGTATCAGGACCGCACGCAAGCCTGAGTTGTTTTTCCTTCGTGAACCTTCGTGCCCTTTGCGGTTAATGACTTTGTGCGCCGCCCTCGGAAATCTTCCGATAAAACCTCTGCAGCATATAAAACGCCAACTTCCGCTGGCCCCGATTCGAAATTACTCCCTTGCGGTTGTGATAATCCTGCACGCCTGGCAACATCCGGGCCGGTGATCGAAAATCCATCAGCACCCACGGCGTAATCCCAGCAAGTCCCGGCATCTTCTCTACCATCGCCAGCTGATGCTGAAACAAACTGTCCTGATACTCTTCCGTCCATCGCTCATCCGCCTCGCCATGCCGCCCCGCCACCGCGCCGCCTCCAAACTCGCTCACGATGAGCGGCTTGCTCCAGCCGGACTTCCACTGCATCTTGTCCGCATCCTCCGGACGCCCCCAGTACCATCCAAGATATTCATTCAGCCCAAGTACATCCAGCACGTCACCGAGCGGATCACGAAAAGTTCGCTCATTCGGTCCCGTGTCGTCCACATGATTCATCGCTGAAGTGATCAGGCGCGTCGAGTCCAACTCCCGCGCGTCCTGCGCTAGCTGCGTGAGGAATGTAAGCCGTTCCGGTTTCACCGGGGTCTCATTCGAGAGCGACCACAGCACCACCGCCGCCCGGTTATGATCGCGCGCAATCATGTCACGGAGCTGCGCCTGCGCATTCGCCAGCGTTGCCGGATTCGACCAGTCGATATCCCAATACACCGGAATCTCCGACCACACCAGCAATCCCATGCGATCCGCCAGGCGAATTTCATTCTCGTTGTGCGGATAATGCGCAAACCGTACGAAGTTACATCCCAGTTCTTTCACCCATCCCAGCAAAGTCTGTGCATCTTCGGCACTGAAGGCGCGCCCCTCGCGAAACGGAGCCTCTTCATGCATCGAAATTCCACGCAGGAAAATCGGCTTCCCGTTCAACAGAATCTTCGCGCCCTGTACCTCAATCGTGCGGAAGCCAATCTGGTCATGGATGACGTCATCGCCACTCTTGAGCACCACGTCATAAAGCTGGGGATGCTCCGGTGACCAGAGCTCCAGTTCCGCTGGGATACGAAAAGTCGCGAGCCCCCCAAAGTCCGGCTTCAAAACCTCCCGCACATGCGCCTCGGGAATTTCCAGCGTGACCTGCTGCCGCGCCTGCGCCCCGTTCAACTGCACCCATCCGGAAATCTCGTTCTGCGATCCGCGCGCCAGTTGCACCCAATAATCCTGGATAAAAGTCTCCGGTACCTCCACCAGTTCCACGTCCCGCGTAATTCCGCCGTAGCTCCACCAGTCGAACCTCATTCCCGGCACACCGTCCGGCCGCCGCGTGTTATTCACCTCCACGATTAGGAAGTTTCCGCCCTCGCGCACCGACGACGTGACCTCGAAGTTGAAGGGCGTAAAACCTCCCTCATGCTCGCCCAGCTTCTCCCCATTCAGATACACAGCCGCCCGGTAGTTCGCCGCGCCAAAATAGACGAAGACCCGCGTACCCTCGCGCTTGCGGTAGTTGAACTCCCGCCGGTACCAGACCGGCCCTTCATAAAACATCAACGCCTCGCGCTGCGTATTCCAATCTCCCGGCACATTCAACACAGGCGACAGATCGAAACTGTATTCCACAAGATCGCTTTTATCCTTCGGCTTCGCATCGCGAAAAAATTTCTCCTTGCCGTTATCGAACGGATCTACAATCACGTGCCACGCCCCGTCCAGACTTACCGTGGTCCGTCCCGGAATGTTCTCAATCAGATTGGTAGGAGTGATTGCAGCAGTTGCACAACTGACCAGCAGTAAGGGAATCCAGCAGAATCTCATGCACACCCTGCCTTTCGCAGCGCGCCAGCATCATACAAACTTTTTACATCCCGATGACAAACATCCTCGGGCCACCAGCCTATCCTGTATTCACTTCGGGCTCACAAAGCCCCTCTCTCTCCGGCCAAATGGAAAGGGCACGGTCAAATGCCGTGCCCCTTTTTTCTTGGTTAAATCCGCTCAGCCGATCGGAACTGCTGCTGTCTCCTCGACGTTCGCCTCGCGTAAAAACTTCGCAGCTTCTTCCGGCGGAGTCGGGTTGATATAGAACCCGGTGCCCCACTCGAATCCCGCCGTCTTGGTCAGCTTCGGCATGAACTCAATGTGCCAGTGATAGTGATCGTTCGTCGGATCCTGCGCCGGCGAAGTATGAATCACCAAATTGTATGGGGGATTGTCGAGCACCCGGTCCGCCCTTACCAGCAGGTTCTTCAGAGCGCGCGCCAGATTCTCAAACATTGCCGACGACGAGTTCTCGAACGCCGACTCGTGCTGCTTGGGCAAAATCCAGGTCTCGAATGGAAACCGCGGCGCATACGGCGCAAGCGTCAGGAACTTGTCATTCTCCGCCACCACACGCGATCCGCCATCCATCTCCTGCGCGATAATGTCGCAGAACACGCACCGTTCCTTGTACAGGAAGTACTGTTTTGCACCTTCCAGTTCCTGGGTAACGTTGATGGGAAGAATGGGCAGCGCGATCAATTGTGAGTGCGAGTGCTCCAGCGAAGCTCCGGCCGCCTCGCCATGATTCTTGAAGATCAAAATGTACTTGAACCGCCGATCCTTCTTCAGATCAAGAATGCGATCGCGAAAAGTCCACAACACATCTTCAATTCGCTTCGGAGGTAGACTCGCGAGGCTCGCCGTGTGATCCGGCGTCTCCACGATCACCTCGTGCGCTCCGATGCCGTTCATGCGATCGAACATCCCTTCGGCCTGCCGGTTCAGAGTGCCCTCAATGCCCAGCGCGGGGAACTTATTGGGAACTACACGCACCGTCCATCCCGGCATGTCTCGCTGCGGCGCCGGCCCACCGTTCGGGTTCGGCCGATATGCCTGAATCTCGGGAGGCGTCTTGCTCTCGTTGCCGTAGCAGAAGGGACAGAATCCCCCCTTGATCTTCATATTTTCCCGCGCAAAATCGGTCGGGCGCTTCGCCCGGTCGGTCGAAATAATTACCCAGCGGCCAACGATAGGATCTTTTCTAAGCTCCGGCACTCCCTACATCCTTTCCTGGAATATTGCGCAAACTCTATATTTTACGCCGCCAAGGAGGCGTTTCGAAAGATTTCGATCTGGGGGCGGGAAGTACGACCGACATAGTATACGCTTACGATATCGAATCGCCACTGGCACGAAACGGGTAGCTTCTTCAGATATTCGCGCGCCACTTCCGCCACTTCCCGTCTCTTATGCCGGTCCACCGCTGCCTCAGCAGTCTTTACATCTTGCGATGTCCGCGTCTTGACCTCAACAAAACAGAGGATATCGCCCTCCCACCCGATCAAGTCGATCTCGCCGTGGCAGCGTGGCGAACGGAAGTTACGGGCTACGATCACGTAACCCATTTGTCGTAGCTGGAAGAAAGCTTCGTCCTCTCCTCGCACACCAATTCGCAAATGTTCTGGGGATGCCTCACCAGCTGAAAACTGAACCCGTAGAAAGTCCAACACCCGCACCACCGCCCGCGTCCCGCGTCCAGCCAACATATGTTCGGAGGTTACGGCACCCGTTGCGCCGGCGGCTGTGACCAACCGCACAACGAAAAAACGAGACGCCTCCGCAGTTCTGAAACGGGAAAACAGGAGAAGACCAAGGCCAAGTCCCATTCTCGGTTCCAACCAATGAGCAATGAGCTGTGAGCGATGAGCAGAACAGGTTATTGCTCATTGCCCACTGCTCATTGCTCACCACTTCTCCCCTTGCAGGGAACACCTTATTGTTTGCACCGAGCGCGCCACTTATTCTGACTTGACAGATAGTTACACGAGTTTCTACGTGCAGGACCGAAAGACGAATGCGACTAGGTTGAGGATGCAGACATTACCGCTCCCAGCCTCACTTTTAAGCAGGGAGGGTTTAGCGCTACTGCACGATAAATCGATCCCCCGAGGTATGAATGCGAATTGCTCAGGTGTCGCCACTTTACGAAAGCGTGCCACCCCGTTTTTATGGAGGCACGGAACGAGTTGTGTCATGGCTGACGGAGGAGTTGGTCCGTCGAGGCCACGAGGTAACGCTGTTCGCCAGCGGCGATTCCCTCACCAACGCCCACTTGGTTCCCGTCTGCCCGCAAGCTTTGCGCCTTGACCCCGATTGCTGCGATCCTCTTGCTCAGCACCTATATCTAGTCGAACAAGTCCTGCAACGAAAAGATGACTTCGATATCGTCCACTTTCATATTGATTACCTGCACTTCTCCATGAGCCGCCGCGAAGATCTTTCGCAAGTCACCACGCTCCATGGACGCTTGGATATTCCTGATCTGGTGCCTCTGTTCCGTGAATTTTCCGAAATGCCCGTCGTCTCGATTTCCGATGCTCAGCGCCGGCCACTACCCTGGATCAATTGGCAAGGCACAGTCCACCACGGCATACCGGAGGACACGTTCGCTCCTCGCTTCGATGCCGGAAATTATCTTGCGTTCCTGGGCCGAATCTCTCCGGAAAAAGGGGTCGATCACGCCATCGAAATTGCGAAACGCGCTGGCCTGCCGCTAAAGATCGCCGCCAAGGTCGACCGTACCGACAAGAACTACTTCGAATCTCACGTGAAGCCACTGCTCGACCACAAGCTTGTCGAGTTTTTTGGCGAAATCAGCGACTTGGAAAAGAACGAGTTTCTCGGGAATGCGGCCGCCCTGCTGTTTCCCATCAATTGGTCAGAACCCTTCGGCATCGTGCTGATCGAAGCCATGGCGTGCGGTCTTCCCGTTATCGCTTACCTGCGGGGATCTGTCCCGGAAATTATCAAGGACGACGTGTCTGGCTTTCTGGTACATAATGTGGAAGAGGCTGCCCGCGCAGTGAAGAACCTCTCCGCCATCGATCGCCGTAAATGCCGCCGCGCTTTCGAGGACCGTTTTTCCGCAAAGCGCATGGCCCAGGACTACCTGAACATCTACGACCGCATCATCAAACGAGAACCCGAATCCATCGCGCTCACCGACGGAGATCTCAGTTGGACGAAGTTGGCACCACCCAGCAGTACTACATAGCCGCCGGATCGTCCCCTTCCGAGGACCGGACGCGAGTACTGAAATACGGAAAATGCTTCGCCGTTTTCAATCGCTACGGCGATATCAAACCTCTCGGCCTCGGCGAGCATGGCATTTTCTTCCGTGGCTGCCGCCATCTCTCCGAGTTCGTGCTCGGCCTGTGGGATGCGCGCCCGCTGCTGCTGAGTTCGAACGTCAAAGCCGACAATTTTGCATTCGTCGCGGATCTGGCCAATGTCGACATCGCGGAAAATCAAAGCATTGTGGTTCCGCGCGGCACCCTGCATCTCGTCCGCTCGCGATTCCTGTGGCGCGACGTCGCCCATGAAGAACTCCGCATCGTCAACTATGGCATGACGCCGCTACGAGTGCCCATTCAAATTGCGTTTGCTGCCGATTACGCTGACATCTTTGAAGTCCGCGGCATGCGCCGCGAGCGGCGCGGACGCCGCCTCGACGACGAGATCACCGCCAACTCGATCCTTATGACCTACGAAGGTCTCGACCATGAATTCCGTCGCACTTGTATCCAAGCCGATCCCGCCCCGGTCGCGATCACTGCTTCCGACCTCCAATTTGAGGCTTCTCTCGGTCCGGGCAAGTCTGCGACGTTTCATCTCTCTATCGACTGTAATCCTGAGACCAGGCATCGCTCCATCGGATATGCCCGCGCCATGACTGGAGCCGAGACTGAACTCAAGGCTGCATCGTCCAGTCTGTGTAGAATCTCCAGTTCCAATGATCGCCTGACCAGTTGGGTCCGCCGCTCCCTCGCCGACGTCGAGATGATGACCCTGGGGAATCCCGAGACGAATTATCCCTATGCCGGCGTGCCCTGGTTCAGCACGGTCTTTGGCCGCGACGGCATCATCACCGCCCTGCAGATGCTGTGGATCGCCCCGCAAATCGCAAAGGGCGTTCTCCTGTTTCTCGCTTCCACCCAAGCCACGGAAATCGACTTGAAGAACGAGGCGCAGCCCGGCAAGATCATCCACGAAACCCGCCGCGGAGAAATGGCCAACCTCGGAGAAGTTCCATTCGGCCGATACTACGGCAGCATCGACAGCACGCCGCTGTTCCTGATTCTCGCCGGACGCTATTTCGATTACACAGGAGACGTGAAATTCCTCGAGCACCAGCGTCCCCACATCGATATGGCGCTCGACTGGATCGATCGCTATGGCGACGTAGATGGTGACGGCTTTGTCGAGTACGCGCCTCACGGCGAAAAGGGCCTGGTCCAGCAGGGATGGAAAGATTCCAACGACTCCGTCTTTCATGTCGACGGATCGATTGCCGATCCTCCTATCGCGCTCTGCGAAGTGCAAGGCTACGTCTATGCGGCGAAAATGGCCGCAGCAAAAATCTACGCAGCCTGGAACGATACGGAACGCCAACGATCGCTGGAGAGCGAAGCCGCCGAACTGCAGCACCGCTTCGAGGAAGCCTTCTGGTGCGACGAAATCTCCACCTACGCCTTAGCCCTTGACGGCCACAAGCAACCATGCCGCGTGCGCACGTCCAATCCCGGACACTGCCTCTTCTCCGGGATCGCCAGTTCCGAACGCGCGAACCTCGTGACCCACACCCTGGTCAGCCAAGATTTTTTCAGCGGATGGGGCATTCGGACGGTCGGCTGTCATGAGACGCGCTACAACCCGCTCTCGTACCACAACGGTTCGGTCTGGCCGCATGACAATGCCATCATCGCTGCGGGAATGGCCCGCTACGATTTTCGCGAGTTTGCCGGCCGCATTCTGATGAGCCTGCTCGATCTCAGCGCCTCGGTCGAACTCCAGCGCCTGCCCGAATTGTTCTGCGGAGTCGATCGTCGTCCTGGGCAAGGCCCGACTCTCTATCCGGTAGCCTGCTCGCCGCAAGCGTGGGCCGCCGGCACGGTGTTCATGCTCCTGCAGTCATGCCTCGGCATCAGCGTCGACGCCAAGAACCGGCGTCTTGTGCTTGATCGTCCCTACTTACCCCAAGGCATACCGCAACTCTCGATCCGCGATCTGCGCATCGAGGATTCCCGCGTCAGCCTCTTCATGGAACGCGAGTCCGGCCCAGTTCGAACCCAGGTCGTAGAGCAGCACGGCGAAGTCGATGTGGTAGTTAAGTAAGGCGCCAAAAGCCTCGTTCTCCTGAATCTACAAGTTCTTCCCGACTGCCGAAATGCACTCCTGAAGCACGTCGACGGCAACATCAGCCTCTTCCTTGGTGACGACGAGCGGCGGACACAGACGGATCGTGCTAGGACCGCAGCCCAGGAACAGGATGCCCTTCTCGAACGCCATCTCGACAATGCGATCGCGCTCGGCGGCGCCATACTCTTTCGTGACTTTGTTCTTCACGATATCGACGCCGATCATCAACCCGCGCCCGCGGACATCGCCCACCAGTTTCACCCGTGAAGGCCAATCCGCCATCCGCGCCAGAATGTGCTTTCCGACTTTCGCCGAGTTCTCGAGCAGATGTTCTTTCTCGATCACATCCAGCGTGGCCAGCGCCGCAGCGATGGCGACAGGATTTCCGCCGAACGTTGAAGCATGCGATCCCGGAACCCAGTCCATGATCTCCGCGCGGCTCATCGTGATGCCCAGCGGCATGCCCGACGCTATGCCCTTCGCCATGCAAACGATGTCAGGCTCGACCCCAGTGTGCTCCACAGCCCACCACTTGCCGGTGCGACCCACACCACTCTGCACCTCGTCGACGACCAGCAGAATGCCGTGCCGGTCGCAGATCCGCCGCAGCTCTTGCATAAAGTTGGTGGGAGCGACCACGTATCCACCCTCGCCTTGCACCGGCTCTACGAAGATTGCTGCCACTTCCTCTGGAGGCAGCGTCGTCTTGAACAGCTTGTCTTCGATAAATCGCGCGCATCCCAAGGCAAACTGTTCCGCCTCCTGCTCCCCACCGCCGCATCCGCGGTATACATCCGGATAACGAACATGCGTCACTCCCGGCACCAGCGGAGCAAACCGCCGCCGCTGCTGCGGCT
>WNGO01002088.1_pt1 | contig 12842 bp, 9 predicted proteins | sample 5400511 | NCBI WGS metagenome assembly WNGO01 (sample SAMN13153380, study PRJNA577476) | soil metagenome | isolation source: 20 cm soil or saprolite under Garry oak tree replicate 2 | place: USA:California | collected 2016-06-15
GAAAACACCGCGAAATTGGGAATGCTGCGGACGTTGTATTGTGACGCGAGCGCCGGGAACCGTTCCGTATCCACCTTCAGCACGACTGCGCGTCCTGCGAGGTCTCGAGCGGTTTGGGCCACGTGAGGCGCCGCCATCCGACAGGGTCCGCACCAGGATGCCCAGAAGTCGGCCAGAACAGGCACCTTGCTTTCGCGGATAATCTCCTGGAATTCCTCTTCGTTGACTTCAATAGGCTCGCCGATTGCGGGTAGCTCCGCCTTGCAGGCACCGCACTTGCCAACGTCGGAAAGATGCTTGGCGGGGATGCGATTGAGCTTGCCGCAAGAGGAACAGTTTCGCATGACCGGCATGGATCTATTCTAGGTCACCAATCAGCGTGGATGCCCGCACACCAATCAAACCCTAAATATTCCGCTATCAAGCGCCACGTAACACACCTCTCGTAGATTCGACCGGAAAGGCGAACAGCGTCTGGTTTGGCGAAGTCCGTTGCGAGTGCCGCATGTCGTTGAAGCTGCGACCTCAGTGCAAGAAGTCTGACTTTTTCCCGAACAAATTCCAGAATCACTGGCATTTTCACCGCTTGAAGTGTCATGGTGTGCGACACGCACTTCAATAACCGACCGTGCCGAGTGGGGCGAGCCGATGTACCGAGTTTCCGAAGGAGTTCGCAGCACACACGGACAGGACGGCGCGGTCGTTCTGGACGTCCAGCAAGGACAGATGTTCAACCTGAACCGAGTGGGTTCGAGAATCCTGGAGCTTCTGGAGAGCGGGTCAGAAGAACCTGACATCGTGAACGCCATCAGCCATGAATTCAATGCTCGCCAGGATGTTGTAGAGAACGACGTGCGCGAATTCATCGAATCGCTCAGGAACCACCGGTTGCTGTTTGGACCGCTAACGTAGAAGCCGTGTGAATGGAGCCCCGAAATTGGCAAGTACAGGCCAAAACGAGCACCAAAGCTATCGTCTCATAGTGCTGGCCCGACACGGAGCAGAAGTTCTCCTGGTTCCCGATGGCGAGAGATTCATGCTTCCATCGGTGGAAATTCCGCGATGGCAAAGGATCGCGGAAAATCTCACTGCTGCCTTCAAGACTGACTGGGGTGCGGAAGTAGTCTGTCTGTTCGAACTGCCAACGGAGTCTGCCGATGATCTTGGAATCACTCGATATCATGCTGCAGAACACCTGTCTACCTGCAGCAACCCGAAGATGCCAACGCGCTGGATTCCGGTTTCAGTGTTGTACCAAAGATCGTTCACTGAGGAGTGCGACTACGCGGCTATCAAGCAAGTGGTTGGGGTGTGCAAAGGCGACATCGAAGGAGAGTCTGCCGGCCCATTTGCTCGCCTCGGATGGTTTCGCGAATTGCGCGAATGGGTCGAGTCGACGGTTGAACCGATAGGCTTCCACCTTAATGGAGAGTTTCGACAGCTGAACGCGAGTCCAGCGTTCAGCCTGATTCGATTCGAAACTAACGGCCCAGCTTTGTGGTTCAAGGCAGTGGGTGAACCGAACCAAAGGGAGTTCGGCATTACTTGTCTGCTCGTGAAGCTCTTCCCGGAATACCTCCCGCGGATTCTGGGCCGCCAGCTGGATTGGAATGGGTGGCTCACCCGCGAGGTCCCTGGAAGACGGCTCTCCGATGTGCAGGAACTGGTGCTTTGGGAACAAGCGGCCAGCTCTCTAGCCAAACTGCAAATCCGGTCCGTCGACCGCGGTTCCCAAATCCTTGGCGCGGGCGCCCGTGATCTAGGGTCTACAGCGCTCGCCAAACTCATTCAGCCGTTCATCAGCGTCGTAGCGCAACTCATGGAGCGTCAAACGAAGGTTCCGCCTCCAGTCCTCGACCGCAAGGATCTGTCGGCGCTGGCAGACTCGCTGCAGAGCGCGGTGGATGCTACGAAGGCCATTGGCATCCCTGAGACAATCGGGCATCTCGATCTGAACCCGGGAAACATCATCGCCTCGGAAAATCGATGTGCATTTCTGGATTGGGCGGAGACGTACGTCGGAAATCCTCTTTTTAGCCTCGATTATCTGGTTGAACACGCCAAGCGCGCATTCGGGCCCGATTCTGCGGTGGTAACAAAAATGACCGCAGCGTATTGCGCGCAGTGGGGCGCAGTGCTCTCTCCCCCTGCGGTCGCCGATGCTCTGGCACTCGCTCCACTCCTGGCAGTCTTCGCCTACGCGGCCGGAAACGACACCTGGGCCCAGACCGACAAGCTGCAAGAACCGACCACAGCGGGATATCTGCGAAGCCTGGCGCGACGAATGCATCGAGAGGCAAGTGAATTCGCCAATCGGAGACCAGCATGCCCGGCGTAAAAGAAGGTTCTCAGCCGGTGTCTGAGCAGACCGGGAAGGACCACCGTTTCTTTATCTCGTTTCTAGCGGCGAGAACGTATTTGATGCTTCTCTATTACGATTTGTTTCTAGCGCGAAAGGACTTTGGAGCACTGTACAACAAGGTCCGCCTCTATCCGATCTCTTCGCAGCCAACGCGTGCTGATATCACCGAGAAGATTTGCGGGGCGGTTGACACAGCGTGCATTTGGTACTGGAAAGAGGTGCTGTGCCTTCAGCGGTCGGCCGTATCTGCGTGTCTACTAAGACGCTATGGTATAGCGGCGCAGATGGTGATCGGTGTTCAACAGTTTCCCTTCAGAGCGCACGCCTGGGTTGAGGTGGACGGTCGCATTGTCAATGACAAGCCGTACATGCGAGAGCTGTACGCCGTACTCGACCATTGTTGAGGTCGACACGAAGCCAGTGATCACAAGCCATGAGCATCCAATTTGGGAAGTGGAATTTCGGCGGCAACAGAGTGGATCCCGACTGTCTCAAGAGTATCCGCTCCGCGTTGGTCAAAACGCTTCCCGATGCTGAGGGTTCCTATTGCAAAGGTGAGATCGGAATATTGCACTTGGAATACAGCACCACACCACTTTGCCAAGACGAGAGACAGCCGCACGTTTCCTCCTCGGGTGTAGTAGTTGCGTGGGACGGCCGTCTCGACAACCGCGACGAGTTGATCCGCGCGTTAAGTGGTGAGTGCCCGAGCGACTTGAGCGACGCTGCAATCGTCGCAGCAGGTTATGGGAAGTGGAAGACATACGCCTTTGCAAAACTGATTGGCGACTGGGCAATCTCGATCTGGGACCCACAAGAACGGTCCCTGGTCCTGGCAAGGGACTTCATCGGCGTTCGACAGCTCTTCTACCGCATAGAAAAGGATGATGTGACCTGGTGCACAGATCTGGCCCCACTCGTTTCTTCTGCGGAGAAATCACTTCACCTCGACGAAGAATATATCGCAGGTTGCTTAGCGTTCTGCCCGGCAACCGACCTTACGCCTTACATCGAAATCCGCTCGGTTTCTCCCGGTTCATTTGTGCGCCTGCGGAATGGGACGCAGAAGACCACACAATACTGGAACTTCGACCCTCAGAAAACCATTGAATATCGCAATGATAGCGAGTACGAGGAGCGCTTCCGAGTGGTTTTCTGTCAATCTGTCCGGCGACGCCTCCTCTCTAATGCTCCCGTTACTGCCGAACTCAGTGGGGGTGTGGATTCCTCGTCGATCGTTTGTGTCGCCGACGACATCATCGCTCGTGGGTTACCGGAGGCTCCCAGGCTTGACACGTTGTCCTACTATGACGACTCGGAACCAAGTTGGAACGAGCGGCCTTACTTCAGCCAAGTGGAACAGCGGCGCGGCCGAACTGGCTGTCACATTGATATAAGTTCGGTGCCTCTTCTCGGCAAATTCGACGAAGCCAGCCTGAAGGTAACGCCGTTCTCGGACGCCCATTCAATTGAAACCGCCCAACAGCTTGCCGCTTTCCTGACGTCCAACCGAAGCCGCATCTTGCTTTCCGGATTTGGAGGAGATGAGGTAGCAGGAGGTGTGCCTACGCCTCTACCCGAACTCGCCGACTTAGTCCGCTATTTTAGACTTCGATCCCTTGCGCGCCAACTGAAGGCCTGGGCATTAAGCCGGAGGCAACCATGGCTCAAGCTTCTGCGTGAAGCTGTCCAGAGTTTCATCTCGGGTTCGCTTGCGGGCAACGCTCACGGTTTGCACTCCACTCCTTGGATTGAAGCTGACTTTCTTCGCAGGCATGACAGGACTTTTGCTGGATACGAGAATCGGTTAACGCTCTTCGGTCCCCGTCCGAGCTTCCAGGAAAATATAGCTACCTTGAACGCCCTTAGACGACAGCTGGGCTGTTTTGAGCATGCGACAGCCCCTTACTACGAGAAACGTTACCCTTATCTCGATAGAGACCTGATCGAGTTCTTGTTCGCGATTCCACGAGACCAACTTGTACGGCCGGGCCAACGTCGTTCTCTAGTTCGCCGCGCTTTGGCCGGCATCGTGCCGGATGCAGTCCTCAACCGACGACGCAAAGCGTTCGTCTCCCGAACTCCGATGGAGGCTCTCACGCGCGAACCGATCACTCTGGTGCTTTTAGATTCGCTAGCAATCATCGACCAGAACGAGTTCCATCGTTGCATAGACGCGGCTTTGCATGGACACGAGATTCCCGTAACCACAGCCCTCCGCACCGTAATTCTTGAGCGTTGGCTAAACCACGTGGTGCAGCGAGGAATCATCCGGCTCCACGTGCCGGCAGCCCTTGGTGCCCCCGTGTCCAGCACAACGCGTGTTGCAGCGTTGTGAATGATTTCGATACTTACCAGCTGGGAGAAATAAGTCGGGAAAGGAGGTGATTACCCGTGACATACGAAAAGCCAAGCATTCAAGTACTGACGAATGCTCTCGATGCAGTCCAAAGCAACATGGTGAAGTCTGGTCCACACCAGGACATCAAGTTGCAGCCTACGGCGGCAGCGTACGAGGCAGATGAGTAACTCTCAACGCGCCGGAGCGACCTTGAGGCCGCTCTGGCGCTTTTGAACCGGGTACGTTGATCTTTTGTGTGAAGAATGGATCGGAGGGAATTGTTAGGGACACTGACCTTCAATTCGGCGGAAGGTAACGGTCAAGCCACGCGTAGATCCGTCGCCACATGTCTCGGATGTTGGCTGGCGAATTCAGGAGATGATCTTCGCCCCAATAGCGGACAAACTCGGCTCTCCGATTTTGGCGGTGCAGCGCGTTGAAGAACTCTTCTCCTTGTTGGATCGCAAGGTAGTCCAGGTCGCCTTGAATAATAAGGAGAGGGGTTTGGACCCGATTCACGTATGCGATTGGACTGTTACGGATGTAGCGCTGTAGATCTGTCCACGGTGGTCCGCCCATACCCATGCCCTCGACATTCCACATCAGAGAGGAGTCTCGGTAGGCGGTTGAATCATAGCGTGTTCTGGCATCGAAGGTGCCGTACAGGCTGAGCAAGTCCGAAATTCCCGCGAGAGCGATCGCAGCCTGGAAACGATTCGTTTGTGTAATCAGGCCGTAGGTGCCGTAGCCTCCGTAACTCTGGCCCATCACCCCGAGGCGGTGAGGATCGGCGATTCCCATCTGCACCAGTCTGTCAATCGCTGGCGAGGTGCCTTTTTCGAGTTCCATGTATGGATCGGCCTCTGAACCTTCGGGGGGAAGTGGCATGCTAGGCAGCAACACCACGTACCCATGAGCGGCAAGCAGTTGAAGATTGAGAGGGTGCTCCTCATTGACTTGCACCAGAGACCGCGGCGGCGTGTCGCCGAAAACTGTTCCAGGATAAACCCAGACGACAAGCGGATACCGGTGACCCGCCTGGAAGTCGGGTGGCAAGATCGTCCAAGCTTTCAGCGCCTGGCCATCAAGACTGTGGTACTCCACACCTTTGAGTTCACCCGGCTTGATCTCCTCGAGGAACTCATTGGCTTGAAGAAGTGCCGTAAAGTTCGGAACGCCCTGCTGCCGCACCCACAGATAAGACCCGCTGTCGTCGTCAAGTGAAGACACAAGAGTCCGATTGGCACCAATCACAATACTACTGACGCCCGGCGCGGGAACTGAAATCGATTCGAGTGTCCCTGTTGTGAAGTCCAGAAGATGCCAACGCTTCTTACCTGCTTCCAAATTGGCCACGACGACCGAACAACCATCATCATTTCGCAATGGCTCGTCCATATTCACGATATTGTTCAAATCGGTCAGCTTTCGCTGTAGAGATCCATCGGAACTCATCCTCCAGATACCGTCCTCGGCCGCCACAATCAGATCTTGGCTGCACGGATCCGGAAGTACGTGCTCTGGGTGCCGGGTCATGTCGGTGGATCGCAAAAGAAGATCGTGTAGACTGCCTTGCTCGTCCGTAATCATCCAATGCTCATTCGCTCCGTCCGGTTTGCTGTTTTCGGACGCGACCCGAACCGCCAACGCGTGTTGCCCAAACCAGAAGTAAGGCAGGTCTGTGAGCACATTGTTGCGTCCAATGTGGAGCGTGAACCTTTCTGTAGTGACCTCTCGACACCGCCTCTCGGCTATGCGACAGCGGAAGAGCGACCGAGGAGAGTGCAGCGGTGCTCTAGATCCGACTACGGCCAGTTCGGCACTGTCGGGAGACCATCGAACGGATCCCCAAAAAGGCTGGCGTATCCCGGTCATTGTCGTGGAATCGCCTTCATCGTCGAGGGGCACGACCGTCAACTCATACTGGGCGTCGAGCATCTCGATAGTGCGGACCTCGCTGGTTGGTTGCATCACGCCTGTCTGTTTCAGGAAAGCAACGAATCTGCGATCCGGAGAAACCTGAAGTGTTGCGAACGCAAATTCACCATAGGCTGGTGTTCTCGACAGGATCCGGCTCTTCCTTGTCAACGGATCGACGAGTTGCAGAAGGCACTCGCCTTGGTTACGGCTATCGAGTTCGAGTGGTATCCCGCTCTGCATCACAGCGGCGGTGCTGATTTTTCCGCCAAAGGCTTTGGCCCATTCGCTTTTGGCTTTTTCGGGAGTCTGTTGATCAATGACCAGCGACAACACTTTCCAGGTTGTGGGCAGGGTCCAGAACACAATCTCATTTCCCGATACCCATGCGAAAGTGCCTGGTCGGGGATCGACTCCATTCTCCGAGAGGAGTTCGATTTTTCCTGTGTCTTTTTGCCACACCCACAGTCGGAGATTGCCTCCCCGTGTGGAAAGCATGGCAAGCCATCGTCCGTCCGGCGACCACTGAGGGGCCCAGAAGCCGGAATCGTCGGTTTCGCCATTTGTAATATTCCGAGGACGTTCCTTGCCTGTGGTGGACGCAACCCATACATCGGCGCGGTCATTGCCCCATAAGTAAAGTCGTCCAAACGTGCTGGAAGTCGAACTCGGACGCCGAACGACATAGGCCACCGCATCGCCCTTAGGAGAAATTGCAGCCGTGCCGATCGTCTGCAATCTGAACAGATCGTCGGGAATCATCACTCGTTTCGTCACCCCCAAACCGCTAGTGGAGGCGAGCGTCAAGAGTAGGAGAAAGTGCAACGCTCGAAAAGGGATCATATTTTTCGCGGGAGCTCAGAACATCAACTTCAGTGCGAGTTGGATAGAGCGAGGACCACCGATTTGATAGAGAGGATTGAAGCCGCCGCTACCGAGATTTCCGCCCGAGAGGCTCTGCGAAAGTATTTGAATCGATTGTCCGAATTGAGGATTGTCGAGATCCGCCACTGGCGGCCCGAAGTTGGGGTGATTCAACACGTTGAACATCTCTGCCCGGAACTGCAGTTTGAGCGCCTCGTGGATCGGGAAATCGCGGTGCACTGCGAAATCCCACTGGGCCGCTCCGAAGCCCCTCAACACATTTCTGCGTAGATCTCCTTGGCGCTCCGGAAGTCCGGTGTTGGGATCGATAGGTGGGCTGACAAATGCAGCCGGATCAAATGCCTTCCCGCCGGGGTACTGCTTGCCGCCAAGATAGAACGGCACGCCCGGAACGAGATCCGGCCGAACATTCGTGAGGGCGCCGTTCGAGAGAAAGCTGAAGTTGGAAAAGAAGAGGTCGACCGGGGTGGCCGAGCGGGCCTGGACAATGTTCTCAAGCGACCATCCATGCAGAACCGCCTTCCCCCATCCCTGCAATTTCGCATCCGGCAGATCCCACGTCACACCTGCAGAGATGGCCTGTCTTACATCAAAGCTCGAATCACCGCGATTGAGATTACGCACGGAGGAAGGGATGTAGGCATTTCCGAAGTTTCCGGTCGAACCAGCCGAGCCATCATCTATGGAATGCGACCAACTATAAGAAGCGAGCGCCTGCAGGCCATTCTGCAGTCGCCGCTGAAATTCGATCTGCAGCGCATGGTAGCTCGATGACGCAGTATTCGAGACCAGATTTACCGCGCCAAAACTCGGATTGGGGTTGATGATGTACGCACTCTGCAGGAGGTGCCTCCCGCCCGATCCGATATACGACGCGGAGATCTTTTGCTGGGCTCCGAGCCCCTGCTCAATCGCACCGTTCCACTGCAGGCTATAGGGGAGGCGGAGGTGCGGATCGGTGGCATACAAGGTGCCCGAGGCTAGACTTGCAGGTGTAATCGGTAGTGGCGCAGCCGCACTGGCACTCAGGGGAAACGTTCCGCCCACATTCACGCTAGAGGCAGTAAACGGGTAACTGACATCGATGAGGTTGCCAAACTCGGATGTAGCCAGATCGAAAAATGTCCCGAAGCCTCCTCGCACGACGGTTTGCCAGCCTTGCTGCGAGTGCAGTTCGTAAGCCAGTCCGAGACGAGGGGCCACATTCCCGTGGCGGGTTTGAAAGGGCGGCGTACCTCCCGGGGCCAGGGCGAGTTGAGAAAGATTGTTTAGATCGAAGTGGACTACTGCCGGAACGTTGGGCCCAGCAAGTGCCGAAGGCGCGAAGTCCACATCCCATCGGATTCCATAGGTAACGGTGAGACGTGGAGACACTCGCCAAGTGTCTTGCGCGAACACACCAAGGTTCCGAAACAGCAATGTCGTCGGCTGCCGCGCTGCTGTCTCACTGGCGGCAAGGTTTCCAGCCTCGGCCGAAGGAACATCACTGAAAATCGCGACTTGGTCGTAGACCCTGGGATTGCTGGAAGGATTTAAGCGGCGGTAATCAACGCCGAACTTGAGGCTGTGGGTGCCTTTTTGCAGGGAGAAATTGTCGACCAGGTTGATCTGTTGCTGCAGGTTTTGAATGTTTTTTCCCAGGAACAAATTACCGTTTGATAGCGTGCTGATACCGAGATAGAAAAAGCCGTCGCTTGCACTGTAAGGTGAGGGAAAAGGAGAGACGGTCAGAGGAGTGGCTCCGCCGAAGCCATCGGTTTTGTCGAGGCTGCTCGCATTCGTCCTGCTGTAGTTGAAGCGGAGGTCGTTCAGAGACAGGGGCGAGATCGTCCAGGTATCACCGACCGTCAAGGTCTGTGTCGAGCTTCGAGCGACTGAGGTGTCGCTTAACGGCGCGGCGGCGAGGCCACGTTGCACTATCTCCGAAGGCGAGTAGTTGTACCGACCGAAGAGACTGTGCTGCGCGGTCAAACGATCATCGAGGCGGAGACTGTAGGCGTCAAGCAAGCCACGATTGGAAAAGCTAGTGTTGAAGGGAGCGATCCCATCCGCTGCATCATCAGGCAGTCCTGGAGTCGGCAGTGGAAAAGCGGAAAGGTAGGGCTGCATGGCCGGTGTTGCATTCTGCCGAGCCGAGAGGTCCGGCACCGTCGTCTTTAGCGATTGCGGCAGACGCAGCCGCAAGCCTTCGTAAGAAAAGAAAAAGAACGCGCGACTTCTAAGGACGGGGCCGCTAACTGTACCGCCGAAATCGTTCTGCCTTTCTTCTGCCTTGGGCAACCCGGCATGGTCGGCGAACCAATCGTTTGCGTCGAGGGCGTCGTTTCTCAGGTAATCGAATGCCGTGCCATGGAATTGGTTTGTGCCGGATCGCGTGAGAATGGAAATCTGTGCACCCGGCGTCCGTCCGAATTCTGGCGCGTAGGTGGACGTCTGTATCCTGAACTCCTGGAGCGCATCGATAGACGCCAGACTATTGGTACCACCAAGAACGCTGAAGGAGCCCAGCCCTCCAGCGAGTCCGTTGCTGACCACTCCGTACGCTGAGATCCCGATATTCCCACTGACACCGTCGACCATCCAGTAGTTCGAACTGGGACGCTGCCCATTCACGCTAAATTGGCCAGAGTCGTAATTCGTCGTGGGGGTTACGACCACGCCGGGCGTCAGATCAATGAGCGCCTGAAAGCTCCTGCCATTCATCGGCAAGTTCTCAGCGAACTGCCGATCGACAACTGTGCTGACCGTTGCGGACTCGGCATTGACCAGCGGGGCCCCGCCCGTGATGGTTACAGTTTCAAGAACCGCCCCAATCGGAAGAGTGAAATTCACGGAAAGGGCATCCTGAATATTGATAATGATGTCAGGCTTGATGATCGTCTTGAAACCCACCTTGGAAACTTGTATGCGGTACGGGCCAGGAGGCAGATTTGGCAAAACATAAACTCCCTCATTGTTCGTCTTCGTGGTGTATTGCACGGCCGTGACGTCGTTTACCGCGATTACTACAGCGCCAACGATCCACTGATTGGAGGGATCAAGGACCAGGCCATTGATGTTGCCGTTCGGCGACTGCGCGGCAACGCGGATAGCGAACAGCGCAAAACAAACCACGAAGGTAAAGCGGGGAAAGCGCATACAAATTCTCCAGCGAACAACGAGTTCTCAGACGCTCCCTAGTTATTCGCAGGAAATCGCGCAGTTTTATCAGCTGACAGCAATTCTAGAACGGATTGGCAAACGGAAGGCTGGAACCTAGGGGTGGTTGGGGTTGACTCTGAGGTAGGCGAAAAGAAGGGGCTTGCCGCTCGGCTTGTCGCTTCCGCCGTGTGGTTCTACGGTCACGAAAACCGCATCAATCTGTGCCAATGTCTTGGGATCCTCGGACTTCAAGACCCAACGCTTCTTGGACGCGTTGTCTTCGTAAAAGATGCCCAGACTGATGGCCTGCTTAAAGTCCGGGCCGCGGCGACCCCAGGCTTGAAACGTCTGGCCACCTCTGCTGTGCTGCTGATCAAGGTCGTAGGCATAGAAAATCAGAGACTTTTCCTTCGTATAGAAAACACGACCGTAGGGCTTGCGCGTTGCCCCCTTTTCGTCGGTGTCATACACCTCGGCAATGTAGAGATTGCGCGCGCCCATCACCTCCCGGATGTCGCGATCATGGGCCAGCAGTTCATCTTGCTGGTTCAGAGCCTTCTCACGATCCTCCAAAAGCCGCGTGAGATCTTCGACTTTCGATCCAAGGGCTTTGGCTTGTGAGGTTTCAGTGCTCGATTGCTGTGTGAGTGAATTTACCTGCTGCTGAAGGGATTCCGATTCTGCCTGGGCGGCTTCCAGTTTCTGACCAAGCTCAGTTCGCTGTTGAACAAGATCCTGTTTGCCGGCTTGGTCGCCTTGCACTGCGGCCTGCAGCTGGCCTTGGGCCTCCTTCATGCGACTGATCTCGGCTGACTGCTGCTGCAATTGCCGGCGAAGGTCCGCAAGTGCCTTGTCACGCTGGGCTATCTGGGCACCTGCAATTTCGCGCTCGTGGGCGGCATCGCTCAGTTGCTCCTCGAGCGAAGCCGGATTCTCAGCTGCAACTTGAGCCTGAGTCGGCTGGGGTGGCGGTGTGGACTTGGCCAAATCCGTGCCGTGCCGCACGCCAACCCAATATGCCGAGAGACACAGAGTGATGAAAAGCAGGATTCCTGCGGCGTACAGCATCCAAACGTGGCGCCAAGTTGATTCGGGGGCGATCGGAAGAACCCGACGGAAAGACGCGGGCACGCCGTTTTTCTTTTCGGCAGCGCGCGGTTGGCGTTCCTCTTTTTTCTCCAAACGCTCGAAGAAGGCCTTTTCCGCTTTCGATTGGGAGAATCCGGGACCGGGATCGATGCGAGAGGATTGCTCCGCGCCGATAGCAGGGATCGTGTCGTTGACGATTGATTCATACTCGCGAAGGGCTTCGCGACAGGCAGGGCAAACGGCAAGATGCTCCTTGAGCCGGTTTTGATCTCCCTCGTTCAACTGGCCCGAGGTGGAAACGGCACAGAGCTCGAGGAACTCGTCATGGGGTCCGCTTGGCAACAACGCACCCGCTCCTACGATGGCAAGAATCTTTTATCATACTGCTTCTTTGCCCGGCAATTTGCCAGCAGAAATCTGCTTCCGCAGCTTGTCCAGACCGCGGTAATAATGATTTCTTGCGTTTCCCACCGTTTGGCCCAGCTTGGCAGCAATCTCTTCGAATGTGTAGCCCTCAAAGAAGAAGAGATGTAGTGTCTGACGCTGGCTCTCTGAGAGCCCCTCGGACCACATTTCGAGAGCCTCTTTCCGCTGGAGCGCCATATCCACCGGGTCTTTGGCACTACTGCACGTTGTGGACCTATGAGACAGCTGACTAACTGCTTCGTCCAATTCCACATGGCTGTAGAAGTGGCGCGACGTCAGATAACGCCGGCGAGAGATGGCCCGGCGATATGTCATTTGGAGTATCCAAAACCGCGCCGAGCCTTTGGAACTGTCAAAGGTGCCGCATAGCCGGTGCACTAATAAGAAGATGTCCTGGAGTAGGTCGTCTGCTTCGGCGGCATTCTTAAGAACCTGATACCCGACTCCCCTGACCAGAGTAGCAAAGCGACGAAAAAGTGTTGCGAGGGCATCGTTGTCGTTTTGACAGATTCTGCTGAGCAAGTCTTCGTCGGAAGGTTGGGCGGACAAAGGTGCCGAGTGAACTGAAGCAGCTGCGTGCTCCTGCGCTTGGGAGGAGGGCAAGGCGGGGAAGCGAAGTGTTACGAACGAATCCACGAATTCTCTTTACTCTAGAAGCCGGACCTCAGACGATAGACTCGC
>WNGO01003729.1_pt1 | contig 12839 bp, 8 predicted proteins | sample 5400511 | NCBI WGS metagenome assembly WNGO01 (sample SAMN13153380, study PRJNA577476) | soil metagenome | isolation source: 20 cm soil or saprolite under Garry oak tree replicate 2 | place: USA:California | collected 2016-06-15
ACGTCTATCCCCAGGCCGAAGCGCGCGCCGAGGAGCGCCTGCTTGATCTGCTGCTGCCCCCTACGCCGCCACCGCCCCTCCCGCCTCCCGTCTCCCGGCCGGGAGTCGGGAGCCGGGAGGCGGGAGAGAATCCGCCCTTGTTCGTGGTCTCGTCCAAGGGCGACGTGACCCCGAAAGCGGCGGAGGGGGACGTCGAGGCCCAGGAGCGCCGTCGCCGCACCCGCGAGAAGCTGCGCCAGCAGCTCAAGGAGGGGAAGCTCGAGGAGCGCGAGGTCGAAATCGAGGTGCAGCAGCAGGGTTTCCCCGGGCTCGAGATGATGCAGCCGCCGCAGGGCATGGAGGGCACCGACGTCAATTTCACCGAGCTGTTGCAGGAGATGCTGCCCAAGAAGAAGAAGCGCCGCACCGTGCACCTGCACGAGGCCCGGCGCATCCTGATCGACGAAGAGCTGAAGAAGCTCGTCGATATGGACGACGTGGTGAACGAATCGCTCGACCGCGTGGAGAACCACGGCGTGATCTTCATCGACGAGATCGACAAGATCGCGGGAGAGCGGGGCACCGTCGGGCCGGACGTGTCGCGCGAGGGCGTGCAGCGCGACCTGCTGCCGATCGTCGAAGGCTCGACCGTGCAGACCCGCTACGGCTTCGTGCGCACCGACCACATCCTGTTCATCGCGGCCGGCGCGTTCCACGTCTCCAAGCCCTCGGACCTGATCCCCGAGCTCCAGGGGCGCTTCCCGATCCGCGTCGAGCTGCAGCCGCTCACCGAGGAGGACTTCGTCCGCATCATGACCGAGCCCGAGAACGCGCTCACCAAGCAATACGCCGCGCTGTGCGCGGCCGAGGGGGCGACGCTCGAGTTCACGCACGACGGCATCAAGGAGATCGCCCGCATTGCCGCCAAGGCCAACGAGCGCATGGAGAACATCGGCGCCCGGCGGCTCCACACCGTCATGACCACGCTGCTCGAAGACGTGCTGTTCGACCTCCCCGAGCTGGCCGAGAAGCGTATCAACTTCGACGCGGACAAGGTGCGCGCCCGGCTCGGCAAGATCGTCGATGACGAGGATCTCCGCCGCTACATCCTGTAGGAAGAGCGTCGTCGCGTCCGCCCTCCTCGGGCTCGCCTGCGCCCATACTTCGCCGGACCCACGTTGGGCGCACCGCGGCCAGTCGTGTCCCGTGGACGCGCCAGCGATCGAGCTGCCGGCCGCCCTGCGCGAATCGCTCGGAGGGCCGGTACCTGAGCCTCGAGCCACGATCGATGACCGCTGGGCGGAGGCCGCGCGCGAGCTGCCCGGCGGTTTCGCGGGCAAGGTGCTCGAGGGCGGCCTCGTGGTGTTCCTGGTGGACACGACCCAGCGCGACGCGGCGCTCGGGGCGCTCGCGGCACGCGGAGCGCTGGAGGGGAGGGACCCGAAGCGCGTGCGCGTGCGGAAGGTCCGCTGGAACTTCGCCCAGCTGTACGACTGGTACCGTTACTTGAACCTCCACGTCTGGAGCGATTCCGGGGTGGTCACGAGCGGCATCGACGAGGCCGAGAACCGGATCGCGTACGGGGTGATGGGCGAGTCCGGACGCCGGCGGCTGGAGCGTCGCCTGGCCGCGCTGCGGCCTCCGCCGCCCTGCTTCCTCGTGGCCGTCGAGGTGGTCGGACCGCCACCGGAGAAGGCCGTATCACGCGTGCCGGCACGGCTCGGCAGCGATACGACCCGCATCATCCTGCCCGACACAGTGCGCCGCGGCGGTGAATTCACCATGACCGTATCGACCTTCGGCGGCGGTTGCATTCGCGAGCTGGCCCCGAGCGACGTCTCCGTGCGCGGCCTCCACGCCCGCGTCACCTTGTATCACGTCCGACGACTGGCTGCCATCTGTCTTGGAGACCGCATAGAGTTTCGCCAGACCGTGCAGTTGCGCTTCGACAAGTCCGGAATGGCGACGATCGAGGTACGCGGGGCGAGCAACGGGCTCGACTTCGGTGACACCAAACCTCAGTGGGTCGTGCTCGAGCGTCACGTGGTGGTTCGGTGATGCGGACGACGCCGCCGCACGATGAGTCGCGAGTGAACTCGCGGCTCGGCGCCTGCCCGTAAACGGGCCTACCGGCCGCTCTCAGCGGCAGGGCCGAGCCGCGGCTCTTAGCCGCGACTGTTCGAGCGACAGAATTGTGGAAGCAAGTTTTAGAGGCTCCCCACCTGCCGGCTTGTCCTGGGATTCCCCCGCGCGTAGAATTAGCAGCCTCAGCCTGTCATTTTGACTCGCCTCCCAGGAATCCATGGCCAAGCGCGACTTCCTCGCCGTCACCGACCTCACCCGGGACGAAATCGCGATGTTGTTCGACCTCGGCGGCCGCATGAAGGCCGGCGGTTACCGGGACACACCGCTTGCCGGCAAGACGTTGGCCATGATCTTCGCGAAGTCGAGCACCCGGACCCGGGTGTCGTTCGAGGTAGGCGCCTACCAGCTGGGCGGCCAGGCGCTGTTCCTCTCGTCCCGCGATATCCAGATCGGGCGGGGCGAGCCGATCCCCGATACGGCGCGTGTGCTGTCGCGCTACGTGGACGGGATCATGATCCGCACCTTCGACCACGGCGAGGTCGAGGAGCTGGCGCGGCACGCCACCATCCCGGTGATCAACGGCCTCACCGACCTGTCGCATCCCTGCCAGGTGCTCGCCGACCTGTTCACCGTGCGGGAGGCGCTGGGCACGTGGGAGGGGAAGCGGATCGCCTGGGTGGGCGACGGCAATAACATGGCGAACAGCTGGATCGAGGCGGCACAGGTGCTGGGGTTCGAGCTGCGCCTTGCATGCCCGGAGGGTTACGAGCCCAACCGGGCGATCTTCGAGCGGGCCAAGGCGGCGGGCGCCTGTCTCTCCATCACGGAGGCCCCCGAAGAAGCGGTGGAGGGCGCGCACGTGGTGAACACCGACGTGTGGGCGTCGATGGGGCAGGAGGAGGAGGCCGAGTCGCGGCGCAACGCGTTCCGCGGCTATACGGTCGACCCGGACTTGATGAAGCTCGCCGATGCGAAGGCCATCTTCCTGCATTGCCTCCCCGCCCACCGCGGCGAGGAGGTTACGGCAGACGTGATCGAGGGCCCGCAGTCGCGTGTGTGGGACGAAGCCGAGAACCGGCTGCACGTGCAGAAGGCGCTCCTGGCGACGTTGATGGGCTAGAATGGACAGTCCCAAACGCACCCCGCTGCACCAGATCCACGTCGCGCTCGGCGCCAAGATGGTGGCGTACGGCGGTTACGACATGCCGGTGAGCTATCCGGCGGGGATCGCGGCCGAGCACCGCGCCGTGCGCGAGCGCGTGGGGGTGTTCGACGTATCGCACATGGGCGAGTTCGAGGTCACCGGGCCCGACCGCAACGCCTTCGTCCAACAGATCACCTGCAACGACGTCGGTGCCCTGCGCCCCGGGCAGGCCCAGTATTCGGCGCTTCTCACCGACGAAGGCACGTTCGTGGACGATTGCCTCGTGTATCGCTTCGAAGACCGGCTCATGCTGGTCGTGAACGCCGCCAACATTGCGGCCGACTGGGCGCACATCGTGGCGCAGAAGCGGGGCGCGAACGTGCGGCTGCGCGACATCTCCGACGCCACCGCGCTGCTCGCCGTCCAGGGTCCCGGGGCCGAGGCGCTGGTCGCACCGCTCACTCCCGTCGGCGTGGCGATGATCCCCTACTATCACTTCGCCGAGGGGAAGGTCGCCGGGGTGCAGTGCTTCATCTCCCGGACCGGGTACACGGGGGAGGACGGGTTCGAGCTGTACTGCCGCGCGTCGGACACGGAGACCTTGTGGCACGCGCTGGTCGGAGCCGGGCGGGGGGAGCCGTGTGGCCTCGGGGCGCGCGATACCCTGCGGCTCGAGGCGGGCTACCCCCTCTACGGGAGCGACATCGACGCCGGGGTGACGCCGTACGAGGCGGGACTGGCCTGGATCGTGAAGCTCGACAAGGGTGCCAGCTTCACGGGGCTTGCGGCGCTGAAGCAGCAGAAGCTCACAGGCGTGAAGCGCCGGCTCGTGGGCTTCAAGGTGACCGAGCCGAAGGTCGTCGCCCGGCACGGCTACGGCGTGTACGTGAACGACGGGCAGGTGGATGTGGTGCGCAGCGGCACGGTGACGCCGACCGCGAATTGCGCCATCGGGATGACGTACCTGCCCGCGGCAGCAGCCAAGCCGGGCACCGCGTTTACTATCGATGTACGCGGCAAGCGGGCGCCGGCGGAGGTGGTGACCATGCCGTTCGTGCAAAGAAAGACAAAAGGGCGGTAGAGGACGGTAAAGGGCGGTATGCGTATTGGGATCCTGACGGTTTCCGATTTGGGGGCACTCGGCCAGCGGGTCGACACGTCCGGCGACGCGATCGTCGAGTGGGCGGGCCGGCACGGTTACGAGGTGGCGGTGCGCAGCGTGGTGCCCGACGAAACCGACCGCATCGCGGGGAAGCTCGCGCGCTGGGCGGACTCGGGTGAGGTGGACGTGATCCTCACCACCGGCGGCACCGGCCTCACCGCGCGCGATGTGACGCCGGAGGCGACGGAGGCGGTGGTGGAGCGGCTCGCGCCCGGGATCGCCGAGGCGCTGCGCGCCGCCGCCGCGCCCCGGTTCCCGCGCGCCTGGCTCTCCCGCGGCGTCGCGGGCACGCGGGGCAAGACGCTGATCGTCAACCTCCCCGGGTCGCCCGGTGGTGTGGCGGACGGATTGGCCGTGTTGGAGCTGGTTCTGGATCACGCCGTGGAGCTCGTGACCGGGGAGCGCACAGCGCATGCCTGACCGCATCCTCGTTACCACTGACGACCTCGAGCACGCAGTTCGCATCAATGCGGCGCTCGAGGCGGCGGGCTTCCACACCACCCTGGCATCCACGCTCGAGGAAGCGCGCCAGGCGCTGCGCCGCGACCCGCCCCCCGACTGCGTGGTGGTGACGGGCGGGCTGCATGAGATCGGCGCTGCACAGCTCCTGACGCTGGCGCGAGACCGCTCGGTCTCGACCCTCGGCCTGGTCGAGGAGACGGAGCCCGACGCAAAGGGTCTGGCCCGCCGGCTCGGTCTCACGGGCTACCTCGAAAAGCCCGCCGACCCGGCCGAGGTGGCCGGGACGGTGCGCCGCCTGATCGAGCGCCGCAAGCTGCAGCAGCGCACCGGGATCATCGGCGAATCCCCCGCGATCCAGGAAGTGCTCGTAAAGATCGAGCAGATGGCGCCCGTGACATCCACGGTGCTGATCGAAGGCGAGTCGGGGACGGGGAAGGAGCTGGTGGCGCGGGCGATCCACGACCTCTCGCCCCGGCGCGCCAAGCCGTTCATCGCCGTGAACTGCGCCGCCATCCCCGACACCCTGCTCGAGAGCGAGCTGTTCGGCCACGAGAAGGGGGCGTTCACCGGTGCCGCCGAGCGGCGGCTGGGCCGGTTCGAGCTGGCGGACGGCGGCACCATCTTCCTCGACGAGGTGGGGGAGATGGCGCCCGCCACCCAGGTCAAGACGCTGCGGGTGCTCGAGGACCGGACCTTTTTCCGGGTGGGCGGCACGCAGGCGATCAAGGTGGACGTGCGGGTCATCGCCGCGACCAACAAGTCGCTCAAAGAGGAAGTCGCCCTGGGGCGCTTCCGCGACGACCTGTTTTACCGGCTCAACGTTCTCTACATCTATCTCCCGCCGTTGCGCGAGCGGAAGACCGACATCCCGCTCTTGGTGCGGCGCTTCACGCCCGAGTTCGCGCGCCAGCACGACCGCGCCTTCAAGGGCATCACGCCGGAGGCGATGCAGATCCTGGTGGACGCCGAGTGGCCCGGCAACATCCGCCAGCTGCGCAACCTCATCGAATCGATGGTGGTGCTCGCGCCCGAAGGCGAGATCCGCGCGAGCGACATTCCGAAGGACATCCGGGAGCACGGCAGCGTGCTGCCGATGCGCCTGCTCGGCCCCGGCCGTGACGTCGGCGGGACGGGGGGCGTGGGCGCTCAGGAGTTGGAGTTCATTTTCCGCTCACTTGTAGAGCTTAAGTTACAAGTCGAAGAGCTGCGTCGGCGGCTGGAGGAGCGACCCGGTCGCGTCGAGGTCATCGAGGTGGGCCCCGGCTCTGGAGTTAGCCCGGGGACGCCGGTCGAGACGATGACCGTGCCGGAGGGCGAAGTGGTGTATCGCGCTGGCATGACAATGGCGGATGTGGAGCGGGCAGCGATCGAGGCGTCGTTGCGCGAGACGCAGGGCAATCGTCGCAAGGCGGCCGAGATCCTGGGGATCGGCGAGCGTACGCTGTACCGCAAGCTCAAAGCATACCAACTCGCCTAAATCACGCTCCACCAAAGGGTTGTCGTCCGTGCGGCTATTGACATGCAATGCTGCGGCGTCCATGTTACGGCGCCCTTGCTCGATCTCGTTCCGAGAGCCGCAGCGCCCCGGCCGGTTGTCCCGTGGACTTTAGGATCAAACCAGACTCGTGCGTGGCCTGTATGGCCTGCGTACGCGTGTGTCCCGCCGACGCGGTGGCGGTCGAAGGCGCCATCGTGCGGATCGTGGACGACGCGTGCACCCGCTGCGGGTTGTGCCTCCCCGCCTGCCCGCACGACGCGATCGAGGCGCTGGGGGACGTGCCCCGCGCGCTCGAGCTGGCGCTGGCGGGCCGGGCGGCGCTGATCCTGTCGGTCGAGAACGCCGTCTACTTTTATCCCGCGACGCCCAACCAGGTCGTGAACGCCTGCTACGCGGCGGGGTTCCGCACGGTGCACCGCGGCGTGCTGGGCGACGAGCTGGTGGCGAAAGAGTACCTGGACCTGTGGGCCGACGGCGACTGGGGCACGATGATCCGCAGCACCTGCCCCGTGATCGTGGAGACGGTGCGGACGCAGTACCCCGAGCTGATTCCCTACCTGGCCCCGGTGGCGACACCGATCGCCGCCGAGGCGCGCTACCTGAAGCAGCTGTACGGTGCCGGCACGCCGGTGGTGTACGCCGGCGTATGCCTCACGGAAGGCGGGCCGGACGTGGACGCGGCCGTCACGTTCGACGAGCTGGCCGACATGTTCCGGCGGAGCGGCATCGTGGTGGCCGCGCAGGACGAGTACTTCACGCGAGTGCCGGAGGAGCGGCGCCGGCACCTGAGCATGGCGGGCGGGTTGCCGCTCGAGGTACTGCTCGAGGAGACGCAGGCGAGCCGGCGGTTCCGCAAAGTCCGCGGGATGGGCGGCCTGGGGGCCATCGCGCGCGCCGTGGCGGTGGATCGCCTGGACCTGGGGTTCGTGGACATCCTGCCGTGCGAGGGGTGTCTGGACCATCCCTTGCTGGGGCCGCGGGACGAGCTGTTCCGGCGGCGCGAGATCGTGGGGGCCACGGAGCCGACGCGGTCGCGCGGGCCGGTGGTGGAGGAAGCGGTGGCGCGCGGCGTGCAGGTCGCCGAGGCGTTCCAGATCACGCGCAACGGACAGCGGCCGCAGGCGGAAGCGGTGGACGGCATCCTGCGGGAGATCGGGCTCGCGCCCAACGGCCGGCCGTGGGACTGCGGTGCGTGCGGGTACCGGACGTGCCTGGCGTTCGCGAGCGCCGCGGCGCTGGGACGGACCACCCTGCGCTCGTGCCCTCCCTACCTCGACAAGCAGGCGCGGCAGGCGCAGCTTCAAGCCGCCGTGGACGGACTCACGGGGCTCGCCACCTACCGGGTGTTGCGCGACCGCCTCGCCACGGAGGTGGCCCGGAGCGACCGCACCGGCGATCCGTTCGCGGTGCTGTTCGTGGATCTGGACAACTTCAAGAAGGTGAACGACGAGTTCGGCCACGAGGCGGGGAACGAGGTGCTGCGCGGGGCGGCGCGGGAGTGCGGCGCCCACATCCGCACCACCGACCTGGCGGCGCGCTACGGCGGGGACGAGTTCGTGCTGGTGCTGGTGCGCACCCGGGTAGACGGGGCGCTCGGCGTGGCGGACAAGGTGCGGGCCACCATCGAGGCGACGGGCCGGAGTCTCGGCTACCCCGAGGGGCTGGTGACGGTGAGCATCGGGGTGGCGGAGTTCGTGCCGGGGCGGGGCCCGGAGACGGAAGACGTCCTGGTGGCGGCCGACCGCGCGCTGTACCGCGCCAAGGCCTCGGGGCGAAACCAGGTGGCGACGGGAGAGCGCTAGCGTGACAGTTTCCAATACCGAGGGCGCGGAACACCGCGACCCGCTGCCGCTCACCCCCCCTCCCCAGGCGCCCGATCCCTGGGGGGTGAAACGCGCCGAGAACCTGATCACCAGCCTCACGGGCGTCCTGTCGGCCCGCGTGGTGGTGACGCCGCTGGGCGAGGTGAGCGAGATCCACGTGCTCACCAGCAGCGATCAGCAGGCGAAGCAGGTGGTCCGCAACATCGAGTCGGCGCTGATGGCCCAGCTCGGCCTGAAGATCGACCATCGCAAGATCAGCGTGGCGCAGACCGCCGACGTGCGGCCGATCGAGCAGATGCAGGAAGAGGCGGTGCGCACCCGCGCCAAGAAGCGGGTGGTGGTGTTCCAGGGGCTCGAGGTGCGGCCCTCGGAGCGGCCGCAGCGGGTGATCGTGCGGGTGAAGCTGTCGTTCGAGGGGAAGGAGGCGGAGGCGGAGGAGCAGGGGACCGACACGGTGCGGAACCGGGTGGAGGCGGCGGCGCGGGCCGCGGCGCTGTGCCTGGACGAGCTGATGCCCGACAACTCGATCGCGCTCGAGGGCGCCACGATCATCGAGGCGTTCGATCGCCGGTTCGTGCTGGTGGCGGTGCACGGGCTGGGGGGGCGGGAGGCGCAGCTGCTCACGGGGACGTGCGAGATCAGGGAGAGCACGGAGCGGAGCGCGGTGCTGGCGGTGTTGGATGCAACAAACAGATGGACCGACGCGCGGCGGTAAGACGCCGCTGACGCGGCAGTGACATTCCTTCCAACATGTTGTAAATCAGCAGTTTAGCCAGCAGCACCGTTTGGTGTTGCGGCCAGTCCACAAAGCCCCTTGCGCACTTCCCGTTTTTGGCTTATTTGGGGTTCTGTGAGTTTGCCAAAATACAAGCGGTACTGGGGTACGCAGCGCGTGGCGCGCGTCTGTCAGGTCTCCCCCGCGACGGTAGCGAACTGGATCGACCAGGGGCTGCTGAAGGGGCACAAGACACCGACGGGGCGCCGGCGTGTGGAGTCGGAAGACCTCACGGCGTTCTTGCGGTCGCATGACATGTCGGTGCCGCCGGAGCTCGAGGGGGGGAAGGGGCACGACGTGGTGGTGGTGGTGGACGACGACCCGGGCTACCTGAAGGCCATGGTGTTGACGATCGAGCGGTCGGATCTGGATCTGGAGGTGGTGGAGGCGGCGACGGGGGTGGACGCGCTGCTCGAGATCGGTCGGGTGCAGCCGTCGCTGATCGTGCTCGACTACAGTTTGCCGGACCTGAACGCGCCCGAGGTGATCCGCCGGCTGCTCGAGCCGGGACGCAAGCTGGACGCCGAGGTGATGGTGGTGACGGGGGGAATGCCGGAGCAGGCGGCGGTGGAGCTGCGGCAGATGGGCGTGAAGGTGATTCTGAACAAGTCAGCGGGGATGCCGGCCGTAGTAGACGCGATGCGGGAAGCGCTACGGCGGCGCAAGGCGGCGTAAGGCTGTTACGAAGAATTCACGGATTGTTCGGCTGGGCCGGATCGATTGAAGGCCGGCGAGCCACATAGAGACACTTTCGAAAAAGGGGCCCCTGGTCACCGCTACCAAAGAGCGGAGCTGAGCGAAAAGTTGACGAGCGGAGCGTTCGGGTACGCCATAGCGAGGCGTGCCACTCCTAGCGGTCCACTGAGACTCGCAGTATCTCGGAGGGGGTGACGCTCAATGTTGCATACCGGTCGTCAGAGATTCGAGAGCGCGCAGACCTACCTATTTGTAGGTATTGTGGCGGCCGCGAGCCTCTGGTTGCTCATGTCTCCCGTATGGGACGTACCGGCTCCGTGGCCATCGAAGTTTTGGAACGCTTTAGCAACGTTCACGATCATCGGGATCGTGAGCGACTCGCTCTCGTTTAAGATTCCTGTTGCCCGAGTCACCACTTCAGTCGGATTCATCCCGTTCATCGCTTCTGTGGCACTGTTCCCCCATCCATGGCCGATGGTCATCGCAGGCGCTACGGCTCTAGTCGTCGACGGGTTTATTCGCCACAAGCCGACCGTCCGAGTTGTATTCAACATTGCCCAGTTCATGCTCGCCACGGGACTTGCTTCCTTGGTGTACTTACGCCTGGGCGGCTTCGTGAGTCTCGACGCCTTCGACTTCTCGCTGATTCCCTTCGCCTGCCTAGTCGGGACGTTCTTTATAGTAAACAAGGGGAGCGTTGCTCTAGCCGTTGCCGTCAGCAGTGGCGTTTCAATTCGCGAATCGTGGGGGCGGATTGGCAGAGATGCCCTTGGAACGGACTTGTTTTCTAGCACTCTGGCGCTTCTGTTGATCTTTCTATACGTCAAGCTGCAGCTGCTTGGGATCGCGGTTCTCGTGTTCCCCTTGTTCCTGGTGAGACAACTGTACCAGATGACGGTGCAGCTGACGGAGGAGCTGGAGGAGAAGCTCGAATTGATGGTGAAGTCCATGGAGGCACGAGACCCCTACACTTCTGGTCACTCCCGTCGCGTCTCAGAATACGCGCTGGCAATAGCTCGCGAGCTGAAGCTGTCCGCGGAGCACTTAGACAACATCAAGCGGGCGGCCCTCCTGCATGACGTGGGCAAAATCTACGAAGAGTTCGCCCCACTTCTCCGAAAGGAGGGTAAGCTAACTCCCGAGGAGATGATGACCATGCGGACACACGTCGTGCGAAGCGCGCAGCTTGTTGCAACCGCTGGGAAGTTACGGGGCGCAGTTGAAGCGATGATCAAACACCACCACGAGAACTTTGACGGGACGGGATATCCGGACGGGATCGCGGGTGACGCCATCCCGATCGGTGCGCGAATTATCATGATCGCCGACACCATCGACGCGATGACTACTGATCGGCCGTACCGCAAGGCAATGGGCCTGGCGCGCGCGATCGAAGAGCTGGAAAAGTACGCGGGTCGTCAGTTCGACCCAGACCTGGTCAAATTTGTTGCGAAATCGGCGAGTATCCGCAGGCTCCTAGGATTGGATCAGCGCATCTCGGAGCCGGGTGCGGAACCCTCTCGGTCGACGAGACCAGCCTGGGCACAGCGAATCGCGCACTGATTGGAGTCGAATGCGTGCGTGCTAGAACCCTGCCCATGCATTGAACGAACTCTGACTCCCCTGACGTTGCTCACACCAGAATTCCCTGCGCCACGAGGATTGCCCGCAGGCCTCGCGCCCCGAACTTGTCAAATAGTGCGAGTTCACGTTCGCTCTCGACGGTGTAACGCCCAAGCGACAATCGGTCCAGCCAGGCGCCGCAGGCAATCAAGTCTAGGTAGAAGAAAGGATGGCGTTGCCGGTACTTCTCTTGGCACTCGAGGACAAGAGATCGCGCTGATTCCGCTCCACGGGCGTGTACTAGTCGGTAAACTCTCAACTTGTCGAAGAGTCCAGCGTTGGGCACAGCTCTTTCCTTCCCCCACGCGAGTCGCTCCGCAGCCTCGGTCAACTGTAAGGCTAGAGTAACATCACCAATTTCGAGCGCGAAGCTGGCATAGCCCAAGAGGAATTCCATGTTGGTTGTCCAGCTCCGCTCGTTGCGGATAGCGTGCTCCGCCGCAACAACGGCCCGTTGTGCACCTTCTCGGTCCCCGCTCATGACGAGCGCAGCGGCGAGATTGAGGTGAATCGCGACCGATCGCGGTGTCAAAGCGTTGGACGCGATCGCGACAGCACCCTGACCGAATGTCACAGCTGACGCAAAGTCACCTTGATGGAGCTTTGCGACACACAGGTTTGACGTAATGATCGCGGACTTGAGGTCATCCCCGATTCTGGTGCTAAACCCCAACGCCTTGTCGTAAGCTTCGCACGCAGCGTCGAACTCACACAACCCGGACCTACAGGTTCCATAACCGGTGTAAGCCAGTGACAAGCCAACTGCGTCCCGGCGGCCGCTCAAGGTATAGATCGCCTTTTCGAGCTCCGCTGCGGCTGCGGCGAGCTCGAAGAAGAAGAAGTCGCAGTAGGCCTTCGTATACCGCAAGATTGGTGGGACGTCCGGTCCAACTTGGCCCATCGCTTGCTCGGTCTCGCGACGAACCGTTGTCACTCGTCCTTCGTTGCCCGTGTTCACACCCGATCGAGCGCATTCGAAGAGCGCGTTACCGATCAATTCCAGATCCCCCGTTTCTCGTGCTGCCTCAAGAGCTCTGTCTGCCGCCTCGCAGTAGCCGGACCCCGGCTCCCGGTTCATGAGGTACTCCACCGTTGCTTGCATCCTGGCTGTTAGTGCGTGCGCGGGCTTGGAGAGCCCACCTTCATTACACAGGCGGGTGAGGACGGAAGAAGCAGCGTCGGCTCGGGATTGGCCCACCAGCGCTCTTGCAAGCAGAAGGAGGAGAGGTTGCGTCGCGTGCTCGGTACGTTGCTCTCGAAGTAAGATCTCCAAAATCTGCTCCGCCTCAATAAGGGCTCCGGCACTTACGGCAGCCTCGGCACCCTTGATCGCACTCGTCGCAGCACGATCAGGGGCCCCTCCGCGTAAGAAGTGCCACGCCACCTCCAAGTTGCCCGACCCTCCCACCTCTTCCGTCCGTCCCCCCAGCACCTCCCCCACCCTGCGATGTAAGTGCTGCCGAACCGGCCCCGCCACCGCATAGTACGCCTGTGCGCGGATCAGCTCGTTCCGGAACTCAAGGCCGCCGTGCACCTCGCGGAGCAACCCTTCCTCCCTCAACCGGGATAAGGCTTCACCAGCGCCCGCCGCG
>WNGO01007083.1_pt1 | contig 12835 bp, 4 predicted proteins | sample 5400511 | NCBI WGS metagenome assembly WNGO01 (sample SAMN13153380, study PRJNA577476) | soil metagenome | isolation source: 20 cm soil or saprolite under Garry oak tree replicate 2 | place: USA:California | collected 2016-06-15
AGGCTAGACCCTCTACGCCAGATTCGGCTCGTAACAATGATATTCCAGTGCTCGAGCGTGGAGGCCCAAAAACTCTCCCGCGGTGCTGCATTCGAGTTCCTGCGGAGCGGTCTTCCCCAAAATGTCTATATTGCGGTAATGGCCATCGACCATAGCCTGGAAGTGTTACAGCCCTTCACCAACAATCCAGCCCTGCTGAAGAGCGCCATCGACCGCGCTACGCGTAACGGAGGTACCGACTTTCTGGCGGATACCCTGCGTGTGAAGAAGCAGTTGGAGAACAGCCTCGGCTCGACTTCGGCTGGGTTGCAGTCCGGGCAGGGCCAACAAATTCCTTCCGATCCCTCCGTCAATTCTGCGGCGTTCACCCAAGCGGCCATGGACGCTATGCTACTAGCGATGCTGGAGCTTATGCAGAGTGCGGCCATTCGTGAGACCGGCCAGGTAAACCTCTCTGCATTGTTCGACGCCGTAAGAGAGCAGTACCAGCTTCCAGGGCGGAAAACGGTCCTTTATTTTACCGAACGCGGCTTTGCGATACCTCAGGGATTGGAAGCATCCTTCCAGAACATCATCAGCGTCGCCAATCGCTCCAACGTGAGCTTCTACACAGTGGACGCCCGCGGTCTCGAGACATCGACCCAGAATTCAGACGCAATCTTCGATCTCAACAGGGCAGCCGCAGCTACCGCGTCGCAAGCGAGCGCGACTACAACGGAGGCCGTTACTCACAGCCAAGCGACCATGGTTGACACCGCAATTCAAAGCACTCGCGGAAACGCGCAAAACGCTCTGGCAAATCTGGCCGACTCCACGGGAGGAAAGCTCATCGGTAACACCAATGATTTCAACACCCCTCTCAAGAAGCTCGCCGAAGACATCGAGACCTACTACGAGATCAGCTATATCCCGGAAATCAAAAACTACGACGGCTCCTTCCACAAAATCATCGTCAAAACTCGTTCGATTGACCTGCGAGTACAATCTCGGTCCGGCTATTTTGCCCTTTCTCCGGGAGTAAACGGCATCACGAACCCGCTTCATGCGTACGAAGTTCCGTTGCTTAATGCTCTTGCTTCTAACGAGCTTCCCCACGATTTCCCGCTCCAATCCGCGGTGATGCATTTCCGTGGCGCGAACGATCAACGCGTGTACGTTCTGGCTATTGATGTGCCACTTCAGGACTTGACCTTCGTCCAAAAGCGACCAGACGCGTGGGAAGGGCACCTTTCCTACGTCGTGCTCGTCAAAAACGGGAAGGGCGAGGTCATAAAGAAATTTCAGAATGAGATTCCCATGAACATACCTGCTGCCAAAATACAGGCCGCGAAGACCAGCCACTTCACTTACACGGAGCACCTTGAGTTGCCACCTGGACACTTCTCTGTCCAAGCCGCGGCCCTCGATAGCGAAAGCGAGAATCGGGTCAGCGCCCGCAACACCAGTCTATTCGTTCCCGCACCGTCGTCCAGTCTCAGCCTAAGCAGCGTTGTCTTTGTCCGAAATATGAAGGATACAGACGCCTCCACCGGAGCGGATGATCCCCTTGTCTATGGATCCAAAGTTATTTGGCCGGAGCTTCGACCCGTCGTTGCGAAACAGACCGGGGCAAACCTGGCGTTCTACGTGGTCATCTACCAGGACCATGATTTACCGTCGCCGCCAAAGTTAGCTCTGGAATTCAGCAAGGACGGACAGCTGCTCGGCCAACGGAGATTACACCATACGTTTTATAGTGCAGCAAGGATCGGAAACCGCAGAGGAGTCCGCCTCTCTAACTGTCCGTTAGCCACACCGGTCAGCTGAGGCCAAATTTTGGCATCGCATAAATGAGTACACTTTCGGTGAGAGACGACCAGGGGAATGTCTACACTCCGGCTAGTCCTGGTGAGGCAACCGATCCGCAAATCGAGTGGATGACTGTGCGCGGCCATTCTCTTAGAAAGAAGGCACATTGCTCGCTTGTGCGGCTATCACCGGTCCGCAAAAGATAACACTTTCAAGAGCGCCCTACGAGATTGTTACCCCGGGCGATCAAGGCAAGCTCGAACCTAAACCCCAAGACTGTGATGGAACGATCCAGCCTCCTCCGCCCCAGTCGGATGGCTCGCGGAGTTTGGCGAATGACAAGGATCCAGAATTAAATGTCGATGGCCACGACCTCATGGTCGAGGATGGAGGGCACCGTGATTGTCAGTTCGGAGACGTTGCGTTCGATGTGCGGACTGTTTTCCGCAACCAAGAGATGAGCCGCCCTCATGTGAGCTCCCTCCGAAAGATGGACTCGTACTTTTTGCTCGCCGACGGGAATGAACTCTCTGTAGGGACCTTTCATCGCCATCGGATTAGTCAGATTTACAAGATGGATGACAATGGCGTTGTGATTGCGCCAAGCGGTCACTTCGACAAAGCCTGGGCCCGCCACTTCGACCGTTGGCTTTTCGTTTGTCGCCCACTCGACCGTGTTGCGAAGAAGTTTGAAGTGGTCCACGTTGAGCACTTCCCAGAACGTACGGTCGATATCCCAGGGGAAATAGACGACGCGACCAGCAGACGAGAATTCACGGAGATACACGCCGGCGATGTCCGTCTTAAATTGACGAGGAAATACTTTTTCCATCGGCAAGTCTGGGTAGCTCGGAATCAGCGTGATCGGCACCTGCGCAAACTTGTCTCGAGGCTCGACTTCCAAACGTGATACGCCATTTACGATCCGGGGTGCATCTTCCAAACCTTTGAACAGTGGATGGTGGGGCACCACTTCGTGTTTGAGCCGAAGATAAGAGTTTTGCATCGGCCCTTCGATGCGGCCGTTCCACATCACGCCAAAAAGGTTGGCAAGACCAAAGTCCTTGCGGCGTACACCCCACTCGTCGTAGAGACTGGTTTCGTAAGTGGCGATCAGGCTGCCGCCATTTTTCACGAAGGCGCGGAGCTGCTCACATTGCGCGTCACCCAGCGCCGCGATGTTTGGTAGGATCAGGGTTTTGAACTGTTCTACGTGCGCCGGATCGAGCAGACGATCATGCGCCATCTCAAACGGTATCCGCGCCTCGACCAGCGCCTGATACCAACCGAGCGTGTGATCTTCGACCTTCGCAGTAGCGTGGTTGCCGCCGTAGAACCACGCAGTCTGTTGCGAATAAACGAGTGCCACACGCGCAATCGGTGTTTCGTGGCGCAAATAGCGTTTGAACTTGTCGGTCCAGCCGTAGATTTCCTCCACGCCTTTCAGCCAGCGCGGGTCATGAAGCACGCCGCTGAATTTGCTGAACCACGGGCGCATGCCGTTAGCGATCCCGTCGAGCACCCAGATGCGAATTTCGGCATCGTTTTGAACGCTGTCTTTCCACCGGTACGGTTCCTCGAGGCCGACGCTAAACAGTCCGGCGATTGGTTTGCGCCCCATCGTGGCGCGGTATTCCTTTCCATTTTTGCCATTTGCCCACGGAGCGGTAACACCACGCCGCGCTTGGCGATCCGCGACGAGCATCGGCGCCAATTCGCCGATTTGCCGCATATCGAGCGAACTTAGCGCTCCACCGCCGGTGTTTGGGATAACGCACGAATCGGGATTGATCTTGCGCACCTCGCGGTCCCACAGTTGCCATAGATCGAAAAGCCGTTGCTGACGCCAGAGGATGTAAGCACGGCGAGCGGGGTCCTGAGGATTGTCCGTGCGCGGTAGTTCGAAGCCCGATGCATCCTTGAAGTTTGCTTGGCAATGCTCGCAGTAGCATTCCCCGGAACCGTCCCAGCGATTGATGAAGATTCCGTCAACGCGATAGCGTGACATGATCTCCTTCTTCACTTCGGTCATGAACTCGAAGTTGTAAGGACCAAGCCCACAAGTCACCCACATTTCCGGCGACGCCCAATGCCGGCGCGGATTTCCCTGCGCGTCCACGGCGATCCAATCCGGATGCGCGGCATGAACATCATCATAAGTCGCGTGCGGGTCCGTCCGCGCCAGAACCGCCAGGCCGAGCTTCCGGCACCCGGAAACTAGGTCGCCGAGCACGTCGCGGTCGCCCAACCACGCACTGCGATGGTGAAACGGAATTTGCGTCGGGTAATAGGCCACGCACCCACCACCGCTCAGGCACACGGCGTCAGAGTGTGTGCGTTTGAAATAATCCAGCCAAAAGGCGAGGTCAAATTTGCCGGGATCGTCCTCGACCAGAGTCAGCTGTGCCCAGCGCATCGGTCGGTCTATCCAAGATGGAGTCAGGGGCGGAGACACCGGGAACGCTTCAGCACCTTGAAGCAAGCCGGGCCTGAATTGCGGCAACCTCATGGCAACGCCAGCCACGGTGGTTGTTTTCAAGAACTGTCTACGTGTATGCGGTGATTTCATCAAGATTCTCTCTGACTCTCGCTGGACTTATTCAAGCCGATCAGATCAGCGAGGGATATGGGAAAAGCAGTTAGACTGATCAACAAGCATATATATTTCCTTTTTTATGATCATTTGAATTTGAAATGATCATTTTATACTTGACAGCTCCGGGTTGGATAAAGTATGCGACCAATATCCATAGGGTTCCCAAGTTTTGGGAACCAGTGGAGGCTTTGGATTGCTGAGCCGTGGCCTACATGAGGGGAATGTAAACATGAAGATGGTTTGCTGGTCCTATCTGCGTTTGCGTGGTGTGCTTTCTCTAAGTGTGATTCTCTTGGCGCTAGCCGGTAATTCGGGCATAAAGGCGCAAAACTCACAAGGCACGATTTTGGGTCGCGTCACCGATCAATCCGGCAGCGTCGTGGCTGGGGCATCCCTTAAGCTCACGAATCGCGATACCGGTGTTTTCCATGAAACCAAGACCAACTCTGTTGGTGACTATGTTTTTGTGAACATCATTCCTGGTAATTACGACGTAAGGGTGGAAGCGTCAGGGTTCAAGAAGAGCGAAGCGTCTTCGCTTCGCATCGACGTGGAAACCACGCTTCGGCAGGATTTTCAACTGACGGTCGGAGAGGCGACTGAAATGGTCACCGTCACGGCGGAATCCCAAATGGTCCAGACCGATAATGTCAGCTCCGGAACAGTGGTAAGAGGCACCTTAGTCGACGCGCTGCCGATCTCTGGCCGGGACTTCACGAACCTGCTGCGGTTACAGGCCGGTGCGACAGAGGTACAAGGCAGCTCGCAGCTCTATTGGGCGCAACATGGCCTGAACAAGAATTTTACGTCGGTGAGCGTCAACGGAGCGCGGACGGAATCAGTAAGCTTCCTGGTGGATGGCGTTTCGGACAACGATCAGTACTTTTCCACGGCGAACAATATTCCGAACTCCGGAGCGATTGAAGAGTTCAAAGTGCAAAATGGCCTGTACTCGGCGGAGTACGGGCAAGGTTCGGCGCAAGTAAATGTGGCGATCAAGTCTGGCGCGAATCAATATCACGGGATGCTCTACGATTTTATCCAGAACAGTGCCCTTCAGCCGAAGAACGTGTGGAACGCCTGGTACAACAGCTTGAAAGGCGGGAACCTGCCGTTGAAAGACTCTTTGGTACAGAACCAGTATGGCTTCACGTTTGGAGGGCCGGTATCTGTGCCGAAGTTGTATCACGGTCAGAATCGCACGTTTTTCTTTTTCGCGTTCGAGGAGGGCCGCAAGCGGCAGTCCGCTACGGACAAAGCGCTGGTGCCGACGCAAGCCGAGCGCGGCGGTGATTTTTCGGACTGGCGGGACGCCAGTGGCAATCTGGTGCCGATTTATGATCCGGCTACGGAAACGGGCGGCAATCCGACTACGCGACAGGCATTTGCGAATAACAAAATCAATTCGAGCCGGTTCAGCGCAATCGCCCAGAACTATCTGAAAATCTATCCGCTGCCGAACGTGACCCAGGCGAATATGGCTGCTTGCGCTCAAACGTGGGGCAACGGTTCGGAAGCTTGCTACAACTACGTCGGTTCGCTAAGCAAGCCGTTGGATACCGACAATGACACGTTCCGTTTGGATCATAATTTCAGTAACGCGGACCGTTTGTACTTCACGGGGATCCTGGGAGAACAGTTGTATCACAATCCAAACGTCATTCCGCTTTCCGGATCGCTGACCTATCAGCGGAACCATCTTTTTGGGCTGAACTGGGACCACACACTAAGGCCCACAATGCTAAACAGTTTTAGGATTGGCTATAACTGGCAGATCTGGGAAAACGGTGTGGACTCCGCAAGTAGTGGCGTCAACTATGGAGCGCAACTTGGCTTTCAAAACGCGCCGACGGCGCCCGCGCTTTTTAGCGTGCCGGATATGCAGATCAACGGGTATCGGGAGGTGGGTACTACGAGCGGGGGCTGGAGGCAAAAGGAAGGCAGTTACCAGCTCGTGGAAAACCTGAAGTGGACTTATGGCAGACACGCGCTCACGTTCGGCACGGACATTCGACGGGTAATGCTGACTATGATGACGAATTTCGGTACACAGGGGCAGATCGTTTTTAACGGCGCGTATACCGGAACAAATGTGACGTTGAGCAACAATAGCGCGTTCGCTACGGTGGGCGCAGGGAGCTCAGTTGCCGACCTTTTGCTTGGCAATCCGATTGGTCTCACGGGGCCGAATCCGGGAGGATCGGACAATTTCACGGCGCGGGCGACAAACTGGAACTTTTTCGTTCAGGACGATTATCGGGTAACTTCGAGACTAACCTTGAATCTCGGGCTGCGCTATGAAATTCCGCCTTCTTTTCACGATATTAGTGGGGGTGGCGCAGCACTGGACATGACCAACGGTGGAGGGTTCCTGTGGACGAAAAGCGTTTACCAGCAGATCGTGCAGAACGCGCCCGGTTATCTTCCCAATCTGGTGCGCTGCTGCGCAGAGGACAAGCTGGTACCGCCGGACCATAAGGACATTGCTCCGCGCATCGGCGTGGCTTGGCGTCCGTTTGACACGAACCGCTTTGTAGTACGCACTGGTTACGGGATCTTCTATGACCTGCAGAACGGATGGTACGGGCTGACGACGTTCGATAATTTGGGTACATACGTGGATACGGGAGCGTTTTATCCGACCTCAACCGGCTCAACGGTCGCAGCGCCAACACCTTTGGCTAACCTGTGGCTACCTTCAACAACGAATTACAGCTTCTTCAACGCCAATCCGTATTGGGTGCCGTATCCGCAAATCAATTGGCCGAAGAATCGTAGCCCATACAACCAGCAATGGACGTTGGATACGCAGTTCGCGTTAACCAATAGTATGTTACTTGACGTAGGCTATCTGGGCAATCACGGTCTGCGCCAGCCGGGCTACTGGTATTACAACGCGGCGACGATGCCGGCGATTGACGATCCGTGCGACCGTTACCGCACGGTGCAGGAAGCTTCCGGGGATGCCACCTGCGCGCACGATCCGAACTTCAGCCCTGCCCTTTCGCGTGCGCCGTTCCCAAACTTCAGTACGCACGCGTACGCGGTGGCGAACATCTTTAGCTCAAATTACAACGCGCTCCAGGTGCGATTGACGCAGCGTTATACACGAGGCCTGCAATACCAAGTGGGTTATACATGGTCGCGCACCATCGACCAGACTTCCGCGATCAACAATATTCCGACCGGGACGCTCACCTTGCAGAACAATAACTGCACGAAATGCGACTACGGTCCGTCCTCGTTTGACCAGACGCATCGATTTGTAGCGAGCGGCGTGTACGAGTTTCCGGTTGGCAAGGGCAAGAAATTTTCGCTAGGCCCAGCGAATTGGATTGTGGGGGGTTGGAGTCTGGCGGGAAACTATACGCTGGCATCTGGGCTTCCCGAGACCTTGTTTATGGGATACGGCGGCAATGGAGAGGACGGAGTGCGCGCCGATCTGCGCCGTCCGAACTTGATAGGCAATCCCAAAGCGCCGGTGTATGGTCAGCTGAATACCACCACCTACTGGCAGGCTTTGTTCCAGAGCGATATCTTCCATTGGTTTAATCCTGCCGCATACGGGGCGCCCGCTGGAAACCAATACGGCACAGTCGGCCGCAATACTATCCGTCAGCCGTACTTTACGCGCGGCGACATGTCGTTCGCAAAGAGCCTTCCCGTAACGGAACGCCACCAGTTTCAATACCGACTGGAAATCTTCAATGTATTTTCCCCGTGGCACGCTGGAGTCGTAAATGGAGGACCGAACGGAGGTGGTGGCATTCAGGGTAATTTCCAGGCGCGGAACTTCGGCTCGCTTGTGCCGATCGACACGGACGCGTCCGGGAACCCACTGCCGGAGAACTTACAGTCGGGCGTCCGGAACTTGTGGACGCCGCGTGTGCTGGAAATGACACTAAAATACATCTTCTGAGCAACTACAGGCGGCGGACTCCCTTGGGTTTTACTTGCCCGGTGGAGTCCGCCGTTTATCATGTGGTTTGATTCGCCCTCAGCGCATTCCGTGCCCAGGCTGCCATCATCGACATGGCTGTAAGTGCTTAGAGTTCCGCTTGACGTGTAACGCCAACCGGAAAACTAGTCTCAAATGTCAGGACGGAAGCCGGAGCGAGGCGCGAGCGGAGCTTGGCCGTCAGAGAGCAACAGAAAGCACATGCAAAAAATCTTAAGCCACACCATGTGGATACTCTGGTTGATGGTTCCCCACTGGGAAAACTTTTGACGGAAAGAGTCTGGACCTCGAGGAGAACGGCCCTGTCGCCGACCCGCGGGCCGTTACTGCTGCGTCGCCCGATCGATGAAGCCGGCAATTTGGTTGTGCAGGCTCACGCGGTCCTGGTCATGCAAGTACATCATGTGGCCAGCGTTGTAGTAATCTTCTTTGATGTTTTTCTGCAAGGCTTCAGGCAGGCCGAGGTGTTCCATCGTAAATTCGGTGGACCGCCGCGGTCCGCCTTCCCTGCGCACCCAGTTCCAGCTTCCGCCGCCAGCACCGCTGGTGTTGTGATAGACCTTGTCCTTGCCGAACTTTAGCTCGTCGTGATTGTAGGCGTTGATGAGCGCGGTGAACGCGCCTCCCACCGCCGGGCCTTCCGGGTCGCCCTGGGCATTTTCCTCCAGCAAATCGTACGTGTAGCCGGTAAAACGTGCGTCAATGCGGCCGGTGGTCAACCGCGAGGTACGCTGCAACTCAGCACGGAATTGGCCGAGGTTGACGCGCAGATCCGCTTTCATCAGGTAGTCCTCGCCCAGTCCCGTGAAGTAGGAAACCTTCTTGGCGACAGCGGCTTTTTCGGCGGCGGGCAATTCCCCGCCCTTGAAGAGCGCCGCGGCGTATTCGCCTTGGGCGTACTTGCGCGCTTCCTGGATAAATGCTGGCAGGTCGGCGGGGCGGTCCTTCAGGACTCTGTGGTACCACGCCGTGGCCGCGTAGCTGGGCAGATAAAAAATAAACGGTCGGTCGTCGCCGGGCGCAAACGTCAGCGAGGCCAGATCGAGTACTGAGGAAATCAGCACGATGCCGTTCAAATGCACGGTGTCACGCGATTGCAGATAATTTCCGATCGCCGCGGAGCGGAACGTGCCATAACTTTCACCGATCAGGAATTTCGGCGAATTCCAGCGGTCGTTGCGGCTGATGTAGGTGACGATAAACTGCGCGAAGGCCTCCACGTCCTCGTCGATCCCGTAGAAGTCCTTGTTCTCCGCCTTGCAAACGGCGTGGCTGTAACCCGTACCCATGGCGTCGATGAAGACCAGGTCCGTTTTGTCGAGGAGACTTTCGCCATTGTCCACGAGTTTGTAGGGAGCGGGAGGCGTAAAAACGCCGTCTACGGTGTACGCGCGCCGCGGCCCGAACGCGCCCATGTGCAGCCACATGGTGGCGGAGCCGGGTCCGCCGTTGTAAAGGAATGCGACCGGGCGCGTGGCCAGGTCCTTGACGTCGCTGCGTGTGTACGCAGCGGAGTACATCAAACCGGTGGACTCACCTTTTTCGTTTTTGAGCAGCGTGGTGCTGGCCGTGGCTTTGTAGGGAATGGTCTGCGAGCCGATCTTGATGGTGTGCTCGGTTACCGAAGATTCTTCCTTGGAAGTGGCTGGATCACATTTGTCCGGAGCCTTGGCTTCCGGGGCTCTCGATTCCCTTTCCGGCGCCTGCGCCACCACGCGCGAAGACGCCGCCAACAAACAGAAAAATCCCGCCAGACCCAGCAAGAAACTCTTTTTCATCGGATGCTCCCACTTGCGAAGTGTGATGGCTCGAAGGCCACCGACCCGGCGGGATTGTACGTTGCGCCGCACGAGGAGTCAAAGGAAGGGGTTGCACCGAGGTCCCACGCACAATCGCCGACTGTCACGATCCACGAAGGCCGCGCGGCATTCGACCAAGGAGTGATGGCAATCGCCTGTCTGTGCTTCCCGAAATGCAGTCTGGCCCTTTCAATCGTGCGTAACGATGTTAGATGCCTTGCCTTTGTAACCTCTCATCACTAAACGTCGATCTGGATGTGGACGCTTACGTTGATTCTTAAGCCGCTAGCCTGCAATATCATTTTGGCGAACCACAATCGTTGTTGGACCGAATGGACCGAAAATTAGATCCGCGCCAGTTTTGGGAATGGCTGTAGTGCTTGATTCAAGAGAGATACGTGGCGCGCCCGGGGGACTCGAACTCTCAACCTTCTGGTTTGTAGCAAGGTAGTACAAAACTCTAAGTGCCGCTGCCGGTGTCGCTTACAGGGAAACGCGCCATTTATCTCGCTCTTGAGTTGGACCGAAGTTGGACTGAAAAAACGAGATTTGCAGCGATTTTCGCGCGTCTGCTGAGCGACGGTGCGAAGCGGTGCGCCTCCTGCCCGCACACTTGAAGGCGGTTAGTAGACGTGATAGCGAGTTGCCTTGAGTAGGGCACGACGCGTATCCGGCACGGGAGATTGTCGATACAGGCGTCCTATGTGTGGTGCGTCGCCGACGATGTCGAACGCTGCCGCGAGTTCGTCAGCGAACAGGTTTCGTGAAGCAGGACGGTTTCTGCGCCATCAACTGTCGATCTCGCGGATCTGGGCATCCGCTTCGGGTGTGGTTCGGACCGGTAACCTCACCGCCGTCGGCGGAGCTCGTCTAGAATTCCCGCCGTCGGTCGGAGACGACCGGCCTCGGCGGATTTCCAGGATGCCAACAGCGCTTCGTGCAAGGCGCGCCGCTCCTCGCTGGTGAGGTCATCGCCTTCGTCGTCGGCAACCAGATCCAATCTGCCCTCGTCGGACCGCATCCTCGCCGGCTTGCTGGCGCTCTTGGTGCGTCCTGCTCGTCTGCTCCGCTCCGCAATTGTACTGAAGCCGTCGACACTGCTAGCCCTTCACAAAGCCCTGAGCAAGCAAAAGTATCGGATGCTATTCTCACCGAATCGCCGTCGGATGCCCGGCCCGAAAGGACCGAGTGCAGAACTCATTCATGCCGTCGTCGAAATGAAGCAGCGTAATCCCACTGGGGTTGTCCGCGAATCGCACAACAGATCGCCTTGTCGTTCAACATCCAAATCGACAAAGACGTGGTTCGAAGGATTCTCGCCCATCACCACCGACCGGGAGAGAACTCCGGTGGTCCCTCTAGGCTGACTTTCCTGGGCCACATGAAAGACAGCCTCTGGAGCATGGATCTGTTCAGGTGCGAGTCGGCCACGTTGCGGACCTACTGGGTCCTGGTGGTCATGGATCAATACACGCGCGGATCATTGGGTTCGGCGTGCATGCGGGAACGCTCAAGGTGTCGCACTCTGTAGGATCTTCAACCGCGCCATTCGAGGGCAACGCTGGATGCCGAACTACTTCAGTCCCGACAACGATCCACTCTATCGGTTCCACCGATGGCAAGCCAATCTGCGGGTACTGGAGGTGACAGGAATCAAGTCCATCCCCTACGTTCCACTGTCCCATCCGTTTGTGGAAAGGCTAATCGGCACCATTCGACGCGAGTATTTGGATCACATCTTGTTCTGGACGACGGCAGATCTCGAAAACAAGCTGCTGTGGCTGGCGAATTGCAGTATGGCTTGCTCTGCGGCCGTCTGGCCCGCCAGCTAAGGGGTTGCGCAAAAATATCTTCGCACACTTGAGACTAACTATCCCAGTCGAGTTGTCCCCGTTTGAATGACAGATCACTGAAAAGCCCCAATTGATTGGCGATTCGAGCGGTGTGTGCTGTCCGCAATGTGGTATAATTCGTCTAAGCAGACCTCACATAGGAGGAACTATACCACATGCCATTCGACCAAGATGTTCTCCGATCACTCTTGCAAAGGAAGAAGATCGCCACGCTCCCTGAATTGAAGGGGGCGCTGGGTAGTTCGGCCACCATGACGGTGTTCCGAAAGCTCAAGGCCTTGGGCTATCTCACAAGCTACTCGCATCGAGGGAAATACTACACGCTCGCGCACATTCCGCGGTTTGACGAATGGGGGCTATGGTCTTATGACCGGGTGTGGTTTTCGCGCGACAAGAACCTGCTTGCCACTGCTCAGCGGTTTGTGGAAAAAGCTGAAGCCGGGTTCACTGCCGGGGAGTTGCAGGATCAGCTGAATGTCGAAGTCAAAGAACCGCTGTTGCAGCTGTATCGTCGAAAAAGGATTGACCGCGACGACTTGGGTGGCCGGTACGTGTACTTCTCGCACGATCCTGGTATCGGCCGGGAGCAACGCTTACAGCGTGAGGGCCGGAGAGCGGTGCTGGAATTGGGCGATTCGACGATGCAGGCGGAGTTGTCGCCAGAACTGAAGGCCGCGATCATTCTGTTCTTCAGTATGCTCGACGAGCAACAGCGCAGGCTGTATGCGGGGTTGGAGGCACATAAATTCGGCCATGGAGGAGACCGCAGGGTCGCCGAGTTTTTTCGACTCGACGTACACACCGTGGCTCGGGGACGCCGGGAACTATTTGGAGAGCAGGT
>WNGO01002094.1_pt1 | contig 12832 bp, 10 predicted proteins | sample 5400511 | NCBI WGS metagenome assembly WNGO01 (sample SAMN13153380, study PRJNA577476) | soil metagenome | isolation source: 20 cm soil or saprolite under Garry oak tree replicate 2 | place: USA:California | collected 2016-06-15
ACTCGAGCGCGGGACTCGGGCGACCGAACTCCCTTCGGGACGTCCGAGTCCCGAACCCCTAGCCCCGAGCCCCCATCTGGCACAGCGCTTGCCGGCTCCTGTTGGGACATTTCGGCACCGGCCTAATGCGACACGTCACCCTGGCCTTCCGCACCCTCTTCAAGACGCCGTTCGTCACCGGCATCGCGATCGTTTCGCTCGCGCTCGGTATCGGGGCCAACGCCGCCATCTTCTCGCTGTTCGACCAGATCCTGCTTCGCCCGCTCCCGGTGGCCGACCCGGACCGGCTCGTCAACCTCGCGGCCCCTGGTCTCAAACCCGGTTCTCAGTCGTGCGGGCAGGCGGGAGACTGCGACGTGGTGTTCAGCTACCCGATGTTCCGGGACCTCGAGCGGATGCAGACGGTCTTCACGGGACTCGCCGCGCATTTGGCCTTCGGCGTCAGTCTGTCCTCTCGCGACCAGCCCACGACGGGGGAGGGGATGTACGTCTCGGGCTCCTACTTCCCGACCCTCGGCTTGCGCCCGGCTCTGGGACGCCTCCTCGCGCCCGCCGACGACCAAAGCATCGGCACCAGCTTCGTCACGGTGCTCGGGTACGGATATTGGCAGTCGCACTTCGGGAGTGATCCCGGGGTCCTGGGTCGCCCCCTCATCGTCAATGGGCGGGCCATGACGATCGTCGGTGTGGCCCCGCAGGATTTTCAGGGAACCACGCTCGGTGTCCGGCCACTGGTGTTTGTGCCGATCAGCATGAGGGGTGTGCTCGACCCCGGATTCCGGGGCTTCGAGAACCGTCAGAACTACTGGGCGTATGTCTTCGGGCGCTTGAAGCCGGGAGTGTCTCTGACTCAGGCGAGCGCGGGGCTCAACGCGGTCTACCATCCCATCGTCACCGACGTCGAGGCGTCGCTCCAAAAGGGCATCAGCGACCAGCAGATGACCCAGTTCCGCGCGAAGCAGGTCGTCGTCACGCCGGGACGGCGGGGGCAGAGCTCGATGCACCGGGACGCGCAGACACCGTTGCTCATGCTGTTCGGCGTCACTGCGATCGTGCTCCTCATCGCGTGCGCCAACATCGCGAATCTCCTGCTCGCGCGGGGCGCCGGACGCAGCATGGAGATGGGCGTCCGTTTGGCCCTGGGCGCCCGCCGCGGCCAGCTCGTCACCCAGCTGCTCACCGAATCGGTGCTCCTCGCCTCCCTGGGCGCGCTCGCCGGTCTGATCGTGGCCAACTGGACTCTAGCCGGCATCGCCACCCTCGCTCCGCCCGAAGTCGTGGGCGCGCTCGGGTTCGGTCTCCGGCCCGTGGTGCTGGTCTTCGCGGCCGTGCTCGCGCTCGCCACGGGGATCGTGTTCGGCGTGTTCCCTGCCTGGCACAGCACCCGCACGGAGCTGGTCACGACGATTCGCGCCAACGCCGGCCAGATCTCGGGGACACAGGGCGCCGCCCGGTTCCGGGCGTCGCTGGTCACCGTCCAGCTCGCCCTGGCCACTACGCTGCTCATCGCCGCGGGGCTGTTCGTGAAAAGCCTGGTCAACGTGACCCGCGTGGATCTGGGGATGCGGGTCGACCAAGTGGTCACATTCAGGCTCGCACCGGAACGGAGCGGGTACGATAGCACTCGCGCGCTCCTGCTCTATGACCGAGTGGAAGACGCGGTGGGCGCGATCCCCGGCGTGAACGGCGTGACCAGCTCGATGATCCCGCTCTTGGCCGGGTACACCTGGGGCTCCGACGTCTACGTGCAAGGGTTCCCGTCCGGGCCCGACGTGGAGAAAAACGCGCGGTTCAACGAGGTCGGCGCGGGCCACTTCGTCACGCTGGGCGTCCGCCTGCGCGCCGGTCGGGAGTTCACGCCGGCGGATCGTCGGGGGGCGCCCCGCGTCGCCGTGGTGAACCAGGCCTTCGTGAACAAGTTCAACCTGAGTCAGGGCGCCGTGGGCAAGTTCATGTCCATCGGGCCCGGCCCGCTGAATATCCAGATCGTCGGCGTGATCCCCGACGTCAAGTACAGCGACGTCAAGCAGGCGGTGCCGCCGCTGGTCTACACCCCGTGGCGACAGGAGACGCACCTCGGAACGATGAACTTCTACGTGCGGTCCGCCGAGCCTGCGGCGCTCTTGCGCGCGCTCCCCGCCGTCCTCAAGCAGCTCGACCCCGGCCTTCCGTTGGAGGGCCTGAAGACCATGCCGCAGCAGGTCCGAGAAAACGTCTCGGTGGACCGGATGATCAGCGTGCTGTCGGCGTCGTTCGCCCTGCTCGCCACGCTGCTCGCCGCGGTGGGTCTGTACGGCGTCCTGGCCTATGCCGTGGCCCAGCGCACGCGCGAGATCGGCGTGCGCATGGCCCTGGGTGCCGACGCCGGCCAGGTGCGCGCGCTGGTGCTGCGTCAGGTGTCCGGCATGATGCTGGTGGGCGGCGGGATTGGCATCGCGGGAGCGCTCGGTGTGGGGCGCGCCGCTGGTTCGCTGCTCTATGGGCTCGCCGGGCATGATCCCGTGGTGTTCGTGCTTGCCGCTGCGCTGCTCATGCTCGTGGCGCTCGGTGCGGGTTACGTTCCGGCCCGACGCGCCTCGCTCGTTGATCCGGTGCGGGCGCTGCGCTACGAATAGGGGCTAGGGACTCGGGGCTCGGGGCTCGGGAGTCCCGGAGGGAGTTCGGCACGCGAGGGCCGCGCTGGAGCACCGGACCACCGAGCCCCGAACCCCGAGCCCCTAACTCACGCCCACACGACCGGCACGCGATACGGCTCGAACGAGCGATCCGATGTGAGGATCGTGAGCCCTTCGTCCAGCGCCTGCACGATCAGCAGGCGGTCGAACGGGTCGGGGTGATGTAACGGCAGGTCTCGCAGCAAGTCCCCGTGCCGTATGGTCGCTGGCAGCGCGACAAAACCGTTCCGCGCCGCGATGTCTTCCACGGGATCTTTAAGGTCCAACTTGCCCAGGGCCCGCTTGATGGCGATCTCCCACGCGCTGATGGCGCTCACTACAACAAGTTCGGCCCGCTGCACCGTGCGAACGGCAGCGGGCCGAAGTTTTTTCAGATGCCACCGAACCAACGCGTTGGTATCGAGCAGCAGCCTCACTCGGATTCGCCGGTGAACAAGCGCAAGATTTCGGGCGGCAGCGGCGCGTCGAAGTCGTCGGCGATCCAGCCCCTCCCCTTCCCCCGTCCGTACTTGCGCAGGTGACGCGTGTCTTTGGGCGCGAGCGGGACCAGGCGGGCCTTGGGCTTCCCGGACTTGGCGATGACGATCTCCCGCCCCTGCGCGGCCTGCTCGACCAGCTCAGAAAGGTGGGTCTTCGCCTCGTACAGACTCACGGGCTCTCGCACCGAATGGGTTTTCTTGCGACGACGCATGTACCAACGCTACCACATTTGACCAAATTGGTCAAGTTCACCCATCCGTCACCGCCCCGAGGCTCGAGCTCGACACCAGCTTCGCATACTTCGCCAGCACCCCCGAGGTGTACGCCGGCGCGCGCGGCTTCCAGCTCCCCCGGCGCCGGGCCAGCACCGCTTCCGGCAGATCCACGTCGAGACGCCGGCGCTCGGCGTCGATCGTGATGCGATCGCCCTCCTGCACCAGCGCGATCGGCCCGCCGACCGCCGCCTCGGGCGAGACATGGCCGACCACCAAGCCGTACGTGCCGCCCGAGAATCGCCCGTCGGTGATGAGCCCGACCGCGTCGCCCAGCCCCGCTCCGATCAACGCCGACGTGGGCGACAGCATCTCGCGCATCCCCGGACCGCCCTTCGGCCCCTCGTAGCGAATCACCACCACGTCGCCCCGCTGCACGCGCCCCTTGAGAATCGCGTCGAGGCACGCTTCCTCGGAGTCGAACACCCGCGCCGGGCCGGTCATCGTGAGCGCCTTCACGCCGGTGATCTTGGCGACGCCCCCTTCTGGCGCGAGGTTCCCGCGCAAGATCGCGAGATGTCCCTGGGCGTACAGCGGCCGCTCCCACGGCCGGATCACCTCCTGATCGCGCCGCGGTGAGTCGGGAACCTCCGAGAGCACCTCGGCGATCGTCCGGCCGGTGACCGACAGCGCGTCGCCGTGCAGCACGCCGCGGGCGAGTAGGATCTTCATGACCTGCGGGATACCGCCGGCCTGGTGCAGATCCGTCGCGACGAACCGGCCCGAGGGCTTGAGATCGCACAGCACCGGGACCCGCGCGCGGATCGTCTCGAAGTCGTCGAGCACGAGTGGCACGCCCGCCGCGCGGGCGATGGCGAGCAGGTGCAGCACGGCATTGGTCGAGCCCCCGATGGCCATCGTGACGGCGATGGCGTTCTCGAACGCCTGGCGCGTCATGATCTGGCGCGGCCGCAGGTCTCGCCGGATCGCTTCCACCAGCGCCGCCGCCGACTGCGCGGCGCTCTCGGCCTTCTCGGCGTCCTCGGCCGCCATAGTAGAGGAATAGGGCAGGCTCATCCCCATCGCCTCGATCACCGAGGACATCGTGTTCGCCGTGAACATCCCGCCGCACGAGCCGGCGCCGGGGCAGGCGCGCCGCTCGACTTGGAGCAGCTCGGCGGCGTCGATCTTGCCGGCGCTGAACTCGCCCACCGCCTCGAACGCGCTCACGACCGTCAGATCGCGGCCGTTGTAGCGGCCCGGCTTGATGGTCCCGCCGTACACGAACACCGCCGGGATGTTGAGGCGCGCGATCGCGATCATCGCGCCGGGCATGTTCTTGTCGCACCCGCCCACGGCGAGCACGCCGTCCATGCACTGCGCGCCGCACACCGTCTCGACCGAGTCGGCGATCACCTCGCGTGACACGAGCGAGTACTTCATCCCCTCGGTCCCCATCGAGATCCCGTCGCTCACGGTGATCGTGCCGAACAGCTGGGGCATCACGCCGAGCGTCCGCAGCGTGGCCTCCGCCCGCCGCGCCAGCACGTCGAGCCCGAGGTTGCACGGGGTCAGCGTGCTGAACGCGTTCGCGACGCCCACGATCGGCTTCGTGAAATCGCCGTCCCCGAACCCCACCGCTCGCAGCATGGCGCGGTTGGGGGCGCGTTGGACACCTTGCGTAATCGTGTGGCTGCGGAGAGAGGTCATGGGGCATCACTCGAACGCGGAACGCGGAAGTCGGAACGCGGAACAGACGGGCGGACATCTGTTCCGCGTTCCACGTTCCGCGTTCCGCGTTCATCCAAGACCACCCCGGCGATCCGTTCTCCCATCTCTCGCGTCCCGATGGCCGGCGCACCAGGCTCCGCAATGTCCCGCGTCCTCGCTCCCGCGTCGAGCACCGCGCCGATCGCCTGGTCCACCGCGTCCGCAGCCTCGGGGCTTCGCAGCCCGTAGCGCAGCAGCATCGCGACGGAGGCGATCGCGCCGATCGGGTTGGCCACGCCCTTCCCGGCGATGTCGGGCGCCGACCCGTGAATCGGCTCGAACAGCCCCGCCCCCGCGCCGAGCGACGCCGACGGCAGCAGGCCGAGCGAGCCCACCAGCACCGCCGCCTCGTCGCTCAGGATGTCCCCGAACATGTTCTCCGTCAGCAGCACGTCGAACGCGGCGGGATCACTGACCAGGCGCATCGCGGCGTAGTCCACGTACAGGTGCTCCAGGCGGACATCGGGGTATTCGCGGCCGACGGCGGTGACCGTCTCGCGCCACAGCTGCGAGACTTCGAGCACGTTCGCCTTGTCGACCGAAGTGACGAGCCGGCGGCGGCGGCGTGCGGCGTCGAAGGCCACCCGCGCGACCCGCTCGATCTCCATCGTGGAATAGACGAGGGTGTTGACCGCCCGGGACCCATCTCGGCCGCGCGGCTCGCCGTAATACAACCCGCCGGTGAGCTCCCGCACGATCAACACGTCGACGCCGTGCAGGCGATCCGGCTTGAGGGGCGAGCGGTCCACGAGGGGCGCGAGCACGGTGACCGGGCGCAGGTTGGCGTACACGCCCAACAGGGCGCGCAGCGCGAGCAGGCCCGTCTCGGGCTTCAGGTGCCGAGGAGCGTGCTCGAGCCCCGGCGCCCCCACCGCGCCGAGCAGCACGGCGTTGGCGCGCCGCACGGCGGCGCGCGTCTCTTCCGGCAAGGGATCGCCCGCGGCCGCGACCGCCGCCGCTCCCACGGGAAAATGCGACAGGGTGAACGCGATCCCGAAACGCTGTCCCGCCGCACGCAAGACACGTTCGGCTTCGGCAATCACCTCCGGTCCGATGCCGTCGCCGGGCAGAACGGCGACCGTGTACGTTTTCAGCACGCCTCCCGTCTCCCGTCTCCCGCCTCTCGGCCTTTCTCATATGCCGCGATGCGATTTTCTTCGAGTAATGTCCGCCCGATCTCATCGAGGCCGTGCAGCAGCATCTCCCGGCGATATGCCTCGATCGCGAACGCAGCGGTGAACCCCGCGCCGTCTTCCACGCGCTGGTCCGCGAGATCGATCGACAGCCGGTAGACACCACCCGCGGCCGCGTGGCGGCGCAGCAGCTCGGCGATCTCCTCGGATGAAAGGCGCACCGCCAGGACTCCGTTCTGGCAACAATTTGCGTAGAAGATGTCTGCGAACGACGGCGCGAGGATCGCACGGAAGCCGTACTCGGCGAGCGCCCACACTGCGTGCTCCCGCGATGAGCCGCACCCAAAGTTCGCCCCGGCCAGCAGAATGGTCGCGCCCTGGGCCTCGGGCCGGTTGAGCTCGAAGCCTGAGTTCACGCTGCCGTCGGGCCGGAAGCGCCAATCGTAGAACAGCGCGGGACCGAAGCCGGTGCGCTCCACCCGCTTCAGGAACTGCTTCGGAATGATCTGGTCGGTGTCGACGTCGGCGCGCGGCAGCGCGGCCACGGCGCCGCTGTGGCGGACGAAGGGCTCGATCACGAGGCCCATTCGCGCACATCGACGAGCCGGCCCGCGACGGCGGCGGCCGCCGCCATGGGTGGGCTCATCAGGTGGGTGCGACCGCCGCGCCCCTGCCGCCCCTCGAAGTTGCGGTTGGAGGTCGAGGCGCAGCGCTCTCCAGCCTTGAGAGTATCGGCGTTCATCCCCAGGCACATCGAGCACCCGGCGTTGCGCCACTCGAATCCGGCCTCGCGGAACACCCGGTCGAGCCCCTCGCGCTCCGCCTGGGCCCGCACCTGTTGCGATCCGGGGACGACCATCGCCCGCACTCCCGACGCGACGCGCCGGCCCCGCACCACCCGGGCCGCGGCCCGCAGATCCTCGATCCGGCCGTTGGTGCAGGAGCCGAGGAACACCCGGTCGATCGGCAGTCCCGCGAGGGGGGTGCCGGGCGCGAGGTCCATGTACTCGAGCGCCCGCGACACGGCGCGCCGCTCGTCGTCGGTCGGGAAGTCGGCCGGATCGGGCACGGCGCCGGTGACGCCCGAGACCATGCCCGGGCTCGTCCCCCAGGTCACCTGAGGCGGGACTCGGGCGGCGTCGAGCGTGACACGACGGTCGTAGGTCGCGCCGGGATCGCTCTGGAGCCCGCGCCACGCCGCCACGGCGCGGTCCCACGCCGCGCCGCGCGGGGCGCGCGGCCGACCCGCCAGATAGGCGAAGGTCGTGTCGTCCGGGGCGATCATCCCGGCCCGCGCCCCCGCCTCGATCGACATGTTGCACACCGTCATCCGCTCTTCCATCGAGAGCGCGCGGATCGCGTCCCCGGCATACTCGATGACGTGCCCGGCCGCGCCGGCAGTGCCGATCGCGCCGATCAACGCGAGGATCAAGTCCTTGGCGGTGACGCCCGGTCCGGGCGCGCCGGTGAGAGACGCTTCCATGGTGCGCGGCTCGGACCAGACGAGGCACTGCGTCGCGAGGACGTGCTCCACCTCGCTCGTGCCGATCCCCACCGCCAAGGCCCCGAACGCGCCGTGCGTCGAGGTGTGCGAATCACCACACACGATGATCATCCCCGGCTGGGTGAGCCCCAGCTCTGGTCCGATCACGTGCACGATCCCTTGGCTGGCGGAGTGCAGGTCGAACAGCTCGACGCCGAACTCGCGCGCGTTCACCGCCAGGGCGTCGAGCTGCCGCGCGGAGACGGGGTCCTCGATCGGCAGCGAGCGGTCGCCCGTGGGCACGTTGTGGTCCACCGTCGCCACGGTCAGGTCGGGGCGGCGCACCCGGCGGCCGGCCTGACGCAGGCCCGCGAATGCCTGCGGTGACGTCACTTCGTGGACCAGGTGCAGGTCCACGTACAGCAGCGCTGGCCCCTCCGGAAACCGGTGGACCACGTGCGCGTCCCACAGCTTCGCGAAGAGGGTGCGCGGCGTCATGTCCTGAGGGGCTCGGGCCTCGGGGCTCGGGGCTCGTGGGGCGCCTGTCCTTTCCGAGCCCCGGACCCCGAACCCCGAGCCCCCTCTTCCGTCCAGGGCATCATGGCACGCAGGCGCGCCCCCACCCGCTCGATGGGGTGCTCGGCCTCTGCTCGGCGCAGCGCCTGGAAGCGCGCGGCGCCGGCGCGAGTCTCGCCGATCCACTCGCGCGCGAAACTGCCGGACTGGATGTCCGCCAGCATGCGGCGCATGGCGGCCCGCACTTCGTCGGTGACGATCTTGGGGCCGCGCGTGTAGTCGCCGTACTCCGCGGTGTCGCTGATCGAGCGCCGCATGAAACCCATCCCACCGCGATACATCAGGTCCACGATCAGCTTCAGCTCGTGCAGGCACTCGAAGTAGGCGATCTCCGGCGCGTACCCGGCGTTGGTGAGCGTCTCGAACCCCGCCTGGACGAGCGCGGTCACGCCGCCGCACAGCACCGCCTGCTCGCCGAACAGATCGGTTTCCGTCTCTTCTTTGAACGAGGTCTCGAGCACCCCCGCCCGGGTGCAGCCGATGCCGGCGGCATAGGCGAGGGCGTCGGCGAGCGCGTGGCCGCTGGCGTCGCGCTGCACGGCGACGAGCGCCGGGACGCCGCGTCCCGCCTGGTACTCGCTTCGCACCATGTGGCCGGGGGACTTGGGGGCGATCATCGCCACGTCCACCGAGGGGGGCGGCACGATCTCGCCGAAATGAATATTGAAGCCGTGCGCGAACAGCAGCGTCTTGCCCGGGCCGAGCGTCCGGGCGATGCCGGCCTCGTACACGGCGCGGGCCTCCTGATCGGGAACGAGCACCATCACCACGCTGGCGGCGGCCGCGGCGTCGGCGATGGGCCGCACGTCCAAACCCTCCACCCGCGCGCGCTCCCACGACGCCCCGCCCGGGCGCAGCCCGACGATCACACGGACTCCGCTGTCGCGCAGGTTGAGCGCATGCGCGTGCCCCTGACTGCCGTATCCGATGACGGCGACCACGCGATCCCGCAGCCGGGTCGGGTCGGCGTCCGCGTCGTAGAAGACGCGCACTGCTGGCGCACTCATGATTGCACCTCCCTAGTGGATTCTTCAGTCGCCGCGAGCACGACGTCGCGCACGCCGACGATCTTGTGAAATTGCTGCGCGACGCGATCGGCGGTGGCGGCGTCCGCCTTCAGAATGAAGGTCAGCTGCGACACCCCCGCGGTGGCGGTGGGCCGCAGCGCGAGACGCTCGATCGGCACATTGCGCCGGCGCAGCACGCCGACGGCGCGATTCAACGTCAGCAGCGCGTCGTCGAGCAGTACTGCAACGCTGTGCGAGGCGGGCATGGGGTGGCTCAGTCGCCCGCCCCTGCCGGCGCGGTTTCGATCGGCTCGGAGAGCGAGCCGCCCGGCGGAATCATCGGGTAGACGTTCGCCTCCTGCTCGATCACGAACTCGACGAGCGCCGGCCCGGCGTGATCGTTCGCCTGCGCGACGACGTCCGGGAGCTCCGCCGCTTGCTGCACCCGCCAGCCGGGGATGCCATAGGCCTCCGCGAGCTTCACGTAGTCCGGGCTCCAAATCGGCGTGCACGAGTAGCGCTTGCCGTGGAAGAACTGCTGCCACTGCCGCACCATCCCCAGGTAGCCGTTGTTGAAGATCGCCATCTTCACCGGCAGCCGCTCCTGCACCATGGTCGCGATCTCGGCCATGTTCATCTGAAAGCCGCCGTCGCCCGAGATCGCCCACACCGTCTCGCCCGGCCGTGCGAGGTGCACGCCCATCGCGGCGGGGACCGCGAATCCCATGGTGCCGAGGCCGCCCGACGTGATGTGGGAATTGGGCTCCCGGTACGGATACAGCTTGGCAACCCACATCTGGTGCTGGCCCACGTCGGTCACGATGGTGCAGCGTCCCTCGGTCGCTTGGTACAGTGACGCCAGAATCGTCTCGGGCGCCAGGTCGCCCCGGAACGCCGCCGCCCGGGGTCGGGTGAAGTCGCGGATCTCCGCGAGCCAGCGTTCGCAGGTGCGCGCCTGCACCGCCGCGGCGAGGCGGCGGGTGACGTCGCGGGCGTCGCCCACGATCCCCAGGGTCACGGGCACGTTCTTCCCGATCTCGGCGCGGTCCAGGTCGATGTGTACGATGCGCGCCCGCGGCGCGAAGCCGGCCGTGTTGCCGGTCACGCGGTCGTCGAAGCGCAACCCGATGCCGACGATCAGATCGGCGTGCTGGATGGCGCGGTTCACGCGCACCTCGCCGTGCATCCCCGGCATGCCGAGGAACAACGGGTGGCCATCCGGGAACGCGCTGATGCCGAGCAGCGTCGTGATCACCGGGATGCCGGTCTTCTCTGCCAGCGCGCGCACCTCGGTGTAGGCCTTGCCGATGATCACCCCGTGCCCCACCATGAGCAACGGCCGCTCCGCGGCGGCAATGAGCCGGGCGGCCTCGCGGATTGCCTCCGGGACTCGGGGCTCGGGGCTCGGGGCTCGGGTGTCGAGCCCCGAATCCCGAACCCCGAGCCCCTGAAAAGCCGTCTTCTGGTTTTGCACGTCCTTCGGCACGTCGATCAACACCGGCCCGGGCCGTCCCTCCTGGGCGACCGCCAGCGCCTCCCGCACCACACCCGCGAGCTCGGCGACGTCCTGCACCAGGTAGTTCTGCTTGGTGATCGGCAGCGTGATCCCGACGATATCCGTCTCCTGAAACGCGTCCCGCCCGATCATCGAGCGCGGCACCTGTCCGGTGATCGCCACAACCGGCGATGAGTCCATGTGCGCCGTGGCGAGCCCCGTTACGAGGTTAGTGGCACCCGGTCCCGACGTGGCCACGCACACGCCCGGGCGCCCGCTGGCGCGGGCGTACCCATCCGCCGCGTGGGCCGCGGCCTGCTCGTGTCGCACCAGGATGTGACGCAGCCGCGGGTGGTCCCCCAGCGCGTGATAGAACGGCATGATGGCGCCGCCGGGATAGCCGAAAATCACGTCGACGCCCGACTCGAGCAGGGTGCGGCAGAGGATCTGCGCGCCTGTGAGCGTTTCGGTCATCGGCTCACACTCCCCAGAGATAGATGGCGTTGAGCGAGCGGTCTTCCAGCTCGTCGGCGTAGCTCGCCTTGTTGAGGGCGTGCAGCACGGCGCGGGCGCTCGCCTCGACGATGTCGGTCGACGCGCCGTGCCCCGACAACGACTTGCCGGCGACGCGGACCTGCACCAGCACCTGCCCCAGGCTGTCGCCGCCCGGGGTGACCGATTGGATCGTGAGGTTCAAGACCTCGATCTGGCGCTCCACGACGGCGCCGATCGCGGCGATGGCGGCGGCGATCGGTCCGTTACCGCTCCCCGCCGCGCTGCGCTCGCCCGCCCACGGGCCCGTAAGCCGGACCTGGGCGGAGGCGGGCGTCGATCCGCACGTCACCTCCAGATGCGCGAGCCCGTACACTTCGGGCGCGTCGTGAAACCGGCCGTGCAACAGCGCCAGCAGGTCTTCGTCCAGCACTTCCCGCTTGCGATCCGCCAGCGCCGTGAACTCGTCGTACAGCTTGGCGAGCGTTGCCTCGTCGAGCTCGTAGCCGAGCTCCTGGTAGCGCCGCTCCAGCGCGTGCCGGCCCGAGTGCTTCCCCAGCACCAGCGTGGAGCGCGGCACGCCGACCTCTTCCGGGCGGATGATCTCGTACGTCAGCCCGTTTTGCAGCAGGCCGTGCTGATGGATCCCCGCCTCGTGCGCGAACGCGTTGCGGCCGACGACGGCCTTGTTCGGCTGGGGGAAGACGCCGATGACGTGGGACAGGAGCTGGCTCGTGCGGAAGATCTCCTTTGGGTTCACGGCGCACTTGAATGCGACGGCTTGGGAGCGCACCCGCCCCGCCATGACGATCTCCTCGAGCGCCGCGTTGCCGGCGCGCTCGCCGATGCCGTTGATGGTGCACTCCACCTGGCCGGCCCCCGCCTCGATCGCGGCGAGCGAGTTGGCGACCGCCAGGCCCAGGTCGTCGTGGCAATGCGCGCTGAACACCACCCGGTCGCTGTTCGGCACCCGGCTGCGCACGGCCCGGAACATCGCGCCGTATTCGGCGGGGAGTGCGTACCCCACGGTATCGGGCAGGTTGACCGTCGTGGCGCCCGCGGCGATCGCGGTCTCGACCACGCGGCACAGGAAGTCCAGATCGGTGCGCGTGGCATCCTCGGCCGAGAACTCGACGTCGTCGGTGTAGCGGCGGGCGCGGCGGATCGCCGCCTCCGCGCGCGCGAGGCAGTCGGCGCGGCTGATCTTGAGCTTCTGCTCCAGGTGGAGGTCCGACGTGGCGATGAAGACGTGCACCCGGGGTCGCGCCGCCGCCCGCAGCGCCTCCCCGGCGAGATCGATGTCGCGGTCGTGGCACCGAGCCAGCGCCGCCACCGCGGATCGCTTGACGGCTTCGGCCACGCCGCGGACTGCCTGCTGATCGCCCTGAGACGCGCTCGGGAACCCGGCTTCGATGACGTCCACGCCCAGGGTGTCGAGCTGACCGGCGAGGCGCAGCTTCGCCTCGGGCGTCATGGAATTGCCCGGCGCCTGCTCGCCATCCCGCAGCG
>WNGO01002097.1_pt1 | contig 12822 bp, 12 predicted proteins | sample 5400511 | NCBI WGS metagenome assembly WNGO01 (sample SAMN13153380, study PRJNA577476) | soil metagenome | isolation source: 20 cm soil or saprolite under Garry oak tree replicate 2 | place: USA:California | collected 2016-06-15
TAAGCCCAAATGTGCCCCCAACCCAGGATGAAAACATGAATCGGAAGGGTTCTTCGGTGGCCGATACCAAATGTAATTTTGTGAGATAATCAGGGTGCGAATCTTTGTCCGTTGGATTGGTGCCTCCCTGCCACTCGTCGAGATTGGTGAAACCGTCTCCGTCGGGATCTTGATCGAGCACATCCGCATCGACGATCGGCAGGTTGTATTTTTCGAACCAGTCATTCGGCACCGGTGGGTGTACCTGCGTATTTTGTAACGTTGCCGGCAGACCGTCGGCGCCGATAAAATGTTTTTCCGGGACGAAAAGTCCAGACCGGCCGCTGGACTTCCATTGCGCCGGGTGCTGGAGCTGCTCGGCGGCACGAGCAAGCTCAATAGCCCTAGCCGGCGGGGAGGCACTTTTTGCCGGAGGCGCGGTCTGATGTGCGGCTAAACTATTTCCGAATTGCACGGCGCTCCACCAAATGGAAACGGCGGAAATAAAAAGAAAGACGGCTGCCACGATAAACGTGACACGATCATAGTGTGTCCGAATCCAATCCATCGTTGCGTCGATTTTCAGATTCATCTCGCGAAGCTAATAGGTGAATCTCAACATCTCGATCCTGGCCGAAACTTCGATGTGCTCATTACCAACGATGAAATTTAGCGGAGCGTTGGCCGACTGGTTTGGAGCTGACGATTCGTTTGCAGGCGGAGTTGGTTCAGCGGTCTTTTCGCGCGGCGGACCTTTATCCTTTTCATTCCGCACGTACAAAGTACGAATGATATAGAATTGTCCGCTCGAGCTGGAGATTTGATTGAGGACTTTTCGCGCTACAGCCGGCGCTGCTTTGAATGTCAGATCGACAAGATTTCGCTCCAGCAACCGAGGGGGCGCCGCCACGCTCGGAACGGCCGGCTTTGGTCCACGGACTGCACTGCCCCTTCGCCCGGCGGCCGGAGTCGCCGTCGGAGTAGACGAAGTTCCACGTTCTTCAGGCAAAGGCATCCGGTGAAGAGAAGTCACGCTGTCTACTTTAGCGTCCACTAAAACATTGATGAGCATCTGTATTTGGGAGAGCTCCTGTCCGAGAAGCGGTGCCGCCTCTGTTTTCGGCAAGGCAGTGGCGAATTCGTCAAAGCCGAGACGAAAATTATCAGGAAATTTCACGTTGTTTGCATGTGCTCTCTCGAGTGTGACGATCGTCACCTGGCGCAAACGTGATTGAAATTCATTAGGTGCCAGGGGCGGTGCCGGAGCCATCTGGATTTTCAGTTCCTCTTTAAACTTATCCAGTGCCGCGCTGTAATTCTCGAGATGGACTTTCAGTTTCCGATAATTGGCATCGCTTGGGAATGGATCGAGACGCTGAAGCCGGTGTAGCTCCGCCACGGCCGCATCGAATTGTCCCTTGGTATTGTTCCAGTTACTCCTTGCCATGACCAAAAGGATTCCGGCGCCTAACGTGCAAATTCCAAAAAGAATTAAAAATGTGCCGAGCCATCGGTTTTGCTGAAACCAGGTCATGGCAATTTCACCGGCTTGCGAAGATCGAGATGCAGCTCGTAAGGAAACGCCCACTCTGTCTCGTTCGGCACTGAGTTCGATTTGATTACACGCTCCGGAATTTTTGCGTCGACAATGAAAAACGGCGAATCCGCCAGGTTACGAACGTAATCGACGACGACTTCCTGCTGTTTCGGATTCAACAGGTAGAGACCACGTACAACAATGCCATCAATTGCCGGTCCGCCCGCGCTTTCTGGTTTTGTTTTCGATCTAGTCGCCGGAGACGGCGCAATTACTGGCGTGGAAGTGGGCGCAATTTCCGCGGCGCGTTTCTCGCCAGCTCCCAGCAGTTTTCCACCGGAAGTGGCGGCAAGTTCGGTAATCCAAATGTCGGCTTCCGGCAGATGCGCGTTAAGGTCTTCGAGAATTTCCGGCCAGAAGCTGCGATCGTTAATTGCTGTAATGAGCGGCACCGCGACACTGTCCAGGGAGGCGATTTGTTTTTTGAGCTTATCAAGCCGCGTTTCTGCGACCCTCATGGTATCGATCTTTTGCTGAAGGGCCCGCGTAGTCTGCTGCGTTACTTGGGCGGCTCGCGTGTGGTAAACAGACCAACCAAGCAAAGTCAGAATGAAGCAAGCCGCCGCCATAATGAAAAATGGCCGGCGCCTGTCTAATTCGTGCTTCCGAACCACGCTTCGTGGGAGCAGGTTCAACTCCATCGGACAACTGCTTACGCTCCGAAGCGCCAGCCCTACGACTTCACCCAGCAAATGCGCGGACCGCGCAAGCTCAGCCGCCGGCGCCAGCGCGGCCGCGGTCACATTGCGGAGCGGATTAAAAAACTCGATCGGCACCTGCAGTTTTTCGTTAAAAAACTCGCGCATGTAAGGCATTCCCGCGCTGCCACCGCATAGGAAAATCCGCTCCGGCGGATTTCCCAGCTGCTGCCCACGATAATAGCTGATGGAACGGATCAGTTCCCCGTGCAATCGCGTCATTGTGCTGCGTACCACCTTCGAGACGCGAGCAACTTCAGGGTCCGTTGGTTCGGCATATGCACCTCCGAGGCTCACAAATCCATTACGCTTCTTGCGAGATTCCGCCGCCGCGAATGGCTCGCCAAATTCCCTGGCAATTGCGGCGGTAATCGAGCTACCGCCAATTGGAATGCTCCGCGAGAAAACTTTTGCCGGCTCGATAAAGAGAAGATTTGTCGTGCGCGCTCCGATATCCACAAGCAAGGAACAGCCACTAAGGTCGCTATAATTGTAGCGGAACGCGTTATAGAGCGCCATGGGCGCGATATCGACGATCGATGTGTACAACCCCGTCTCCTCAACCGCACCGTTGATCTCATCGAGCAAGTCAACTTTAATCGCAACCAGTACAACCTGAATTGGTTCGCCGCCCCCGCCTCCCACAAGCTGGTAATCCCAAACGACCTCGTCGATTGGGAAAGGAACATTTTGCTGCGCCTCGAAAGAAATGATTCTCTCGATCTTTTCTTCGTCAACCGACGGAAGTTTGACAAAACGCGCGAAAACTGATTGTCCGGAGACGGCGTAGTTGATTCGGCTGCGTTTGACTTGCAGCTCGGTCATCATTTCGCGCAAAGCAACGGGTATTTGCGCGTGCCCCATTCCCTCTCCAGCTGGATCGGCCAGGATTTCCCGAAGGCGATAATCCACCAATACCAAGCCTCCGTGTGCCTGGACGCGAAATTCAGCCAAGCCGATGGTCTGAGATCCAAGGTTGAGACTGATGAGGCGTGTCGATCTGACCATTCGATCGAGAATCAGCGGCCTGACGCTTTAATTTGCTCGTAACGGTCCCAGTAAAGGGGAGCGAACGGTGTTTCGTTCTTGTTCAGGACAAAACCGGAAATCTGCGGTAGGGCGGCGAACCATTGCGGCTGCGCACGCGCAAGGCTGACCTCGTCTTTCACCGTGCCTCCCTGCACGATTTGCACCGCGATGTTTTGAAATGAGTTCACCGCAATTGGTCGATTGTTCCCGAATCGTGCAAGCGTACCTGGTGAGACGTACATGACTGAGCGGTTCTCGCGGCCCGCGGGAATGTTCATGTGTGTCACTTCACCAGTCAGAATGTTTCCATTAAAGAGAATGTAATACTTGAATGTCAGCTCATCGGTCCAGTCTGGCGCCGCGCTAAATTCAACCTCCACTTCCAGCCAGCGATCACCTTGATTGATTCGATATCGTCCCCCACCTCCGTAGCTGAAATCCGGCGTCGAAATCAGGTTTTTGGTGATTTTCGTGATCTGGAAGTCGGCCGCCGAGCCTATCTGTGCATAGGCGATAAGCAGCGAAAAAATAAAAAGGCCCAGCAGAGACTTACCTTTCATAATACTTGCTTAATATTGAAACGTTCAGTTTTGCAGCGGGATACGTGAAAATGTTCAGGGGATTCCTCGTTCAAAATCCACCCGCATTCCAGTTCTAAAATTCGGAACAACTCATAATCACGCGACCTCGACAAATATCGCTGTGACAAACTAACTTGCACTTCTCCTCCACCGCGATTGCTCCGCATACTGGGCATGCTGTGCCGGGCGAGGTCGCGACATCGCTTCCGGTCTGGCCCGCGGCTGTCTCGTAGATTCTCCCTTTGTTGTTCGACGTTCCACTCGATGCTCTCCAGTGTATCTTCGCCATCGGATTCAGTCGCTCTTGAGCGATTCCCGAAAATACTTGATCGTTCGGGTGATCCCCTCTTCGAAACTGACTCGCGGTTCCCAGCCGAGAACTTTTTTCGCGCGCGAAATATCTGGCTGGCGCACTTTCGGATCATCCTCGGGTAGGGGCTTATATTCAATGGTCGATTTTGTCCCGGTAATGCGAATGATCTCATCGGCAAACTGCTTGATTGTCATCTCGCGTGGATTTCCGAGGTTAACCGGCTCGTGAAAATCGCTCATTGCCAGTTTGAAAATCCCATCGATCAGGTCGGAAACGTAGCAAAACGAGCGCGTCTGTGAACCATTACCGAAGACAGTGAGCGGCCTTCCCGCCAGCGCCTGGCTAATAAACGCAGGAACAACACGCCCGTACCGCAGCCGCATCCGGGGGCCATATGTGTTAAAGATGCGGAGAATTTTTGTGTCGATCTTGTGATAACGGTAGTAGGCCATCGTCATCGCTTCGGCGAACCGCTTCGCCTCATCGTAAACGCCCCGCGGCCCTATTGGGTTGACGTTCCCCCAATAGTCTTCCTTTTGCGGATGCACAAGCGGATCGCCGTAAGTTTCTGAAGTCGATGCAAGAATGAAAGACGCCCCTTTAGCCTTGGCCAGCCCGAGGGCATTGTGCGTCCCAAGCGCGCCGACTTTCAATGTTGGAATCGGCAATTCGAGATAATCGATCGGACTCGCGGGCGAGGCGAAATGAAAAACGTAATCGATTTTTTCTTCGGGAAGGAAAATAAAATTGGAAACATTGTGCTTAATAAAATGGTAATTTTCGTTTCCGGCCAGGTGCCCAATGTTGGCCGCATTGCCCGTGATCAGATTGTCGATCGCGATAACGCGATGATCTTGCGCCAATAGACGATCCGTCAAATGCGACCCCAAAAAACCGGCGGCGCCGGTAACGACGGAAATCGGTTGCGAACGAGCAGACATCGCGCGCTTATCTAGCGGGTGCGCTGAAAATTAGCGAGCAAGAAACGATTCAAATTGCAGATTCCGGATCTGAGATTCCAGATTTGAACGTAATGATTCGCTTTCAATCTTAAATCTGAAATCTTAAATCTGAAAATCGACATGCGTATTTTATCCGGCATTCAACCGAGCGGCGTACTGCATATCGGCAACTACTTCGGAATGATGCAGCCGGCGATCGCGCTGCAGGCGCAAGGAGAAGCGTTTTATTTTATCGCTGATTATCACGCACTCACCAGTCTGCGTGATCCGAAGGCCCTACGTGAAAACAGCCGCCGCGTCGCGCTTGATTTCCTCGCTTGCGGTCTCGACCCGGAACGCGCTGCACTTTTTCGACAATCGGACGTGCCACAGGTGACGGAGTTGGCCTGGATTTTATCCACGGTTGCGCCGATGGGATTGCTCGAGCGCGCGCATTCTTACAAGGACAAGATTGCGCGCGGCATAGCTTCGTCTGCCGGGCTATTTAATTATCCCGTGCTGATGGCGGCCGATATTTTGATTTACGACAGCGACGCCGTGCCTGTCGGCAAAGATCAAAAGCAGCACATCGAAATCACGCGAGATCTGGCGGTAAAGATGAACGAAACTTTCGGGCAAATTTTCAAATTGCCCGAGCCACGGATTCATACGGCAACGGAAGTCGTTCCGGGAATCGACGGGCAGAAGATGAGCAAAAGCTACGGCAATAACATCGACATCTTCGGCGCCGAAAAGGAAACGCGGAAGCGGGTAATGAGCATCGTGACTGATTCCACGCCGGTTGAAGCGCCCAAGGATCTTGCAAGATCGACAATCTTCGAGCTCTACTCGCTCTTTGCGACCAAAAATGAAATTGCGGAAATGCGGGAACGATTCCAAAAGGGCGGCACAGGCTATGGCGATTTCAAAAAGGAACTCTTTGAAAAGCTCTGGCTATATTTTGCGCCGATGCGCAAGCGTCGCGAAGAAATCCTAGCCGACAAATCGTACATCGACAACGTCCTCAGTCGCGGCGCAAAGCGCGCAAACGAAGTCGCTGATGTGGTTATGAAGCGCGTTCGCGCCGCGGTCGGACTGTAAGGCGTCGACCTTGGTTTGCCACATTGCTCAAATGGCCATTCTCCGGTTTCACGTTGTTCCAAATGCAAAACAGAACAAAATGACGGGCGAGCACGGATTAGCGATCAAAATCAAACTGCACGCCCCGGCTTTGGAAGGAAAAGCGAACACTGCGCTGCGCGCTTTCCTGGCCGAGGAATTGAAAATCTCCGAGCAAAGGATCAGATTGATACGAGGTCAAAAATCACGTGAAAAACTCATTCGCATCGAAGGCTTGAGTGAAGAAGAGGTGCTACGCTGCTTACTAACAAAAGCCTAAAAAGCCTGGTCTCTGCGGCGCGCCTTAAGTCGATTCGATTCTGTAAGTTGGCGTGCTTCGGCGTCTCAGCGCTTTTCAGCCTTGGGGCGTGGCGTGCTTTGCTCGCGGGGGTTCGTGTCCACCTTCGCGGCGCTATCCCGGTAAAATAAAACGCCGTGCGCCCGTAGATTGCTGACCAGCGCTCGCAAATCACTGGCCAACTCTTGATCGTTTAGAACTTCGGCTAACACTCCTTTTCCTTGCCTAGCGGTCTGGAGCAATTTCCGCGTATCCGAAATCGCATTCTGCAAATTATCAGCTGATTTCTTCGCAGACTCCATTGTTGTATCCGCTTTCTCGATGACGCCATCCAATTTCTTTGAAGACTCGGCAAGCGCACCCGTAGCCTCGTTCAAATGTTCCATGGTTAATTTCAAATTTTCCGTGTTCGCAGGAGAGAGTGTGTCTTGAGCCAATCGCGCCGCGGCCACATCGATCTTCTGGACCGTCCCGCGAAGATCGTTTACGAGCGCGCCACCTTCCCGTGTAAGATCGTCAATGCCGGTTTCACGCGCACCACTGATGTAGGTATTTGGCGCCAGAAAAGCCTTTGGCTGCCCGGCCGGCATCGTCACGTTTACGAACCGGTCACCGAGCAAACCTGAACTTCCGACGGTGAATTTGCTCCCATCAGGAACCTTAATGTAGTCATAAATCTTCAGCGGTACATCCACGCCCTGGCCTTCGCGAACCATTCGCGGACCTCCCGAGACTTTTCCGATTTTCGCCCCCGCGAGCAAAACATCGGACCCTTTCAGGAGCCCGCTCGCGTCGTTGAAGCGAACGGTCAGCGGATAATAAGTTCTAAGACCTTCGCCCAGACGGCCGAATTGCACGACTAGAGCGCCTAACATCGCTAATCCGACGAAAACGAAGGCGCCCACTTTGAATTCCAAACCTCGCTCATGCCGATTCATCAGGCTTCAACTCTCACCTTTTAGGCCTCAACTCTCAACTCGGTTCCCGCGCTGCCCATCGGAGCGTCCGAGCAGAAAATCCTGAATGAGCGAATCCCTAGATTGCTGGAGCTCGTCTGGAGTCCCGTAAAAATAAATCCGGCCCTCGTGCAGGTATGCGATTCTGTCGGCCACGTCGAACGCGCTCTTCATATCGTGAGTCACAACGATACTGGTCATTCCAAAACGGTGTTGCAGCCGCCGAATCAGTCGGTTAATGCTGTCCGCGACGACCGGATCGAGACCAGAAGTCGGCTCGTCATACAATACGCACGAAGGTCGCCGAATAATTGAACGCGCGAGGCCGACGCGTTTCTTCATCCCACCGCTCAAGCTCTCTGGCATCTTCGCTTGCTCGCCCTCCATCTCCATCACTTCAAGCATCTCATCCACCTTCGCGCGCAAAACATTCGGATTGCGTTCTCCGGCCTCCCGTAATGGGAAAGCGATATTTTCTTCTACGGTCATTGAATCAAAAAGCGCGCCGCCTTGAAAAAGAATGCCAACCTTCCGCCGGATCGCCCCGAGCTCGCGCTCATTCATTCCAGTGATGTTTTTTCCTTCGATCCAAATTTCTCCAGCGTCCGGTTCCATCAGTCCCACGAGATGTTTAAGCAAAACGCTTTTGCCTCCGCCGCTCCGTCCAATGATGGCGAGTGTTTCACCAGTCGCGACCTCAAGATCGACACCACGCAAAATTTCCTGCTGCCCAATTTTCTTCGCCAATGATCGGACTGTGATCATTGGCGAAGATTTGCTCGATGCTAATTGAGGGTCGAGAGACGATTTTGAAGATGACGGCGCTTCGATCATTTCGACGTTCAGACTTTCAATTCTCAACTTTCAATTCTCAACTTACTAGCGTTACTGATATCCCGCTGGGTAAATGATGTTGAGCAACATGGTGAGGAAGAAATTACAAATCAGGACCGAGAGCGACGCGTTCACTACCGCTTCAGTCGTCGCGCGACCGACACCAACAGCGCCTTCGCGCGCGCTCAATCCTTTCTGGCAACTGATGAAAACGATGAGTATTCCGAAACAGAACGCTTTCGACAGACCCATGATGATATCGCGATTACGCGTCCAGCGCACCATGTTCGCCATGTAGTAAGTGCCGTTAATGTCGAGCATGAAAATCGCAACCAAATAGCCGGCGGCGATGCCGACGGCGATGCATTCGGCCACCAGCAGCGGCATCGACACCATCATGGCGAGCGCGCGCGGCACGACCAGATAATCGGTCGGATAAACGGCGAGCGCTCGTAAGGCATCGATCTGCTCGGTTACTTTCATTGTGCCAATTTCCGCCGACATGGCCGCGCCGACGCGACCCGCCACCATCAATGCCGTGAGCACCGGGCCAAGCTCGCGACAGATCGCGACCGATACCACTGCGCCGGTGGCCGATCCCATTCCGATTTTATTAAATTGAAAGAATGTCTGGGCTGAGAAGACCGCGCCGGTAAACGCACCTGTGATCACGACGACAAGTTGTGAAAGCAAACCAATCTCGACGATTTGATTAAGAAATAATTTCCAGCGCAGTTTGTGCGTGAAAATGGAACGAAATGTGTCCGCCGCCAGCAACACGACCTCGCCCAAATATTGGAAGAACGCGAGAAAGGTTCCTCCGAGCGCGTTAAATAATCGAGCGGTCATCAAGAAAGCGCACGACAATAGGTATCGCGCCCTCTTAAACTCTTAACGGTTCTGTTTTTGGTTTCGGCCGAAGTTCCGCCGGCATGGCGCCGATGAAACGTGGATTGAGGCCAAGCTTAAGGAAAATGGCGTGAATTTCATGGACAAGGATTGTCGGTTCATCGAGCTCGAGATAAACCAGATCGTGATTGCTATCGACCTTATAGCACAGACCCGCAATCGCTTCGAGGTGGTGATCTAGTTCCAATATCTTGTTCAAGGCGCACAATTCACCCGCATAAACTTCCAGTTCGATCATCTCGGGGAATTTACGAGCGCCTTGCAACGATGCAACGCTTCACCGCTCACACGGTTCGATTGTTTGCGCACCGCGCAAAGCTGCGATAAGAAGTGTCGATCTAACCAATGAGTCGCGCCGTTCCATTTCTGCTCGCGAGCAATCTTTTCTTCGGCACTTTGTTTTTCGGCGGCTGCCAAACCGTGCCCCAAGGAATTCAACAGGCAAAAATCGAGATGGCGCAGCGCATCGCCGCCGAACCGGCAGGAGATTATTTTATCGGCCGCCGTTATTATAAACCCGATTTCAAATTCTGGGGTTACGTGCGACGGCCGGGTCAGTCGTGGAGCGAAGCGCAGTTGGTGATGTTAAATGAGAAGCAAAAGCTCGCACCGGACCGTGAGCAGCTTAGCTTCGGGAGCGACAACAATTACGAATACAAGCTTTACGGCAGCTTTAGCGGCGACACCGTTTACGAACCAGCCAGCAACGGCATGTATCCGGAGTTCATCTTGAAAGGTTATGAATTAATTTCCACGAATCCGTCGCCGATTTTTAAGAGCCAATTTCGTGGCAAAGCAGCGGCGGACCTGCGTTACGTAGTCGAGAAACCCGAGTAAAATTTGCTGTTGTCATTCCGAGCGAAGTCGAGGAATCTCTCACTTGTTACTCCCGATCGACCATCTGATTTAAGCCACAAGAGAGATCGCGAGCCTGCTCGACGTGACATAAGCTCTGGGCGTGTTGTAAAGGTGGATCCTCTTGCCGAGGAATTCCTGCGCCATCTGGCGATCGAGAAAAACGCCTCACCCCGCACGCTCAAGGCGTATCGGAGGGCACTCGCGATGTTTCGCTCGGAGAACTCGACGTCATGGAAAAAATGCACGACGAACGATTTCCGCGATCACCTTTTTACGATCATGAAGCGCGGGCAAGCACGTTCTTACGTGCGATTGCAATTTTCCGCCTTGCACACGTTCTATCATTTTTTGATGGAGCGAAAAAAATTACGGCTTGATCCCTTGCGCGACCTGCAATTGCCAAAAATCGACAAAAAACTTCCGATCGTGCTCACCCGTCAGCAGATTGAAGAGTTGCTTATCGCACCAGCGCAGGTGGCGAAGAATCGAGCCGCGCCCGCTTGGATGCCGCTGCGCGATATCGCAATCATGGAACTTTTTTACAGCAGCGGGTTGCGTTTAAGCGAGCTGGCCGCTCTCGATGTTTCTCATTTCGATCCTTACACTGAATCGGTGCGTGTGTTCGGCAAAGGCCGCAAGGAACGCATTTGTCCCGTTGGCCTTCCCGCGCTGGAAGCGATCTCGCGCTATCGCGCAACAGCCAACGTGCATTCGGGACCGCTCTTCATAAACAAGCTACGCAAGCGAATGTCCACCCGCTCAATCTGGCTTGTCCTAAAACGTTATTTGCGGCACACGTCGATTCCGATCTCGATCAGCCCGCACAAACTTCGGCATAGTTTCGCGACACACATGCTCGATCGCGGCGCCGATCTACGCAGCGTGCAAGCGTTGCTTGGCCATTCCAGTCTTTCGACCACGCAAATTTATACGCATGTGACGATTGAGCGGCTGAAGAAAGCCTACGCGGATGCGCATCCGCGGGCGTAGCTGGCAGGGTTGAAGCGAATGGTGAGCCGCCCTACCTAGAGTCGAAAATTAGCTCGCGCTTGCGGCCGCGCCATGCGGCTCAGCGACATGGAATGTTAGTTTTCCATCCGCGGCCGTGACCTCGACGCGGTCGCCCGCTTTTATGTTGCCTCTGAGTAATTCTTCGGCAAGCGGGTCTTCGAGATAACGCTCGACCGCGCGGCGCATTGGTCGCGCACCGTAATTAGGGTCGTAACCTTTCTCAATCACGAACTCATGCGCTGCGGTATCGAGGGCGATTTCGATCTCTTTCATTTTGATGCGCGCCTTCACCTTTGCCACTTCCAGATCGACAATGCGCATCAGGTGCGGTTTGTCGAGCGAGTGGAAGACAATGGTTTCATCGAGGCGATTGAGAAATTCCGGTTTAAAGACGCGCTTGGTTTCTTCCATGATTTTATCGCGCATTGATTCGTAATCGTGCCCTTCGCGAGGCGCTCCAAAACCCATCACCGTCTGTTTCTTGAGCAGTTCGGCGCCCACATTCGACGTCATGATAATGATCGTGTTCCGGAAATCGATTTTGCGGCCTAACGAGTCAGTGATTTTGCCTTCCTCGAGAATCTGCAAAAGCAAGTGCATCACATCCGGATGCGCTTTCTCGATTTCGTCAAACAGGACCACTGAATACGGCCGTCGCCGCACCGCTTCGGAAAGTTGCCCACCTTCCTCATAGCCGACATAGCCTGGCGGCGAGCCGATCAACCGCGAGGCCGTGAATTTTTCCATGTATTCAGACATGTCGATCTGAATGAGCGCGTCGGGATCGCCAAACATGAACTCGGCCAGTGTGCGAGCGAGGTAGGTTTTACCGACGCCCGTCGGGCCAAGGAAGACAAATGAACCAATCGGTCGTTTTGGATCTTTCAAATCGGCGCGCGAACGGCGTAATGCTTTGCTGATGGCGGTCACGGCTTCGTCCTGGCCGATGACCCGCTGCTTCAGCTCCGCTTCCATCATTAATAATTTTTGGGTTTCCTCCTGTTCTATCCGTTGCAGCGGAACACCCGTGACTTTGGAGATGATGTGCATCATGTCGTCTGCCGTTACGACCACTTCTTTCTCTTCGCGCTCCTCGCGCCACTTGTTCAGAATGGTATCGAGCTTCTCTTTGGTCTGCTTCTCGCTATCACGAAGCGCGGCAGCTTTCTCAAAATCCTGCGCTTTGATTGCCGCTTCTTTTTCAAGGCGAATATTTTCGATTTCCTTCTCGATCGCCTTAACATCAGGCGGACGAGTCATCGCGTTGATGCGGGCGCGGGCACCGGCTTCGTCCATGACGTCGATTGCTTTGTCGGGAAGGAAACGTCCGGTGATGTAGCGATCGGAGAATCTGACCGCAGTCTCGAGTGCTTCATCGGTGAGTTTTGCCTTGTGGTGGGCCTCGTATTTCGGGCGCAACCCTTTGAGAATTTGGATCGCCTCATCGACCGTGGGCGCATCCACTTTCACCGTCTGGAAGCGCCGTTCAAGAGCAGCGTCTTTCTCGATGTACTTACGGTATTCGTTCATTGTCGTCGCGCCGACGCATTGCAATTCCCCACGACTCAAAGCCGGTTTAATAATGTTCGAGGCATCCATGGCGCCCTCGGCTGACCCGGCTCCGACGATCGTGTGCAGCTCATCGATAAATAGAATGACGTTTTTGGAACGACGGATTTCGTCCATTACCGCTTTGATG
>WNGO01006571.1_pt1 | contig 12822 bp, 12 predicted proteins | sample 5400511 | NCBI WGS metagenome assembly WNGO01 (sample SAMN13153380, study PRJNA577476) | soil metagenome | isolation source: 20 cm soil or saprolite under Garry oak tree replicate 2 | place: USA:California | collected 2016-06-15
AGGCATACCAACGCTATTGTCTGCGGTACGAAGCTCTTTCTGCACATACTACCTTTATTGCATGCTGCGGAATACTCCATCTAATCCGCGATGTTAAAATGGGTTAGTGCCCAGCGCGATCAAAAAACTCGTGAAATCGCCGCCCAATTTGATCACCGGTTGTCTTTATTCACCATGATTCGCCCTCACGGCTAGCTCTACAACACCTCGGAGCCGAATTCACCATCGCTGACACGGGTACGAATTTTCATCTTTGGCCGGACTGCTGCGATTGTGCGGATAATTTTCCCGTGCTCGTTCATGGTGATGCTGTAGCCGCGGCGTAACGTCGCATCTGGACCAAGGACGCGCAGAATTCCTTCGATGCTCTGGAAACGGTGCCGTGCGTTTTCGAGTAATCGCGGCGGACATGAAATCAATCGCCGATGCAAATCGGCAAAACGATTGCGGCGCATCGTGAGCTCGCGCGCAGGGCTGCGTGCTTGTAGCGCAGCTGTGATATGGAGGAGCACGCGCCTGTAGCCTTCGACCTTATGCGTAAGGCAGCGCTGCAAAATCTCGCGAGTGTGATCCAGCCGTTGCTGTGCGTCGCGTACCCGGTTCAATAACTGGTGCGCAAGTGCGCGCGTGCAGCCATCGAGCCGCCGCTCGAGATCGGCAACGTCGGGCACAATCAATTCGGCGGCAGCACTTGGCGTAGGCGCGCGTAGGTCTGCGACGAAATCGCAAATGGTGAAATCGATTTCATGACCGACTGCCGAGATAACCGGCAGGGCCGAATGGAATACGGCGCGTGCGACAATCTCTTCGTTGAATTCCCATAAATCTTCAATGCTGCCACCTCCGCGTGTGACTACGATGAGATCGACTGGCGCAAATGCTTGATTAGGCAAAGCGAGTTCGCGAATGGCGACGGCGATCTCCTGCGCTGCGCCGGTTCCCTGCACGCGCACAGGGTTAATCACAATCTGCAACCACGGCGCTCGTCGGCGCAGCACGTTCAGCATGTCGCGAATCGCTGCGCCGGTCGGCGAGGTCACGATCCCAATTCGTCGTGGAAATTTCGGCAACGGCCGTTTGCGTTCTGGCGCGAACAATCCTTCCGCTTCGAGTTTGCGTTTCAGCGCTTCGAATTTTGCCTGGAGCAGGCCGACTCCGCGCGGCTGAAGAATTTGGACATTGAACTGGTATTGCCCGCGTGCTTCGAACACCGTGACAGTGCCGTAGGCCTGCACTTGCGCTCCATCGATAAGCGGTTGTCGAGGCGGCAACATGGTATCGCGCCAGATCACGCACGCGATCTGGGCGCGCTGGTCTTTGAGCGTGAAATACTGATGCCCACTCGGATGCAGTTTGTAATTTGAAATTTCTCCCTGTACCCAGACTGCGCCGAATTTTGTTTCGAGCACGCCGCGAATGCTTCGCGTCAGCTCGGAGACACTGAACACTTTAGAGCTCTGCTGGAAAAAATCCGCCGCGAAATGCTTTTCCATCGATTGAATTAACCACAGAGTTTACAGAGAAGACAGAATTGCTCTGATTAAAGTCTGGAACTCTCCGCGATCTTCGTGCCCTCGGTGGTCAGAGGGCGCCGCTACAAGGCATTCCACACCAGATAACGATCGTTCTTGACAGTTTCGCTGGCGTGGAGATGGTCGCGAGTTCATGAAAATTCGCGTCGTCTTCCGTGTCATCATTTGTGGATTGGTCCTTGCCTTTGTTGGTCGGGCAGGAGGGGATCCACCTGCCCAACAGCATTCCCAGCGGGTATTCAAGGTGGGCGTGCTCGTGTCGTTAACAGGATCGTGGTCGTCTCTTGGGCAAAACACGGTTGCAGCGCTGCAGATTGCCGAAGAGCAAATCGAAGCGGAAGCGATTCGTCAACACGGCGGATATCGGTTCCACTTTTTTGTTCGCGACACGCAACTTGATCCCTCACAGGCACTCGATGCAATTACGGATCTCGATCGGCGCGGCGTGAAAATTGTCATCGGGCCGCAATCCAGCGCCGAGGTCGCCATGATTAAACCGTATGCGGACGCGCACAATATCCTTGTAATAAGTCAGGGCAGCACGGCTTCTTCGCTCGCCATCCCTGGAGATAACATCTTTCGTTTTTGCCCAAACGACACACGCGAAGCGGAGGCTATCGTTGCGTTGCTGTGGCATGATGGAATTCGCACGATCGTTCCGCTTTGGCGAAATGACACCGGTAACAACGGCTTGCACGATTCCGTTCAGGCCGCTTTCCAGTTGCAGGGCGGCATAGTCGAAGCCGGCTATCGATATGAGCCAACGACTAGCGACTTTTCCGTGGCTACCGCCTCGGTCGCGTCACAGATTGAAAACCTAATCGGCGGCGGGACAGACCCTTCGACGATTGGCGTGTATCTGGCCGCTTTCGATGAGGTCGTGGGTGTATTTCATAGCGCACAAGGGAACACAACGCTCTTAAACACTGCGTGGTACGGCAGCGATGGAGTCGCGCTTTCTGCCGTTTTGCCGGCTGATTCGACAGCCGCTGCCTTTGCAGTCAACGTCGGCTATCCCAATCCAATCTTTGGACTCGATGACGCGCTGCAAAATGAGTGGCAGCCGATCGCCGATGCGATCGAAGCACGCACGGGCATCACGCCGGATGCATTTGCGCTGTCTGCTTACGACGCGCTGTTCGTCCTGCAGCGCGCGCTGGAAGATGTGGGCGACTTGAGAAATTTCGCTAGTTTCAAAGCGGCATTTGTTGATGAAGCCAACGCCTACGAGGGCGTGACTGGCTCGACAGCACTCGATGCTGCCGGAGACCGACTGAACAGTGATTTCGATTTTTGGTCGGTGCGACCCCAGGGTGGCGGCTACGGCTGGGTGCGTATCGGGGCTTATATTGACGGCGTGCTCACGCTATTCTGAGCACCCATCCATTTACACGTTCCAGCTTGCGGTGGTTGTAGAGGCGCTTGTACCAAGCGCGTTTGCGGACGGTGAGTTTGATCTGACTCTCGTGTCTTATTTTCTTTTCGCGTACCAGGATCGGCTAGGATACGAATTCCACCGAGATTCCATCTTTGAAATCATGCGTGTGACCCGAGGCGAAGCACGCATTTATCCGACAGTGACGTTCGAAGCTCAATCGAGCGAGTATGTGCCAATGCTGCGATCCGATCTCGCGCTCCAGCACTTTGCATTCACAGAAGTAAAAACCGATTTTGAATTTCTGGTGAATTCCAATTCCTACCTGCGCGTGACGCGCGATTGAATCCCTCTGGAATTACGAATCATGATTCGCGGAATAGCTCGGCTTGCGCTCCAGTGGGTGGTTTAAGTCCGAGCTTGCGATAGGCGTTCGCTGTGGCTACCCGGCCCTGCGGCGTGCGTTTGATGTAACCTTCCATGATCAGATACGGCTCGTTTACTTCTTCGATTGTTCCTGCTTCTTCGCCAATTGCGACTGCGAGCGAATTCAATCCGACGGGACCGCCGTTAAATTTGTGAATCAACGTTTCAATGATGCGCTTGTCCCACTGGTCGAACCCGTCGCGATCGATCTCCAGCATCGCAAGAGCACGATCGGCTAGTTCTGCGGTGATTTTTCCTTCGGCTTTTACCTGCACATAATCGCGGACCCATCGCAAAAGGTTGTTTGCGGTTCGCGGCGTGCCGCGTGAGCGCGCGCCGATCTCTGCTGCACCCGCGGCATCAATTTCCACGCCGAGCAAACGCGCGCTGCGCATGATAATTTTCTGCATTTGGTCGGCATTGTAGTAATCGAGCCGCGCGGTCATACCGAAGCGCGACCGAAGGGGCGCGCTTACCATCCCAGCGCGCGTGGTCGCGCCAATCAATGTGAACTTTGGCAAATTAAGGCGCAGACTTCGCGCTTGCGGCCCCTGGTCGATGATGATGTCCAGCCGGTAATCCTCCATCGCCGGGTAAAGATATTCCTCGATCGCCGGTTGCAGCCGATGGATTTCATCGATGAAAAGCACGTCGCCTTTTTCCAGGCTGGTCAAGAGACCGGCAAGTTCACCAGCCTTCTCAATCACCGGACCACTGGTGTTTTTGATGTTCACATTCATCGCGTTCGCGATGATGTAAGCCAAGGTCGTCTTGCCGAGACCGGACGGGCCACTCAACAGAATGTGTTCCAGAACGTCGCCTCGTCTCTTGGCCGCTTCCACCATCAGTTCCAGGCGCTCGCGCACCTTTACCTGACCGTTGAACTCGCTGAAGGCCGGCGGTCGCAGCGAAATTTCAAATGCCACATCGGGTTCAGGCGGTTTCATTGGGATATTGGTAATTCTGTAGGGGAGCTGTCAGCTTCCCAATAACAAAACACGGGAGGCTAGCGGCGTCTCCAACAGTTTGCGCGGTATCGGTCATCAATCATTCCAAATTTTTCGTGAGGACCAGCTCCGTGCCGCGGCGTTTGTGTATGTAATCGACTTCATCAAAGGCATTGCGAATGAGAAACAAGCCGAGACCGCCCGGTTTGATCATGTCGTGAGAGCGACCTTTCATTTCGTGAGGAAGAACCTGTTCGCCCCAATCGCGGACGCGCATGCGCACGCATTTGCGGAGTCCCTCCATTCGCAGTGAGATGAGTTGATCGTCGCGCAAACGGTAAGCATATCGGATAACGTTCGTGCAGGCTTCGTCCACGCCGAGTACCATCAGCAGACGCTCTTTTTCGGAGAACGGGTAACCGTCGAGAAAATCGCGTACGCAGTTGCGTAGCAGAGCAAGGTTCGCAGTATGACTGCTGAACTCGACGTGTCTCCTCTTCATTGCAATCCGCAAAAAGGTGAGCGGATTCGGACGGGCATTCAAGCACAGAGCGTTTTTTGGAGGCGGATACGTCCGCCCTTTGAAAGCGGCGATACGTCACCGTAATCCAAAACGGGATGGACAGCGTGCGAAACCGCTGTTCAATTTTGCGGCATGTGGCGACTCATTATTGCGCTGTTGCTCTTGAGTACAGGGCAGATTTGGGCGCAGGAGAACGCCACTGCGTACGAGGCATTGCGTGTGGTGGGCACGCAACTCGGTCGCGGCGCTTTGAATCACATTGTGTCGATTACTGGTGTGAAAGGCCACCCGCAACCCGAGAAATGGAAAATTATTTTGGAAAGCCCAGGGGGTGGCGGTGTGCGCGAGCTGGAGGTTGCTGACGGAAAGATTGATTCCGACCAGACACCGGATCGCTCGACAGCCGGTTCTACCGAAGGCGCAATGATCAATGTTTCACGGTTGAACCTGGATTCGAGTGGCGCATTTGCGGTAGCAAGCCACACAGCGGACGCGTCGCATACGCGGTTTGCGACAGCGGATTACGCGTTGCGCACAGACGAGCGCGGCGAACCGATCTGGGTCGTTACTCTTTTGAACAGATCGTCGCGACCAGTCGGCACGATATACATCGGTGCGAATCGCGGCACCGTGAAGAGAACCGAGGGAATGTTTGCTGATGAAGCGCGAGGTATGTTCGAGCGCGTGAAACGCTCGTTTTCCGATTTTATTAACCGTGAGTAGCAACACGAAGTGAACGGCACGTCCAATGTTTGGCCGGCTCTGCCTTTTGCAGAGTGGAAAGATACCGCCATTACTCTGCACATGTGGACGCAGATTGTCGGCAAGATTCGCCTGACCCTGACTCCATGGACGAACCATTCCTGGCATGTCACGCTGTACGTCACCTCTCGTGGGCTGACGACTTCACCGATCCCGCACAGTGTTTGCACGTTCGAGATCCAGTTTGATTTCATTAATCACCAACTGCTCGTCGATAAAAGCGATGGCGCCCGGCGAAAACTCGAACTGAAACCGCAGTCAGTTGCAGACTTTTACCGGACGTTGATGAGAACTCTCGAGGATCTCGATCTGCCCGTGACTATCAACACCATGCCTAACGAGATTGAGAATCCTGTTCCGCTGGATCAGGATGAAGAGCACCATTCCTACGACCCTGAATACGCGAATCGATTCTGGCGCGTTCTCGTGCAAAGCGATCGTGTGTTTAAGGAATTCCGCTCGCGTTTTTGTGGAAAGTGCAGTCCGGTGCATTTTTTCTGGGGCAGCTTTGATCTCGCCGTAACGCGTTTCTCCGGCCGGCCCGCGCCGCCGCATCCTGGTGGGGTCCCGCATCTGCCGGACGCGATTACGCGTGAGGCTTACTCGCAGGAAGTAAGCAGCCTCGGTTTCTGGCCTGGTAACGCGGCCATACCGACACCTGTTTTCTACTCGTACGCATATCCAGAACCACCGGGATTCGCAGGAGCGAAGGTTCAGCCACCGGAGGTTTATTATGAGTCCAAGCTGCGCGAGTACATCTTGCCATACGACGCGGTGCGCACCGCTGAAAAGTCGGATGAAGTACTGCTTGATTTCGCGCAGAGCGCCTACGACGCCGCGGCAAAGCTCGGGAAATGGGACCGCGATGCATTGGAGGAAAAGAAACCAGCCTTGCATTCGCCTCGGCAACATTCGTAATTAGCAAGATGAATCCCGGTTGCGCAGCCGAACAACACGCCTGGCGTGAAGTGAAAGACGGATGGCGCCCGCTGTACGGCGATGTGGACAAAATTGGAGTCGCGATCGAATGGCACGACTTTCGCACCGATCATTCCTTTAATTGGGGACGCACGTTTCACCGGCAGAGCTTGGAGTTTTGTTTGAACCTCAGCGGGCACGGCGCCGTAGGCGAGGACGGCGGCTCGCGGAGCGATTACCTGCCAGGCAACTCCGGCTACTACGCCATCGCCGATGAACCGCTGCCGGCGTCGCGCCGCGCACATGATCATCATCAATTCGTCACGCTCGAATTCTCGCGGGAACATTTGCAAAAACAATTCGTGCGGAACGAGGCCGATCTTGAGCCGGAGATTCGTCGCATTGTGTTTGGAGACGAAGGGGAGAACGTGGTCGCTCCTGCGCGTCCGATGACAATCCAGCAACGCGGCGTGGTTGCGAGTTTGGCGGAACCTCCGGTCGCGAAAGCAGCACAAATCCTTTGGTACCAGAGCAAGGCGCTGGAGCTCATGGCGCATTTTCTCTTTGCGCCGAAGGATCCGGAATTTTTCTGTATGCGGCAAAAACGCGTCGCCCGTGAGCGGGTGGAGCGAACGAAGGAACTGCTCGCGCGCGATCTGGCTAATCCTCCGACGCTGGAAGTGATCGGCCAAGAGGTGGGCTGCAGTCCGTTTTATATAAGCAGGATTTTTTCCCGCGAAGTTGGTCTGACCATTCCGCAATATTTGCGTAACCTGCGCATGGAACGCGCGGCCGAATTATTGCGGACGGGGCGCTACAATGTCACTGAGGCAGCTACAGAAGTCGGTTACTCAAGTCTGAGCCACTTCAGCAAAGCCTTTTGCGAGACCATCGGTTGCTGCCCGGTGCTTTATCCGGCGGTCAAGAATGTCATCTTGGACCGGTGATGTTGTGGCGGCGCTTGTGCCAAGCGCCGATTTAAAAAAGCTCGGCGGCTGGCACAGCCGCCGCTACAACTTTGGTTCGGCACTTAGATATCATTTTCGGCCTCAACTAAGTGAAAATCACTCGCGCCCTAATTTCCGTTTCCGACAAAACTGACGTGGCTGCGTTCGCGCGCGCGCTCGAGCGGCAGGGCGTAGACATCATTTCCACAGGGGGAACGGCGGATCTCCTGAGAAAAGAAAAAATTCCGGTGCGCGAGATTTCCAAATTCACTGCGTTTCCCGAAGTTCTTGACGGTCGGGTCAAGACTTTGCATCCGCGAGTACATGGCGGGCTGCTTTACAAACGGGGCAACGCGAAGCACGAAGCCGAAGCCCGCGAATGCGGCTTTGAGCCGATCGACCTGGTGGTGGTCAATCTTTATCCGTTCGAAGCCACAATTGCGAAGCGAGGCGTCACGCTGGGTGAAGCAATCGAAAACATTGATATCGGGGGACCATCTATGATTCGCAGCGCAGCGAAAAACTACGAATCAGTCACGGTAGTTGTCGATCTCGCAGATTACGATGCCGTGCTCGAAAACATGCGTGATAACAAAGGAGAAACGACGCTAAAATTGCGCGAGCGCCTTGCTATTAAAGCATTTGCCAGAACGGCGGAATATGATCGCACGATCAGCAGTTTCCTGAATAAAGAGCAGGCAACCGACGCCTCGTTTTCACTGACGCTTCCATTGGCGATGCGATTGCGTTACGGGGAAAATCCGCACCAGACCGGCGCGCTCTACGGCGATTTCGACAAATATTTCGAAAAACTTCATGGGAAGGAACTCTCGTTTAACAACATTCTGGACATTAGCGCGGCCACAAACTTGATTGGCGAATTCGAAGAGCCAACCGTCGCGATCTTGAAGCATACGAACCCATGCGGAGTGGGTTCGGATAACGATCTTCGCAAGGCATGGGACAAGGCGTTTGCTACGGATAAACAAGCGCCCTTCGGCGGAATCATCATTTGCAACCGACCCCTTGATGAGCCATTGGCGCGGGCGATCAGTGAAATTTTCAGTGAAGTAATTATCGCGCCTGATTTCCAGCCCGAGGCTCGTGCTATCCTGCAAAAGAAAAAGAGCCTGCGCTTGATTCGATTATTGACCCTGCCAGCAGAGGCAAAACCTGCGTTTGATGTGCGCTCGGTCTGTGGCGGATTGCTGGTTCAGGACCTTGACGTTGCGGAGGAAATAAAACAAAACGTCGTGACAAAAAGGCAACCGACCAAAACAGAAGTCAAAGCGATGTTGTTCGGAGCGCGAGTGGTCAAACACGTGAAATCGAATGCGATCGTTTACGCCAAGGCAGACCGGACACTCGGCATAGGCGCCGGGCAGATGTCGCGCGTCGACGCGTCGCGTATTGTGATTTGGAAAGCCAAAGAAGCCGGGCTTTTACTCAAAGGCAGCGCCGTCGCCAGCGATGCTTTTTTCCCGTTCCCCGATGGTTTGATCGTCGCGGCAGAAGCTGGCGCGACGTGTGCGATTCAACCCGGCGGCTCAGTTCGTGACGAAGAAGTGATCGCAGCTGCTAACGAGCGCGACATGGCGATGATTTTCACTGGCGTTCGCCACTTTCGCCACTAAGAATCCGCGCCGTGGGACAGATGTCTCAATCGGTTCAGGCACCGCGCGTTCTGAATATCGAAGATTTGCGCCGCGCGGCGAAGCGCCGGCTTCCGCGCGTCGTGTTTGATTACATCGATGGCGGCGCGGAAGACGAATGGACGTTGCGCGCTAACTCTCGCGCATTTGAGGCAGTGACATTGCGTCCGCGGTGCGCTGTGGCAGTGCCGTCATGCGATCTGCGAACCGTCGTGCTTGGTGCATCTCTCCCGATGCCTCTGATTCTTGCACCCGTAGGTAGCAGCCGGCTCATCCATCCGCGCGGAGAAGAAGCTGCCGCGCACGCCGCGGGTGCGGCCGGAATTCCTTATGTGCTTTCAACCTTTTCCGGCTGCCTTCTGGAAGATGTCGCTGCTGCATCGAGTGCACCGCTGTGGTACCAGCTTTACCTTGCAGGAGGCCGCGATTGCGCGCTGCCGGCGCTCGACCGAGCGAAAGCCGCAGGGTTTTCTGCGCTAGTTGTTACAATCGACACCGCGGTGGCCGGCATGCGCGAGCGCGATTTTCGAAATGGCGTCAAGGAACTTCTGGGCGGCAAAATGCGATCGATGCTGCCGTTTGTGAGCCAGTTGCTCGTAAAACCTCGCTGGCTCGCCGGCTTTTTCGCGGATGGCGGACTGATGAAATTCCCAAACATCGTCGTTCCCGGGAAGGGGCCGATGTTGTACGCCGATGTTACTGCCGCTCTCGAGCAGTCCGTCGTGACTTGGGAGAATCTCGAGTGGATTCGCGAGGCGTGGACCGGACCCATCGTGATAAAAGGCATTCACACGGCAGAGGACGCCCGCCGCGCAGTTGACGAAGGAGCGGATGCGCTGGTCGTTTCCAATCACGGTGGCAGGCAACTCGATCGCGTTGCGCCGTCTCTTCAGATGTTGCCTGAAGTTGTGGCAGCCGTCGGCGATCGCATCGAAGTCCTGTTCGATGGTGGCATTCGCCGCGGCAGCGACATCATCAAAGCGCTGTGCTTAGGGGCTCGAGCCGTGCTGGTCGGACGCGCGTACGCCTACGGGCTCGGCGCCGCAGGTGAGGCAGGGGTTGCGCGAGCAATCGAGATTTTGCGCGCCGATCTCGTCCGCACGCTGAAATTGCTTGGCTGCGCGTCAGTCGGGGAACTGGCTCGATCGTACATCGATGTCCCGCGAGACTGGCTCGCAAAATGACCCGCCTCCGCGCGAGGCTACGGCGGGCAGGCGAATGACGAATGTCGAAGGAATCACAAATGATGCTGTAGCGTCCGCTGTCCTCAGCGGATAACGCTTTCACACCGAGTGAGCTGGGGGCAGCGCGCGCCACAGCAATTCTGTCTTCTGCATTGTTTCGTGATTCGTCGTTAGCGTTTCGTCATTTGATGCAGCGTTTTCACGCGCCTGATCGCGACGAGAGTCGCCACAGCCATATGGAAAAAATGACGGCGACGATCAGCGCGACCCAGCTTAGGCCCATCGGAATGGTGTGGGTCCCAACCGTGACTTCGGCGTGATTAATTAGCCGCAGCAGATGACCGATGGCAAAAATACCAAAGATAACGCTGGCAACGCGTAATCCAGTTGCTGGTGAGTTCATGTTTCGATTCTTGTGTTTGAGCGTCGGTTTGTCAGTAAAAATTGGCGCACTCTATAGCGCACTTCTGCGGAAAGATGCCGCCTGCACCACGATACCGACGATCGCGACCCCGATGAACACGATCGTTGATCCTGATGGCGGAAGAACTATCGCACTTTGGATCAAGTGTGCGCCAATGAGTGAGGAGACGACGATGAGAGCCCAGTCAAACAAAGTGAGCAGGAGAATTGCGCCGATCACTCCGCCGACCACAAAAATGACCGTAGAGTACTGGACATAATGAACAAAAAATGCAGCGGCGATTGCACCGGCGAGTTTGCCGCCCGCTAAAAAGCCGAAGACGGCAATCGCAACTTTCTGCAGGAATAGCGCGAGCAACGCTCCAATTAAGCCAAGAACGATGGCGACGGTAAGTTGCAGAAGCGCGGATGGCTCATTAACGAGATGCGGCGCCAGTTCGACGCCCGCCACGAATCCCACAGCTGCCACGCACAGCCAGAAGAGTTTTCGCCCGAACAACAAAATCACAATACCGATCAGCGCGCCGACAAGCGGAACAGTGAACTGCATCGAATGAATTTGAGTGGCCATGGTTGTAGAGGCGTTTGTACCAAACGCCTGTTTATTTGATTTCGGTGCTTGACACAAGCACCGCTACACCTCGTGCAAATTCCGTATCGCAGTGGCAAGATTCAGATCCGGTTGGTGGGATTTGAACCCACGGCCTGTCGCGGCGGCGACCGCTCTACCACAGTTTATTATCGGGCTGGTGGGATTTGAACCCACGGCCTCCTGGTCCCGAACCAGGCGCGATACCAAGCTTCGCCACAGCCCGAACTCACACGGAATAAACGACTTGTGACCTATTTTGCCTCGCTGCCAATTTGGTTCTTGTCACTGTCTTATGATACTTTATCGTCTCTGACATGATCTCAAACAACGTTTGGACAAGAATTAAACGGGAGCGTGGTTTGTATCGCTATAATCCGTCGGGCCAGTATTTCGCACGGGTGCGCTTCCACGGCAAGCTCTATCGCCGGAAGCTTGACACCGATGACTTGGCGCTGGCGAGACGCAAGCTGCGCGCGTTCAAGAACGATCTTGAGCGCACCGATGCGACCAAAGGCAACACCAGCTTCGCAAAGGTGTTGGATGATTACTCAGAGACGCTCACCGGCGCTGCGTCAACCAAAGCGGATAAGCGCGCCATAATCGACAAGCTGAAAGCGACGTGGTTCGGCATCGACTCATTGCCATTGCGCACAATCAAACCCTCGCAGGTGAGCGCGTGGCTGGCGAAACATTACGGCGACTGGAGCGCGAGCTATTACAATTCGGCGCTCACTGTGCTTCGCGATGCTTTCGACATGGCCGTGCGCGACAAGATAATTCTCGAAAGTCCGGCCAGCGGTCTCAAGTACGCAAAGCGCAACAAACCGATTCGGGAAACGCCAACGTTTCAGGAGTTCAACCAGATCGTGGCCGATATTCGATCACAACGTTTCAATGCGGATGCTAAGGAGAGCGCCGACTTCGTGGAGTTCCTAGGTCTGGCTGGACTCGGACAAGCTGAGGCCGCGTCGATTAAGCGGAGTGATGTTGATCTGGATGCCGGACGCATCATTGTTTATCGCCACAAGACCGACACCGGCTTTGCGATTCCCATCTACCCGCAACTGCGCCCGCTCGTTGAAAAACTCTGCGCTGGCAAGGCCCACAACGCGCCTTTGTTTTCGATCAACCAAGCGCGCAAGGCGCTCACCAACGCTTGCAGGCGATTGGATTGTCAGCCGTTCACTCAACGTTCGCTCAGGCGCATGTTCATCGTCCGCTGCATCGAGCGCGGCGTGGATGTGAAATGCATTGCCGAATGGCAAGGACACAGAGATGGCGGTCAACTCATTCTGAGTACCTACAGCCATGTTAACCGCGTGCATTCGGCCCGGATGGCGCTCTTGATGAGCACCGATCAACCGGAGAACGTGATTCCGCTCGTGGCACAAGCGTGACCTTATGGTGCTTTCACTATAAGGTGACCGCCAGCGTGACCCAAAACTTTTTTCAAATATCTCTTGCAGCCCCCAAGTATCCTTGTAACATGCTAACACTTTGTTAGTAGCGTGCGCCGGTGAGCGCATGAGGCTGCCAAATGT
>WNGO01016073.1_pt1 | contig 12820 bp, 12 predicted proteins | sample 5400511 | NCBI WGS metagenome assembly WNGO01 (sample SAMN13153380, study PRJNA577476) | soil metagenome | isolation source: 20 cm soil or saprolite under Garry oak tree replicate 2 | place: USA:California | collected 2016-06-15
CCCATTCGCGCGCATTGGCTACGAAGTCATCTGTAAACAAGCTGCGCTCGCGGTGCATGGCAGGCAGGAACGACAAGCTATCTAGATACCGCTCACGGGGAGGCAGGGAGATGTTCCAAGCCAACTTGCGCCCTCGAACATTTTGTGGAAGAACAGGGTAGACGTGTTTGCGATACAGCCGCCCCAGCCATGGCGGAACGCGGCACCGACTGCGACGCAGATTCACAACGTAGCGGTCGTATCCGGCGAAAAGTTCGTCGCCTCCATCCCCTGAAAGTGCAACCGTCACGTGCTGGCGTGCCAGTTTCGAAACATAGTACGTTGGGATTACGGAAGAATCGCCGAACGGCTCTTCCATCATGTGAGACAGCATTTCCAAAGTTTCGGCGATGTTTGGTTCGACCGTCAACTCATGATGATCTGTTGCGAAGTGCTGGGCGACCGCACGCGCATGCTTTGCTTCATTGTAATCGTCTTTGCCAAAAGCGATAGAAAAGGTCTTTACCGGGCTGGAGCTTACTCGCGCCATTAGGCCCACCACAGCAGACGAGTCCACGCCGCCACTGAGCAGGGCCCCGAGGGGAACATCACTGATCAGCCGGATGCGCACCGCTTCCTCAAGCCTGCGCTGCAATTCTTCCAGGCACGCCTCTTCCGATCCGGGATCGTAATTGCAGTACGTCGGGATGTCCCAATACTGCCTTACCTGAATTTCACTATTTTTATATTCGGCAAGATGGCCCGGCGGCAGCTTGGCTATCTTTTGAAATGCGGAATATGGATCGGGAATGTAGGCGAAATAGAAGAACTGCAACAGGCTTTCCGGGTTGACCTCAGCCAGTTCTGGCGCAACCGCGAGCAAGGCCTTGATTTCGGAAGCGAACAATAAACGTCCCTGATGTTGCGCGTAATACAAAGGTTTCTTGCCCAATCGATCGCGTGCCAGCAGCAACACTTCCTGGCGGAAGTCGTAAAGTGCAATCGCGAACATGCCGCGCAACTTCTTAACGCAGTCGGCGCCTAGTTCTTCGTAAAGGTGAACGATTACTTCCGTATCTGTGTGGGTATAGAACTGGTGTCCTCGCGTCTCCAAATCACGGCGCAGTTCGGGAAAATTATAAATTTCCCCGTTGAACACAACCCATATGTTTTTATCTTCATTGTGTATCGGCTGACGGCCCGTAGAAAGGTCAATAATGCTCAGCCTGCGCATACCCAGTCCGACGCACCCTTGCGTGTGGATCCCTTCATCGTCAGGACCACGGTGGACAATGGTCTGACACATGGAATGCACATCAGCGGGATCGACGTATCCGCCGCTGTGTGCTACCGCGCCGGCTATCCCACACATTGTTCAACCTCCGCGGCTCCCCGCTCCCTTTGCCTTTCTGCCGAAACAGGCTTGCGTCCTTGCACTGCGATTGGCTGATCGATGACTTTCAGGTCCTCCAATCCACAGCTTTCAAACCACCGGAATACCTGCTCGTATGTGTGCTTGGATTGATACCAGGCAGAGTACCAGTCAAAAGTGTCAAGCACCCGCCATTTGGGATCGGGATTGAACGGCATGGGAATCACGTAGGCCAGGGCTCCACTGGCGGGCTTGCCAACCAGCGGGACTTTTTTTAACGCTTGGTGTACGCCGTAAAGTGGAATTACTCCGTAGCAGAGCTTGTGAAGTAAGCGCGGCGGCATGCGGCGCGTGACCTTGCGATACAAATCGCTCATCCTGTACCAGCGGTTGTACCCACTGTAGAGCCAGATTGCGATTTTTCCCCCGGGTTTGAGCAGCGCTGGCAACAACTTGAACGCCCGCTCGCAATCGGGGGTATGATGCAGCACCCCGATGCTGTAGATATAATCGAAGCTCTCGGACGCGAAAGGCAGATTGAAAACATCGGCCTGGAAAAATGTTGCGGAACGGTCCGCCAGGTTGCGTGCCGCTACTTCGGCGGCCAGACTAAGATCGACGCAGACCACGTGCGCACCCCAGCGCGTGGCCACGTCAGCAAACCTTCCCATCCCACAGCCAACATCGAGCACGAGCTTGCCTGCGAGGTCCTCGGCGGAAAAGCCGGTTCTGCGCCGAAAAGCAACTTCGGAGCGGTGGCTCTGGCCGGTATCCAATTGCGTGCGCGCAAACATCTGCCACTGGAAACCAAAACTACCGGCATAATGTTGTGCGTCGACGAAGCGCGCAACTTCCTGCACGAAAGGAAAGGTGCGTCCGCAACCCTCACATGCCAAGACATCGGCCCGCTGACGCAGGCTGGCTTTGCAGGAAAGGCAACGCAGAAGCGCTAACACTTCCTCAGCGATTCCAGGCGAATTCTGGTTTTCTTGCTTCATCGCGTAGCTCTCTTCGGCCAGTCTGGTCTCGCTGACTACCCCTCGGAAGGCCTTCGGCCTCTTGAATGGGTTGCGACGCCAGGCGGTAAAGCACCGAGGTGTATGCCACCATGAAATAGGGAAATAGCTGATATTCCGTGCTGGCAAATGCCGCGCCCACTACGTATGCCGCTAGGCCGGCCCACATCGCGCTGGTAAAAAGCTGGATCTCTCTGCTGCGCCTGTACTGATCAGTCTTACGCACTCTTCGCACGTTGCGAAATGCCAGCCCCAATATCACAACGAACAGGATCAATGCAGGAAACCCACCTTCAGCGCTCAGCTCAGTGTATGTATTGTGGGTTACGCGCCAGGATTCTGTGGCTGCGGGAAAGTTCCCTGGCCCCACTCCGAAAAGCGGATGTTGAAAGCTCAATCGGATGCTTTCCTTGAGCAGTTCCCGTCTAGCCTCAAGTGAGCCTTTGTCTCCGGAACCTTCGATGTTGCCTCGGAACAAACTCTCAACGCGAGTGACGTAGTTGGGGGTAGAGATCGCTACTCCTATACCGACAATCCCGATAACTCCCGCCATCATTATCATGGCAAACCGCTTCCCGCGAATCCCGAATTCCCAAAGGCAAACCAGGACAGATACGATCATCGCCATCAGGCCACTTCGAGAATAGGTTGCAACCACCGCGTACAGCATGCCTAGTAGGCAAACCAACCAAAATAGCTTCTTGCCGACGCCGCGCGTGAAGAAGAAGAAAGTCAGGCACAAGGGCCAATTGATGGCGATATTGATCGCAAGATCATTCGGGTTCCCAAAGATACCGCCCAGCACGCCTTCAAGTCGCACGTTACCGGGGTGGATGATGACGGATACGATCGTCATTACCGCCACAGCTGAGGCCTGGACTAAAATCAATTTCCGCAGTTCATCGAAGTTCTGAACGATCAATGTGACTAGCAGAGCGACAATCACTTCTTTCGAGAATTTCTCGAAGACTGTTGCGAAGGCTCCACCACGCCAAAATGCGAACGGAATCGTGATTACCAGGTGCGCAAACAGGACCAGCAGCAGCTTGAGCTCAAGAGGGAATTTTGTTTTGATTTTGTTTCCTGCCAGTCCTGCGATAACCGCCAGTAAAGCAATACCCCCGGAAATTTTGCTCCAGGGAATAAAATGTAGCCCAGGAATGATATCTTCGGGCCGGGCATAGTACAGGACAGAAAAGATAAGCAGAGCACCATAAGCCAGCCGGCCGCTGTTGGTCTTCCGGTTCTCCATAGTTGTTGCTACGCTTGCCACGTCAGCCCTCGATTTGTTCAATCGTTGCGGATCGTTCCCACGCCACCTTGCGTCCCGCAGCAAAATTCGCAAAAGCCACCGCTGCTGCGGTGTTCAGCAATACGAAAGTGCGGGCTGCATCTGCGACGCGCGCCAAAGGACCGCGTCGCAAAAAGTGCGCCAACCCCAGAAAGCTCAATGTATAAAAAGCCAGTTGCAAGATCACAGCACCGCGGTAGAAAACTCCTGGCGTCAAAAAGGATGCGAGCAGTGTTGCCAACAACGCGAAGGGAACCACCAGTCGAAGCACTTTATGGCTCACAAATTGAAATCGAAGCGGATTCGCGCTGGTCAGCAGCCAAGGCGCTAGCTGCAGCAATTGATAATTCCCGCTCAACGTTCTCACCTTGCGAGTAAATTCCCGGGCCGTTCCCTGATCCGGAGAGTCCCATGCGCGCGCCCGCGGATCGAAAATGACGCGTGCACCCCGCCGGACCACGTGCATTGGAATATAAACGTCGTCCAAAATGGCTTCATCTGGCACGTTGACGAGCAATTTTCGGCGAACCCCATAGATAGCGCCAGTCGCGCCCACAACCGAACCCACCGCAGATTCCAGTTCCCGGACCGCTTTCTCAATCCTCCAGTACACGCCCATTCCTTGTTCTGCTTCCCCTGTTTCAGGGTCTCCCAGCATTAATTCGCCACTCGCGCAGCCTATTTCGGGATCCGCGAAGTTTTCTACGAGCACGCGAATGGCATCCGGTTCAATTTGCTGCCGGGCATCTGTGAACACCACAATTTCCCCACGCACCGAGCTCATAGCGGCATTCAATCCAGCGGCTTTACCCTGTTGCTGCGGATTGAGAATTACCCGGACACGCGGATTGGCAGTGTGCTCGGAGAGAATCTGGTTGGTACTATCCGTCGAGCCATCCGATACCATGACAATTTCCAGCGACTCGTCGGGATAATTCAGATCCAAAAGGTTCCGCAACTTGCGCGGCAGCACCTTTTCCTCATTACGAACGATCATGATGATGGACAGAAAAGGGATATACGGACCGGAGCGCACTGGCTTGCGGCACCAGCGGCTTCGGATCCACAGCCATAGCGGATACCCAAGATAGGTGTAGGCAATGAACGTCGCGGACATCCAGAAGACCCACTTCATTGCGCGCCCCGGCCCAAAATCACAATCTTGATGGTATGGAACATGATGAGCAGGTCTAGACCAAGGGAAGCATTCTTGATGTAGAAGAGGTCGTATTGCAGCTTCTCTTTGGCGTCTTCCAGCGTGTTGCCATACTTGTAACGGACTTGAGCCCAACCAGTGATTCCTGGACGTACAACATTGCGCACAGGGTAGTACGGAATCTTGCGCAGGAACCGCCCAACGCGCGTGATGCGCGGATCATCGTCGGTCGCCCAGGTTGCCCCCGTGTCGGCTTCCGCGTCTTGCCGCATGGTACGGAACTTGAAGCAGAAAAATGTGTTCCCGCCCAGACCGACCCGCTTCTGCCTATATAGGATCGGCCCGGGGGAGTCCAGCTTGATGGCTAAGATGACAAACGGGATAATGGGCGAAACAATGAGCAGCAGCAGGGCGGACGCAACAATCGAGAACACCCGTCGCAAAACCATTAACCCGTTGCTGAAACGAAAGCCCTCGGCGAAAATCAGCCAGCTAGGATAGAGCTGTTCGACTTCAATTCTGCCGGACATTTTCTCGAGCCAGGATGTGGCTTCTTCGATCTTGACTCCATTGAGCCGTAGTGAGAGCAACTGCTGAACAGGAATCGTTCCTCGCCGGTCCGGCATCGCGACAATAACGCGATGCACGCTGTGCTGATTTGCCAGTTCGGTGAGATGGTCCGCAACTGCCTCCAGGGTAAACGCCCCCTCCATGGTGCCGGTCCAGCCGACCACTTCCACCCCGAGTTCCGCACGCGTGCGCAAGCCTTGCACAAGTCGTTGCGCGCGCTCGCCCGTGCCGAGCACATAAACCTTCTCGCGCAAGTAGGGCTGTTGCGACAACCAGGCATAGACGTTGCGCCACCCGAACAGCCCGAACGCCAGGATAATCAAGCCTACAAGCGATGAGTCACGCCGGGGCAGAGAACTTGGGAAGAAGGAAATAATGAGTGCCAATGCCAGCGCTACCAGGCCGAGCACCAGAAGCAAGCGGAAAGTTTGCTCCCACTTCTCGGTCATGCTCGACGGGTCGTACAGATCGAGCCAATGCGAAAACAGCAGCACAATAAGCGTCACCAGCAGAAGCTTGTAGTAACCGTACTCAAAATTCAGCTCGATATAACTGTCTTCACGGTATTGCAAGACCGTTCCCAGGACGAAGGAAATCCACACGATGATGGCTTCGCCCGCCAACAACACAAGCGTGCGAACGGGATAATAGACTTTGAAGAGCCGGATCACGCTCTACCTCCGGCCGTCTCCTTGGGAGTTGGGGTGGCCATAAGAACTGTAGTAATACTGCGTATATGACGAACCCACATCGATGCCATTCAGAACCACGCCAACCAGCGATGTATCGCGAAACTCCTGGCGAGCTTTGCGGGCAATGTCAAATGGTGTTGCATTGGAGCGCACCACAATCAGTACGCCATCGCAATAATTGGCTAGTAAGCCTGCATCCGAAACAGGAACGGCCGGCGGCGAGTCGATGATGATCCAATCGAACAGCGGCTCCACCCGGGTGAGCAAGAATTTCAGCCGGCCATTGGCGACCAGTTCCGCCGGACTCGAAACGGTGCGCCCGGAAGGAATGAAGAAAAGATTGTCCATGGGGCCGCGCTGAATGGCCCCGAACTCATCCACCTCACCTAACAGATACTCGGAGAGGCCGGGACTGGAAGCTGTTCCCAACACCTGATGCAGGCGGGGTCCGCGTAGGTCGCCATCAATCAGCAACGCCCGCCGTCCTTGCTGCCGCACCATGACCTGCGCCAGGTTCGCAGCCACGAAGCTCTTGCCCTCCTTGGGCAGCGAACTGGTTACCAGAACCTTCTTCAAGGACTGCTTCTCGCGCATCTGGTATAGACGGGAGCGCAGAGTGCGGAATTCCTCCATCCCATAACCCTGCTCGTCATCGGAATTGAAGAACAACATGGTCTTCGAATCGGGCGACCAGCGTGCTTGGGCGCAGCGCGCCAGGAGCGTGTCGAATGTAAACGGCGAGGAAAATGACGGCATCGCTGAGACTGCTGACGGCGTGTGCTCGACGGCTGGCGCGACTGCCGTTGCTGCGGGCTCATTTACCATCTCTGCGATCGGGGCCGGCTCGATACTCCCACCCTGCGATGCAGCACGCTGTTCTTCCGCTTTTTTTAATGCTTCGTGAATTCGGCTCATAATTTCCTTTCTTTGGCGAGCTCTTGGTCTGAGTGGCGCAATCGGTCAGCCAGAGTCGCCAAAGTCCTCAATGCTTCGACCAAATCGAATTTTTCCGCAGAACTCGCTTGCGGCGGCGTAGTTAAAACCTGGGATGTCGTGTTATCACCCAGGTCGAAGTCGCGGGCTACGGCATCCACCATTTCGGCGCCCACCGTGTTCTGCTGGTCCACGAACGCGCTCACCAGGCAGTGTTCGCAGATCAGGTTGACCACACGTGGAATGCCATTCGAATAACGATGGATAGCCATCAAAGCTTCAGGACCAAAAATCTGCCGTCCATTCGATCCTGCAATACGCAGCCGCTGGCTCACGTAAGCCTTGGTCTCTTCAAGCGACAGCGGATGCGTTTTGGCGCGCAGCGTCAGCCTTTGACGTAATTGCCGCAACTGGGGCTGCTTGAGTTTCTGGTCCAGTTCCGGCTGGCCGACCAGAACGATCTGCAAAAGTTTCTCCGTGAAGGTCTCCAGATTGGTCATCAAGCGAATCTCTTCCAGGACTTCATCGGAGAGGTTCTGTGCCTCGTCCACAATCAGCACCGCCGTTTCTCCGGCGCGGTAGCGGTCCAGCAACCAGTTGTAGAGCCGAAGAAGAATCTGGCTCTTGGACCTTGAGTCGCATGCAATGCCGAAATCCGCCATCATGTAATCCATGAACTGCGGCACATTCATCCGCGAGTTGAAGATGAACGCGGTCGCCACCTGTTGCAGCCGAAGCCATTCCAGGAGCTTGTTGATGAGCGTCGTCTTGCCGGTCCCCACTTCGCCGCTCAATAGGACAAAGCCCTTACGGCTCTGGATGCCATACGTCAGGCAGGCCAGCGCTTCTTCCGTGTGCCGCGTCAGAAACAGATAACGTGGGTCGGGATTGACATTGAACGGATTGGCTCGAAGTCCGAAAAATTCCTTGTACATTGAGTGTTAGACCTCTACCGTCCGCTCTTTTTCATCAGATGTTTTAGATCGAATTCTGAACCTGCCATTTCCGTTCCGCGCGACCGAGTCCGGGTTTACCCAAGGCAGGGAAACCAGCATGGGCAACTCCATCGCCGCCAAAACGTCCTGCTCGGTGCGAATCGATTTGTCACGAAGTTCCATCCACAACGCCAGAGCCAGGCCGATGGCCAGCCCGGCGCCCAATCCGCCACCGGTAAACAGCCAGCGATTGGGGAAGCTTGGGGCATCGGGCAGGTTCGCCGGGTTGAGCAGTCTCATCTGCTCACCTTGCTGGCCACGCTCCATGTCGGTCTGCATAGCGGACTGACTCTTCTTGGCCAGCAGATCGTTGTAGAACCTCTGCGCCGTGTCGTAGTCGCGCGTCAGTAACTTGTATTGCTCCTCGACCGCGGGGCTCAGCGCCACTCGGCCCTGGTAGGCGCGAATCTGCTCCTGCAGGCGTTGCTGATCGCGCGTGGCCTGGGCGATGATCTGATCGTACTGGTGAACCTGCAAACGCAGTTGGCGAATCTCGGGCGGCTCCGACCCTGAGGCTTTGTCGTTCGCTTGTGCGTTCTGTGCCGCCGCTGAATTCAGCTCGTCCAGTTTTCGCTTGACTTCCGCGATGTCAGCTTTCGTCTTCACCACATCCGGATGGTCATCGGTATAACGAGCTTGCAATGTGATGAGCTGGCTTTGCAGCGAGGCTAACTGCTGCTCGAGCGTTTGCGGATTGGTCGCGCTCTGGGTTGACTTCCACGCCGCCAACTGCTGCGCCAGCAGCGATTCGGTATAGGACTTATCCTGCTGCGCGCGGTTCAGGCTCTGGGTGTTCGCATCCAATTGCGAATTCAGACCCATCAGTATCTTCAGGTTATTTTCCTCGTCACCCGGCAACTGGCCCATGTACTGCTTCTTAAATGTTGCGAGTTTGCTGTCTTGGTCGTCGATATCGCGCTTCGCCTGCTCGAGCTGGCGCGAGAGGAAGGCGGTGGTGTTCTGAGTTCACATAAAACCCTGGCACGGTGCTCGCTTGCCCCGGTTTCTTCTTCTTAGTCGTACCGCCCGCGGTTGGCGGCGTGAGGTCGGTTTCCACCTGTTCGATGGATATGTTGGCGCGGATTTCGTCGACCGCTTCATCGACGGTCCTTCCTTTCGCCAGACCCAAACGGTCAATCATGGGTTGCAGCCGGTTACGGCTTAGGACTTGCTGCTCCATAGTGGCGATGCGCTGGCCAACGTCCTCGGTTACCACAGGTTTGACATAGCCTTCCGGGACTTTTTGCTCCTCCACCAAGATCAGTGATTGCGAAGTGTACTTTGGTGGAAAAGCAAACGAGATCAGGAACCCAGCGAGGGGCGCGAGCAGTGCCGGAATCAGGATCACCTTCAGGCGCCGGCGTAACATCGCCAAATAATCGTCCATGCTTAGTTCACGATTTTCAATCATGCCATTTCCCATTCCGGCCATCTCCGCGGATGGCCTACGAATTAATCAAGCCGGATCGGATGCGGATGCCAATCCAGCCCAATTGTGCCCACATGCCGCTGCGACCTGTTCCCGCATGCAAGACTCGGCGGGACACTCGATGGAACACTCGGTACCGAAACGCCGGCGCAACCGAAGTAGAACTCGTTGAATTGGTAGCTTACATAGGCGCTAAAGTCCCGTCCGATCTGCCGGTGCAGAGATCCCCCCGCATACCAAAAGTTGTATGACGTTGTGTTGGAGGGAACGTTTGCCGGATTTGGAATACCCAAAAAAAGTGGGAATATCCGGGTATTGTGCGTATAGCCGATGTCCGCCAGCATGTCCCACAACCGATTGATCGGTCGGGTGTAGGTTATTCGACCGACATCGCTCTTAGCCCCGGTAAAGAAGCCCGAACCGGAAGTGTTGTAGTGATGATACGAAAGGCTGACACTGCTTTTTTCAAATCGGTAGCGCAACGTCGCGCGCCCACTGGCGGAAAGCTGAGTGCTGGATTTTGTTTGCGGAGTGTTAAGCTGCGTATATTGCGGCCCACCTCCGAGTACAAGATCCATTCGGCCCGAAATTCGATGCCCATACAGCAAGTGCACCACCTGAGTGTTGAAATTCGTTCCACTGATGCCGGGATAGCGGAACGCCTGGTATCCGTAAGCAATGCCAACCTGGTCTCTGCGGCTGAGCAGGTAGTTGTAGCCCCCTTGCGCTCCTACCTGGCGGCTGTTAACGAATCCGAAATGAAGTGAACCAAACCATAAGAGCCCGCAATCGTCACCGTCGAGCGTGGGCTTAGCGCCTGCGTGATGTCCGCCAACGAAACATTAGTGAGCCGCGGTTGCTGTTGAAGTGTGGCGAACTCTCCGGGACCGAAGAAGTTTCCGAAACCACCGCCTAAAACGCCGCCACCGATCCCAAGGCCCGGAAGCGCTCCAGCGCCGCCAAAGGACCCGAATCCAAACATCCCTTCCGGGAGGTAGCTGAATGAATCCCTGATTGCGAGCTGGCCGGTGCGCCAGAGGATGCGTTGATCAGCATCCAGTTGATGCACCTGGGCAGCGCCTACTGATGAGCGAGGATAAAAGACGCCACCTCCGACGTAATCCAGACCTACGTCATAGCGGCTCCAGAGTCTTTGCAAAGTCAAGCTTCCCAAAGCGCGCGTGATTCCATTGATGTGGGGACCGCCACTGCCGACATTCGTGTCCAGTGATTGACTGACATGCGCACCGGGAATAAGGAAGCTGCGGGCCGCCGCGCGCGGCTCAAGAGAAGGTTGATCTAATCCCGAGAGCGGCGGATTATCGTTCGAAACCGGGGCGGCGTTGTCCTGACCGAATGCCGGCACTGCCCCCGTGCCTTGCTGTTGCGTGTTGTCGGCGGGCTGCTGGCTGCTTCCCGGCTGCTGCTGGGAGCTGTCACTCTGTGCCCAGCTAGTTCCAAGCGCCAGCGCTGTGCCCAAAACAAGCATGTAAGCCCGATTCTTTATCACGTTTCCCTTACGGTACGACAATCGTGTCTCCCGGTTTCATAAGTATGTTTTGCCCCATCGCTTCGCCCTTCACGAGCTGCTTGTAATTAACCGGAATCTTCTGCTGTCTTCCGTTTTCGACGCGCAGCACGTAAATGCCCTTGGTGTTGGCGAACTGGCTGAATCCGGCGCTGGCCAAGGCTTGTAATACCGTCATGTTGGGCAGCAGAGGCATGGCGCCCGTGTGCAACACCTCGCCGGTTACATAAATCCGCTGGCTGTTCATCTGTGTAACCACCACGGTCACGCGCGGATCGGCGAGATATTTCTTTAGCTTTTCCGTAATCGAGGCCGCCAATTGCATCGGCGTCAGCCCCGCCGCCTGTACATCGTTCAATAGGGGCAAGGAAATCATGCCATCCGGACGCACAGGCAATGTCGCAGTGAGATCCGGCTCTTTCCAAACATCGATATGAAGTGTGTCATCGGCACCGATCACGTAGGTGGGGCCAGCGGCCGAGGTTGTCCTCGAAGCCTCAGGCACGGAGCCCGCTTTGTCTTTTGGCTTGGCACCGTTGCTCTGCGCCCAGGCAGAACCTGTAACAAGCCCGAGCAGCAATGCGATTGTCAGTGCGGTCGTCTTCATTCTCTCTCCTAGATGACTACGACGTTCCTAACTCCCCGTATCCAATTTGTTTCAACTTGTACAGCAATGCCTTGTAGCTGATCTGGAGCTCCTGGGCGGCGCGCCGGCGGTTCCAGCGAGTGCGATTCAGCACCCTCAGTATCAATTCCTTTTCAGCCTGCCGCGAAGCTGCGCGCGAAGCCTGCTTCAGAGAAACTTGCTCGCCGTTGTCGGAGCGATCTGATTTCATCAGCATGGCGCGCAAGCCATCCATGGCAACCGACTCATCTCCCAGCACCACGATAGCCTTGGCAGCATCTTCCAATTCGCGGATATTGCCGGGCCAGGAGTACTCGTTAAACAGCTTCTGAGTGGCTGCGCTCAGAACCGGTGCGGGGCGGCCGAAGTCGTGGGCGTACTTGGCCAGAAAAAAATTCACGAAGCACGGAATATCCTCTTTGCGTTGGCGCAGAGGCGGCAGTCGCAAGCACACCCCACTGATCCGGTAATAAAGATCTTCCCGGAAGCGCCCTTGCTTGACATCCGCTTCTAGATTTCGGGCGCTTCCACCAATAAAACGTGCGCGTCGCGATCCATTCCCGTTGGTCTCCAACTGCGGCAACAAATCCAATAGCACTGCCTGGCAACCGGAACTCAAGTCGCCTATTTCCTCCAGGAATACCGTTCCGTTCCGTGACATGCCGCTGAAGTCTTGCGGAGTCACTCCGGCGCAAGCGGCAAAACAGAACGGCTCAGCGCTGCGGACTGAGCTTTCGTGGATATAACGCGCAACGGTTCGCTTGCCTGCACCCGCCTCGGCCAGCAGCAGCACCGTTACGTTGCTCTGAGCCAATTCGCGGATTACAGCCTCGACCGCCCTCATGCCGGCACCCACGCCCTGCAGAAACGTGGCCTGGTCGTGAGCCGAATTGGACATCCTTTCCAGGAATTTGCCTCTATCTAACGAAAATGCTGTGGTCCCTAGGTTGAGCCTTTCGCGACGTCGAAGAAATGCGAATTATGACGCACGGGTGGCATGATCCTCGGAAGCACGGCTACTGCCATCCACAGCATTTCCTCAACATCTCTCGTTTCATCGATTGAGCTCTGTTTTCAGTTGCTTGTCGGACAAGGCAGCAACAAGTGAGCCCGTGTGCCGCCTCATAACCTAACTCAAAGGGCATAAAAGGGAAACTTTTTTCACACTCCGCAGTAATCAGTAGGGCATTACCTCGGTCCGGACATCTTTAAGGAACCCCAAAAGGCTTGCTGT
>WNGO01002185.1_pt1 | contig 12819 bp, 11 predicted proteins | sample 5400511 | NCBI WGS metagenome assembly WNGO01 (sample SAMN13153380, study PRJNA577476) | soil metagenome | isolation source: 20 cm soil or saprolite under Garry oak tree replicate 2 | place: USA:California | collected 2016-06-15
GTATACGCCTTGGCCGGAAGTCGCGATCACCACGGTCGGATTATCCGGCATCACCGCGACGGAATGAGCATCGAACTCGACGCCTGCTTTGATATTTTCCCAGCTCTCGCCACCGTCTTGGCTGCGCACGATCCACCCTTCTTCAATGGCACCAAGGATGACCAGTGGATCATCAGGGCGGAGGGCAAGACCTTTGACGTGGCTCACGTGGGGCGGTCGCGGGAAGGTCCAATCGAGGGTTTCGGGCAAGTCTCGGAGCCGCTCGCAGTCGACCCAACTCTCGCCACCGTCCGCGCTCTTGAAAATCGACGACGGACCGGTGCCGACAAACAGCTCGGCGCTTTTCGGATGCTGCACCACGCACCAAGCTTCTTTATAAAGGATCCCGTTGTTGATCTCGCGCCAGCTCTGCCCGCCGTCTTCGCTCCGCTGCATGCCGCCGCGGCTGGTCGCGGCGTAGATGCGGCGCGGATCGTCTCGGTCAATTTGCACCGGCGATCATGTAAAGACCGTCTTCGGTGCCGACATAGAGAATTCGACCTGAACTGATAGACATAGGCGCTCCTTTCTCTTATACGCTATTTCGGATGGTTGAACGTCAGACAAACGATCGCGACCGACTGCGGCACGTCACCTACAACAGCCGCTGAACACGCAGATGAGCAGAACTCGAAGGTATTAGCGTGCAATTGACTTTCCTCATTCAATGAACGCCGGTCCTTAGTTGCGCACCGGCGCCGCAACTTGCGCCGCAAATCAAGAGGCATTATGAACGCAGCAGTCAGCCAACTCATATTATAGGTAGCATCGTGAGACAAGAATCTAGTCCGTTATTTCTTATCAGCGTCATGCTCACGCTCTGTCTGCTGACTTCGTCGGTCGCGCAAGCGCAAGGAGAGAAAGTCAAAGTCGGACTTCTGATGATCAACGCCGACGCGGGCGTATTCGTCGCGTTGGAGAAAGGGTTTTTTCGCGACCAGGGACTGAGCGTCGAAGTAACCTATTTCAGCTCGTCCGGCGGACCGCAGATGGCGGCGTTGACCACCGGCGAGCTGGATGCGGGCAGCGGCAGCATCAGTCCGGGAATTTATAACGCCGCAGCCAGCGGCGTTCACATGAGAGTGGTTGCCAGCAAATCGCGCGTCGGACCGCGTGGCAGCGGCAGGTACATGGTGCGGCGCGGCTTACTCGAGTCGGGGAAGCCGTTCTCGATCAAAGACATCAAAGGCAAGGTGATTGCCCTTAACAGCGTCGGTGGATCATCGCGGCTCTACATGGACGGCTTGCTGAAAAAAGGGGGCCTTAAAGAAACCGACGTCGTGGTCCGCGTCTTGCCCTTCAACGACATGGTTGGGGCGTTGGCTCAGGGCGCCGTCGATGTGGCCTTTTTGGTGCAACCCTCCATTTCGGTAGCCGAAGAGAAAGGGATCGGCGCTGGCATCGCCGATCTGTGGGATTTGTTTCCCGGTCATATGACCAACAACCTATTCTACTCAGATTCTTTTATTCGCAACCGTTCAGCGGTAGCAGATAAATTCATGGTCGGCTTTCTTAAGGGACAACGATACTTCTACGACGCCCTCGTCAAAAAGAAAGGACCCCTCGACGAGATCGTCGAGATCGTCGCCAAATTTTCCCGTACGGCAGATCGAAAACTACTCCGGCTCGCTCTGACCGGGACCGAGCTCACGCCCAACGGCGAGATGGACCTCAAAGAAATCCAGGACGACCAGGACTGGTATTTTCAAAAGGGGCTGATTAAAACCAAAGCCGACGTGAACAAGATGGTCGATCTAAGATTCTTACAGTCCGCCGTGCAGACGTTGGGAATCTACCGCTAATGAGCCGACGGATCCCATGTCAGCCCGATCGAAGGTGAGGGGGATCTTTCTCCGTGCACCGCTCGGCAGCCATCGGCTATTATCAACGAATTTCCACAATACACGTAGCACACAACTTTCCTATTCCTCCTCCTCGCCCAGCATCGTGCCGCGGCAGCGCCGGCTGCCGCAAAAACAAGCGTGCTCGCGCTTTGCCGCCTTGGTGTGTTTTTCGCCGATCTGTAAATTGTAGTCGTACGCAAGCTCTTCTTCAGGGCGAATGTCACGGCGCGCTTCGATAAAAATTCGATGCCCCTCTTCTTCGATTTCGCAGTTGGGCACACATGAATGATTGATCCAGCGCGCCGAGTTGCCGTGCCGGGTGGCGTCGATCACCAACCCGCCGTCGAGGGAGAAGAGCATCGTATGGGGCGAGTGCTGGTGTATTCGGCTGTAGCGCCGATCGGCTTCCTTTTCACTGATCAGCTTGCCCTTGTATTCGATGATGCGTGTCCCCTTTGGGATAGGTCGCCGAGCAAACACGCCACGGCCGTGGATCGGCGAGTTGCGCACGGCAATGCGGCGCAGTCCTTTTCTTGTTTCGGGCATGATCCTTCTCTTTGACAAATGAGTTAATGCAATTTAACGGTCATTGTCCATGTCCTTGACGAATTTTAGCATCCGCTCGGCCGGCGCGCAGTCTTGGTATTGTCCGTAGAGGCGCTGGCGCATGCGGTCGACTTCGCCGCTCTGCAAGCGCTCGTAGAGCTGGCTGCGCTTGCCGAACGGGCTCATGACCATATCCGCGGCGATCGCCATCAGACGTAAGTGTTCCTTGGTGCTCGGCGCGCCGCCGCGAAAGTAGCGCTCGACCAGCGGACCAATGCCGTCGTTGCTGAGATCCGATGCGCCGCCGCTCAACATGAGCGTGCTGGTCAGCAACCCTTCCATCGTCCGTTCCGCGCGGTCCGACGCTTCGATACTGTGTACCCGATACGCCGCACTTAAGCGCGGCGCCCAGGTGCCGCCGCCACTCAGGTAGCCTTTGCTCTCGGCGACCTGTATGCACGAACGCAGGATCTCGATGTCTTGCATCATGCTTGAGAGCAGGATCTGCGACCCCGCGCTCTTGTTGCGCCCGCCGTATTGGGTCAGCAACTGCGCGACGCCGAGAAATCCTTCCAGCTTGGTGATCAGCCGGAGCATGGTCGAGTACTGCGCCCAGGTGTGAATGTAATTGATGCCCGCGAGCAGTTGCGGGTTTTTATAAACAAAGATTCGCTCCCAGGGCACGACGACGTCGTCGAAAATCAATGCCGCGTCGACTTCGTCGAAGCGCGCCGTCAATGGATGGCGTTCGGGATCGGCGTGCTCGGCGTAAAGATCGCGGCAGACGATCTTCAATCCCCGAGTATTCATCGGAATCGCGAAAGCTGTGGCGTAGTCGGCTTCGTCCGGATCGCGCGGCCGGTTGGGATAAACCAAAACTTCGTCGGAGATCGGCGCCAAAGTCGCCAGCGTCCGCAAGCCCCGCACCACCGGTCCTTCTTTGGTTTCGCCGACGATGTGCAGGATCAAGTCCGGATCTGCTTGCTCGCTTACCCGCTTCGAACGGTCGTAATATTGGTCGGTGAGCGCGTGGGTCAAGCACAAATCGTTGCGCCGGCAATGCAGATAATAATTGCTGGCGTTGTCGGCCCATTGCTTGCCGTGTTTTTCGATCGCATGGGTCCAGTCGTTAAGCCCGACAACCAGCTGAGCGCAGAAATCCGGATAACGACCCATCTGGCCAAAAGTCTGCTGCGCCCAAAATTCAATATTGCGCCGCTTGAGCGCCAGCTGCTCGGCGTTCTTCGGCGCAAGATAACTGTAAGAGATCCGCTCACCCTCATGGTCCAGCGTCATGATCTCGCGGTACTCAACTGAATTTTGTTTATCGTACAACTCCGCCAGCGTCGTAATCGTGCCGGTGAACCCGGAGTGCGTCGTCACGTCGTCAATACGCCGCCCGGCGTGCCAGACTTCGCGTCCGTCGCGCAGCGCGTTGATATAGTCCGCCCCTTTTCTAATGGGCATGAAACTTGACCTCCAAACTCGATGTTAGCTCGTTTGTGCTTTTGAAACTTATGGCGTCGACTCGCCGGCGCCGCCAACCGCCGCGATCAAAGCCCGAATCAGTCGAACAATAAAGCTTCAACCGGCAAGGATCGCGCACAACGGGTGAATGTCCGTGATCGTGTCCAACTTTTCGATGTAATCCAAAGCTCGCGCGGCGGCGTTTTCATCGATCGCGTGGCGCGCGCACTCGGTAAATTTCCCGCGAAGCTCCGCTTCCGTCATGGGAAATTCAGGACCTCCTTTGGCATGTTGCGCCTCGCGAGAAAAACTTTGGCCGTTTTTCAGACGAATCGTGACTCGGCTGGGTCTGCCGCTCAGCGCCGTTTTTTTGAGATGGGTATCCAGATTCATGCGCACTCGTTCGGCGAGCTTCAACACGTTTGGATCGCGCACCGCGCTGTCGGTGAAAATATCCAGCCCGACTTTGCCGTCGATGATGGCGCGAGCCACTAAATAAGGCATGCAGAACTTTCCCTGGATGCCGGTCTGAGGCACGCGGAAGACGATTCTCTCAAAGGTATGTTTGACCACGTCGACGTCCACCGCTTCGATCATCTCGGCGGTCAAGCCATGTTTGGCTCTGAACTCAAGCACCGAATCGATCACTTGATGCGTGAGACCGCCGCACGGATAGGGCTTGATGCGCAAACCGTCGGTCAAGAGCGCGTAGGACTGGCCAAGCTCTTCGAGCGGCTGCTCGTTGATCGGCGTGCCTTGATGAAGCACCTGGTAAAATCCGAAATTGGATTCGATCGCTTTGCCGTTCGCAGTGAAGCCGCCGGCGGCGAGCTTGGCGGCGAGCACGCCGTTGCGCGCGCCGAGGCCGACGTGCAACGGCTTAGTCATGGTGCCGAAATTAGCGACGATGCCGCCGGCCATCGACGCTGCCATGCCGAGCGCCATCTCGACTTGAGCAGCACTCAGACCGAGGAGTTTTCCGCATGCAGCGGCGGCGCCAAAAGAACCCAATGTGCTCGGCGCGTGCCAGCCATCATGGGCGCTGTCGCGCAGTGAATGCGCCAGCTTCCCGGTGATTTCGTAACCGACGACGTAGGCTTCGATCAGTTGGCGGCCACTTGCACCGAGAGATTCGCCCACAGCAAAGATCGCGGGAATGATCGGCGCGGTGGGTTGACCCATCAAAGTGAAGCTGTGGTCGAAGTCGAGCGCGTGCGCCGCAGTGCCGTTGGCGAGAGCGCCGTTTAACGCGGAAGTTTTAAATCCTTGACCGATAACAGTTGTGTCTTCCTTGGCATTTTCCTGGCGCGCAATCTCAGCGCAGATTTTTGCATCCTCTTCTCTGCTGCCGGCCAGCGCCACGCCGAGGCAATCGCGCATGGCGGTCTTGGCCGTTTGCACCGCCGCAGGCGGGATGGCCGCATATTTCAATTCTGTGGCAAACTGCGCGATTTTTGCCGTCACATCCATAAATCCTCCACGAAAGCACTTTAGTAATTTTGCTTCGAGTCTCTTTTAGCAAAGCCGCATCGTTCTGACCAGGCAGAAACACCGACCGGCGCGGCCATCAGCCCTTTTGCAGCGCGTCGACGTGCCGCGCTTTTCATGCTACCGGTTATAAATTAACTTTCGCAATCTATGGCAAAATCGGAAACTCAACAAGTCCACTCCAGCGTCGCGCGCAACGCCGGCGTCATCAGCCTGGCCGTGACCGCCAGCCGCGTGCTCGGCTTGGTGCGCGATCAAGTTTTTGCCGCGCTCTTCGGTGCGGGTCTACAATACGACGCCTTCCTTACCGCGTTCCGCATCCCCAATTTGCTGCGCGATCTGTTCGCCGAGGGCGCGCTGTCGGCGGCCTTCGTCACCACGTTCACGCAAGTACAACAGATCAAAGGAGAAGAGGAAGCCTTTCGCCTGTCGAACCGCGTCGCCACAGCGTTGATGATTTTGCTCAGCCTGATCTGCATCATCGGCTGGATCTTCGCGCCGTCCATCGTCTACTTGCTGGCGCCCGGTTTTTACGACGTGCCCGGCAAGGCGGAGCTGACGATCCATCTGACCCGGATCATGATTCCGTTCTTGCTGCTGATCGCGCTCGCCGCGAAGGCGATGGGCATACTGAACGCGCGCAACAACTTTGCCATCCCCGCCATCGCCCCGGTGTTTTTCAATCTCGGCTCGGTCATCGGCGGATTATTCCTCGGTTTTACCGTGGGAACGTTTCTTGGCCTCAATCCCATCGAAGGCATGGCGTTCGGCACCCTGGTCGGCGGCTTTCTCCAGTTTGCCGTGCAGTGGCCCAGTCTGCGCCGCGCCGGTTTCAGGTATCGTCCCATGCTTAGTTTCACCGACCCGGGAGTGCGTCAGATCATGCGCCTCATGGGTCCGGCGATCATCGGCACCGCCGCCGTGCAGATTAATGTCTTCGTGAATACTAATTTCGCGTCGGCAATCATCGACCCCGTGACTGGCGCCGTATTGAATGGCCCGGTATCGTGGCTCAGCTATGCGTTTCGCTTCATGCAGTTTCCCATCGGCGTCTTCGGCGTCGCCATCGCCACTGCGACGCTGCCGCCACTATCGCGCAGCACGACAAATCCTGACTTCGTCGAGTTTCGCCAGACTCTGACGCACTCGTTGGCGCTCGTATTTCTACTTTGCATTCCATCCGCCGTCGGCCTTGCTGTTTTGGCTCGACCCATCGTCGCGCTCGTGTTTGAGCACGGAAAATTTACCAGCTTCGATACCGTGCAGACGGCCAATGCCTTGGCCGCATATTCCATCGGTCTCGCCGGCTATGCCGCAGTCAAGGTTCTCTCGCCGGCTTTCTATGCTCTGAATGACGCGCGCACACCGATGCTGATCAGTCTCGGTTCCATCGCGGTCAATTACGCGATGAATTCGTGGCTCGTCGGCCCGCTCGGCCATGTCGGCTTGGCCTGCTCCACTTCCACCGTCGCGCTGGTAAATTTTTTCTTGCTTGCGCTCTTGATGCGTCGACGCGTGCGAAGACTGGAAGGGCGGCGCCTGGGAAAAACCGTGCTGCGAATTGTTGGAGCGTCGATACCCATGGCGATTGCGGCGTGGTTCACCGCTGAGGTGGCCGGCGCGCTGCCGCTCCGCGGATTTCTTCTCCACCTGTTTCAAGTTGCTGGTGGAATTATCCTAGCCGTGATCGTCTTCTACGGCTGTTGCCGCTTATTCCGAGTCGAAGAATTGGGTGAGGCTGTGAACGCCGTCGCGGGCAGATTCTCACGGGTACTGCGCCGCAAGTAATTTCTCCGGCGCGGCGCACGAAACGCGCGGTTGACAGCGCCTAGCCAGACATTTAACAATCCGTTCGATCGCAAGGAGGTCCAATGCCGAAAGTCAATTCGCTGGGTCATGTGGGAGTCTATGTTCGCGACATCGAGCGTTCGGTGGCTTTCTATCGGGATATTCTCGGCATGCAAGTGAGCGATCGGAGCCCGAGAGGCGGAGTTTTCATGACCGCCCAGGATCGTGCGGTGGAACATCATGAGCTCCTCCTCGCGCCCGGCCGCAACGACGACGGCAAGGTCAATTTGCTGCAACAAATCTCTTTCCGTTGCGCGACGCTCAAAGACGTCAAAGATTTTTACAAAGTGTTCGTCGACAACCACGTGCCGATCAACCGCGTGGTCAGCCACGGCAACACCGTGAGTATTTACGCGCAAGATCCGGACGGCAATTCCGTTGAAGTCTACTGGCCGAGCGGCGTCGACGTGCCGCAGCCTTTCGGCAAACCGATGGATCTGAGCAAGAGCGAATCTGACATCCGCGAGCAGCTCAATCAGATTTTAAAAGAATGGGAGCAATCTAATCAGAGATGATGTTGCTCGATTGGGTATCATGAAATCCTAGGCCTGCCATAAAGTTGACGGTCGCAAAACTTGTCCGGAGGTGATCATGCCGCGCATTCCTTACGTCGATCCTGAAACGGTGACCGATGCAGAAATCCAAGGTTATCTCGAACGCGCCCGTCGCGAAGGCACGCCGCGTCCCGAAAGCCAGGCGGTGCGCGCCCATGTTCCCAACGTTATCCACGCTTTCTCCCAGGCGTGGGAACTCACCTTTCGCAATGGCGTCGCCGATCACGCGCTCAAAGAGCTCTGCCGAGTTTATATTTCCAAATCGATTCAGTGCGAATATTGAGGCGTGCAGCGCTCCGTCCAGGCTGGACGGCAAGGTTTAACTGAACAGAAATACGACGAGCTGCTGAACTTCGCCGACTCGGACAAGTTCACCGAACGAGAAAAAGTTGCGTTGACTTACACCAGCGCCATCGCTTGGAATTCCGACATCGCTGACGACGCGCTCTGGGAAAAACTTCATCAGCACTTCACCATTCCCGAGTTGGTCGAGCTCGGTTTTTTCATCGGTCTCACCCTCGGCCAACAGCGCTGGATCAAAACACTCGGCATCGACCACGGCGCCGTGCTCGGCGACAACGTGGCCGGTCTCGCGCCGGCGAGTGAGGCGAAGTGAAAAATCATCTTGCCAGTTCGTGCTAGCATTCAAGCCTCATCCAGAGAGTGACAATTGGTGCGAAGAGAATCTAAGTAGAACGCGAAACAATTGATCTCAAATGACCGCGGCGCTTTGACTGACCTCAAGCGCCGCGACATCCTCAACGACAAGGATCGCCAGCGCTTCGCGGCGATTTCTTACCGTGATCTCGTGCCTTGGCAAGGCGCTCACGTTGAGCCCCGCTTGCTGTGCTACTTCTTCAGAAACCACCAAATGACAGGCAAATTCCTTGGTTAAATCTTGCAGCCGGCTTGCCACGTTCACCGTATCGCCGATCGCCGTTAAATGAACCGTGGCACCGTATCCCATCTGCCCCACCACCGCTGGTCCGCAGTGAATGCCGACGCCGATCTTGAGCGGCTCGGCCAACTCGTCGGCAAGCGCTTGGCTGAGCGCTTTGACCTGCTCGACCATGCGCATCGCCGCCGCCAGCGCCTGGCGACAACCTTCCGCCGGCCCGGACTCGACGCCGAACAAAGCCATGACGCCGTCGCCGATGAACTTATCGACAAAGCCGCCGGCGCCGGTGATCGATTCACCGACCGCTTCGAAATAGCTGTTCAACAGAAACACCAAATCGTACGGCAGCTTTTGCTCGGCGATGCCCGTAAAAGTGCGCAGGTCGGCGAATAGGACTGCGATCGTTCGCTCTTGGCCCGCGAGATAGGACGGCTGGGCATAGCCGTCGCTCGCGTTAGCGTTGGCCGGCACGAGCGGCGTGACCGTGATATTTTCCACCGGCCGCAGTTGGCAAGCCAAGCGCACGTTTGGCGGCGCGCCGACGCGCTGCAGCACTCGTTGTTCGGCGGCGCTCGGCGCCGGTTGTTTGGAAAATCCGTCGGTGACGCGAATCCGACAAGTCGAGCAGCGGCCGCGACCGCCGCAAACCGACGCATGAGAGATCCCGGCAAATCGGCTCGCTTCGAGAACTGAAAATCCGCGCGGCACCTGCACCTCACGCCCGTCGGGGTAGGCGATGCGGATTCTCAAGCGGCGCTCGCGCAGATCGCGCGCGACGCGGGCAAGCAACGTTAGAATAACAGCGAGCGCGTAGGTTACGACGATCGCGTCCTCGAGCCGGTAAAGAGATTCGCGTTGGCTGCGCGGCGGGACCTTGGATCGCTGAAGTACTTGAGCAATCCAATTCGGCTCCCGCGCGACTAAGTTGTCCACTTCATGTCCGGCTTGAGTGAATCCGAGCAGTCCCAATACCGGCAACAGAAGAGCGCAGGCGAGAAAAATGGGCGCCACCCGGTGATACCAAGGTCGCAGCCGCAACCAGAAATGAAACCCGATGCACCCATGCAGCCAGGCAACCGTAACCAGAATCGTCTGCCTCAAGCCATCCCACGGCGAAGCATGCCAGAGGGTCAGAACCAATAGCGTGTATGAATCTTCCACGCCAAACCATTCGTGGGTCATGCGGGTGCCGACGAAGTGGAGAGAAAGCAGCGGCGGAATTGACAATCCGAGCGTCAGTTGCAGCGCTTCCCATAACGGGATGCGCAGATGGCGGCGCTGATAAAGAGACCAGAGGGCGAGGGAAAAATGCGTCAGCAAGGAAGTGTACAGCGCTGCCGTTCCCGCCGGGTTGCGCCATAGAGCCAGAAACCAGACCCTACCGCCTTCCATCGCATCCAGCGAGATCAAGCCCAACGCATGGTTGAGCAAATGTGTCGCCAAGTAGGTGAGCAAGACCAGACCGGTGACTAAACGCGTGCGGCGGACATTCATATTGGAGGTGCCAATCTACTACGACTTCGCAGTCGCCGTCTATGTTGTCAAATTAGAATCCAAAACGGCAGTCATATCGGCAACCCAACTCTTCGCCTACTCACGACTTTCGCCTCACGGCTCGCGCCTACTTGCTGTTGATTTCTTCCACGATCTCGTCTTATTTATGAACAGTCACGAATTCAGTGAATCGATCCGTCGCGATGGAATCACGACGGCGATCAGCAGAAAAGGAGCTAAGATCATGCGAGATGGATTCAAAGTCATCGATGCCGACCGCCACGTGCTCGAACCCACCGACCTGTTCGACAAGTATCTGCCGGCAAAATTTCGCGGCCGCGTAAAGATCAAAGGACCCAATCAGTCGTTCCGTTCCATCGATGGCGAACCGATTTCCGACGCCGATAAACTGCGCGACACATCGAAACAGGAAGATTACGGTTTTACCTTCGCCGGATCGAAACGATGGCGCGAGACTTTTGCGGACGCCTTGGCCGCCAAGTTCGATGCGCCATCCAACGTCCGCGACATGGACCGCGAAGGGGTCGATGTTTCCGTGCTCTTCCCCACACTCGGACTTTACATCATGTGGCGCGATAATCTCGACCCCGAGCTGAGCGCCGCCATCTGCCGCGCCTATAATACTTGGCTCGCCGACTATTGCAGCTATGATCCGAAACGGCTGCACGGCGTCTGCCTGATCCCGCTCCAAGATCCGGCGCGGGCCGTCGAAGAGCTGCGCTATGCCAAAGAGCAGCTCGGACTCGTCGGGATTTTCTGGCGGCCGAATAAACTTTGCGGACGGACACTTTCAAGTCCCGATTACTATCCGGTTTACGAAGCGGCAGCGGATCTCGGCGTCGCCGTTTGCGTGCATGAAGGCGCGCGCACGGTGTTGGAACAGTGCGGCTCGGATCGCTACAGCGAGTTCGGCCGCCACATCGCCTGCCATCCGCTGGAACAGATGCTCGCCTCCCTGAATCTCTGCGCTGACGGCGTGCTAGAAAAATTCCCGAATCTCAACGTCGCCTATCTCGAATCTGGCTGCGGCTGGGTGCCGTTTTGGCTCGAGCGCATGGACGAGCACTGGGAGCATGAAGGACAGGGTCAGGCCAAAACCACTCGCGAGAAACCGAGCTATTATTTTAAGCGCCAGTGTTGGGCGAGCTGCGAAGCGGGCGAGGAGCTCGCGCCGGTGTTCATCGAGCATGTCGGCGAAGATTACTTGACGATCGCAACCGATTACCCGCACAGCGACTGCATCGGCAAGTTTCCCGATCGCACTGTGGGCGATTTGACCAAGAACGATCACATCTCAAAAGACGCGCGGCGGAAAATATTATGGGACAATCCGGTGCGCCTGTACGGACTGGAGGTTTAATTGACATGGGCAAGTTTCACGTAGTTTACTTTGGCAGCAACGATGTACCGGTCGATCTGATCAAGCCGATCTTGGCCGAGATCGGTGCCGATATGACCATTCGGCGCCCGACCAACGACGCCGACGTCATCGAGATGGCCAAAGACGCTGACGGCATCATCATGCACGGTTCGGTGCCGCTCACGCGCGAGATCATTTCTCAGCTGAAGCGAGTCAAAGTCGTCGCCCGCACCGGCGTCGGCGTCGACCGAATGGATCTCAAAGCCGCCACCGATCACGGGCTGATCATCTGCAACGCCGCCGGTTGCAATTCGATCGAAGTCGCCGAGCAAGCCATCGGCTTGTTGATCGCGATCTCGCGTAAGCTCATGCGCATGAACCAGTACGTGCGCGACGGTAAATGGCGCCGCCACACCGCCGAGCTGCACGCCTACCGCGGCCGCGTTTATCGAATTCAAGGCTGCACCCTAGGCATCGTCGGTCTCGGCCACGTCGGCAAGCAAGTCGCGCCGCGCGCCCAGGGCATGAGGTTGAACGTGCAAACCTACGATCCTTATCTAGACCCGAAGGTCACGGAACAAATGGGCGTCAAGATGGTTTCATTCGACGAGCTGGTGAAGACTTCCGATTTCATCAGTGTGCACGCGCCGCTGACGAAACAAACTCGTCATATGTTCGGCGCGGCGCAGTTCAAGGCAATGAAAAATACCGCCTACCTGATCAACTGCGCCCGCGGTGGCCTGGTTGACTCCGACGCGCTTTACGACGCGCTGGTCGCTGGTGAGTTGTCAGGAGCCGCATTGGACGTCACCGAACCGGAGCCGCTACCCGCTGACCACAAGCTGCTCACGCTGCCAAACGTCATCGTCACCTGCCACACGGCGGCAAATTCGGACGAATCCTACGTCGACTGCCAAACCCACGCTGCGCGCGAGGTCGCCAACGTGCTCAGCGGCAAAGGCCCGACGACAGAGATCAAAGATCCGTGGCTTTTGGCGGAAGCGCAAGAGGAAGGGTTTGGCGGTGTGTGAGAGATTTTAACGTTCTCACCTCGAACCGACTCGATTAGCTAACGCGGGCCGAGCATCACCCTCGGGCCTGCGTGCGTTAAGCCGTAGCCTGGTCTTTCTCGATTTCGTCGACTCTAGCGAGGGATAAAACACTTTCGCCGACGACCAGCTAATTGGGTAATCGTCTTTCTACCTTCTCCCATTGATTGGGAGTTCTTAGCACAAATTTGTCCTCACTCGGACAGTCTCT
>WNGO01006046.1_pt1 | contig 12815 bp, 11 predicted proteins | sample 5400511 | NCBI WGS metagenome assembly WNGO01 (sample SAMN13153380, study PRJNA577476) | soil metagenome | isolation source: 20 cm soil or saprolite under Garry oak tree replicate 2 | place: USA:California | collected 2016-06-15
TGGAAGCGATCCTGAGTGGCAACGCCTTCCTGAGTCGCTTGGAGGGCGAGTGGTGAGCTGACCGTGGTGCACCAGCGCAGCGACCGCGGGCCTCGGAGTGATGCACGCGAGCGCTGCGGCAGGGGCGCCACGCTTCCTAATGCGTTGTGGCGCAAGCGAATAGATGATGACGGTCGTGGCACCACGCTTGCCTTTGTGAAGAGTCGGCCCTCGGGCCACCAACACTCACGGAGGCGAGCTCATGTTCAAATTCAGAAACTTGGCGATGCTGACGGCACCGGTCGCGATGGCGCTGACGGCGTGGAGCTGCGATCGGCAGCCGAACGCGGTGGCGCCGGCGATTGGTACGCCGCTGGCGCACTTCCAAGAATTTCAGTGTACGCCGTTCAAGATGACCGGCGGTGGGCGGATCGACTACCCGCCCGGCACGGACGTGAAGAACCCCCCAGCCAGCCATATCTACGAGACTTTCGGGGCCCACGTGATGTCTTCCGGTCAGCGGGATCAGAACGGAACCTGCCTGGCGGACAAGGGCGCCTTGGAATGGATCGACCACCGGCCGGACTATCGCGTCGGCGGTCATCCCCTCAACCTTCACGCGACCGAGATCACCTTCGCGGAAGTGGCGCCCCCGCCGGCTACCGACTGCAAGGATGGCGGCGCGCATTGGGGCGGGAAGCTGCGGGTGCAGAACACGGGGCAGGAAGATCTCGATTTCGAAGTGTGGGACTGTGACGACGGTGAGCCCGGCGTAAGCGATGGCTTCGCGATCAGCGTGCCGGACCTCATCGTGAACGGCGCGCCCTATGCGGTGATGTGCTGGGACTCGCATGCGGAGCCCACCTGTACGCTGACCGGCGGGAACCGGCAGTTCCACCCGACGCACTAACGCTGGGATCGCCATGATCTTGGCAAGGAGGAATACGATGAAGATCGACACGATGCGGCGGGCGATCCGTCTGGTGGGACTCGTCTTGCCGATGAGCTGGATGGCGGGCTCCGTCGCGGCGCAGATGCGAGCCGCGAATGCCCAGGCGTTCGGCGTTTCCGTGAACACGCCGACCGTCAACCAGACGACCCCCTACGCCGTTTTGCCGGCGGGTGGCGACATGGCCACGGATCAGGGCCAGACCGTCGACGTGGCGGGCCTGGTCAGCGCGCAAGACGCGTTCGCCATCGTCACCGGCGACGCGGACCCGACATACGGCTCCGACGCGGTGAGCAGCGCGACGCTGGGAGCGGTGAGCCTGCTGAACGGCCTCATCACGACCGACGGCGTGGTGGCCATCGCGAGCAGTACGCTCGGCGACGGTCTCGTCACGAGTGACGCCGAGGGATCCAGTCTCTCGAACCTGATTGTAAACGGGACGGCAGTATCAGACCCCGCTCCCAACTCGCGCGTCGACCTGCCCGGTGTCGGCTACGTGGTGCTGAACGAGCAGAGTGCGACGGGCGACGGCGTGACGACGAGCGGCATCACGGTCAACATGATCCATGTGGTGCTGCAACAGCCGATCCTCGGGTTCTTGGGCCAGGTGATCGGTTACCAGACGGTGGGGAATATCATCGTCGGGTCGGCGTCGAGCAGTGTGAACTAGCCTCGGCGCTCACCGCCGCGGCCAAAGCATGCCCGTCCCCGGGTGACGCGATACGCGCCGCCCGGGGACGGTTTTTTCATAGGCGGCTCACTCCTCGGATGGTCGGATCCAGCCGAGACGCGATTCCGAGTCGGCGTCGTGCCACGCCCGGCGCGCCCGCACCAGCAGATCGCTCGCGCTGCCCGGGGCGTACGCGAAGTTACCGACCGCGTCGTAGCCGGCGCGCAGCAGGAACGACGGGACGGCGCCGGCGGCGTCGTGCGAGCGACGTCGCATCTCGCCGGCGAGCCGCTGCGCGAGCCGGATCGCGCCGGTGATGCCGGTCCGGGGCGCGACGACGGCGAACTCCGCGGCGGCGATCCGGCCCGACACGTCCGAATGGCGCACGCCGCCCTTGATCGCCTGGGCGCAGAACGCCGTCACGTCGGCCAGCGCGTGGTCGTCCTCCACCTCGATCGCGAGCACGAGGCACGCGAGCGCGCCGTGCGCCCGCACCGACAGCGCCCCCAACTCCTCAACGCGCCGCGAAAGCCCCTGGAGGTTGTAGAGGCCCGTCTCGCGATCGACGTGGCTGCCCCATTGCATTTGTTCCGCCAGGGTCTTGAGCTGCGCGTAGGTGTCGAGTTTGATGAGCAGTTCGGCGACGTCGAGCGGCTCGCCCAAGACATCGGAGGCGCCGGCGCGCAGCACGGCGAGCCGTGCGTCGCGCGACGCCAGGTCGCCCACGATGAAGATGGGCGTGTGCGGCGTGACGCGCGGCGCGCCGCGCAGCAGCCGGCACAGCTCGGCAAGCTCCATGTCGGGAACGGTGGCTGCGACGACGATCGCGTCGGGCGCGGTGCGGCGCACGGCTGCCAGCGCGGCTTGGGCCGACGGCACGAGCACCACGGCGCACGCGCCGGCCTCGAGTTCCCCGACGACCGGGTCGAGCGACTGCCCGTCCGCGCTGACGATCAGGACCACGCCCATGTCGTGATCCGGCGCCTGCAAGATTCAGTCCGACCAACCCTTTGGATTACAGGGATTTCCCCAGACTAGGATGGGAATTGCCCCTACAATGGTTCACCACGCGCCCCGCCGGCCGAGCATCACGGCGGGCGTGAGCAGCATGATCTTCAAATCCTCGAGCGTCGAGCGGTGGCGGATGTACTCGAGATCATAGCTGAGCTTGTGCCGGACATCGTCCACGCTGCTGTCGTACGACCGGTTGATCTGGGCCCAGCCCGTGATCCCGGGCAGAACGCGCTGGCGCTGCGCGTATTCCCGTATCTGGCCGCGCAGGAAGGCGAAAATCGTGGGCTGCTCCGGGCGCGGGCCCACGATATTCATGTCGCCCGCCAGGACGTTCCACAACTGCGGCAACTCGTCGAGCCGGAGCTTGCGCAGCACCCTTCCCACTGGTGTGACACGCGGATCGTCGCGCAACGCCCAGACCTCCACCGGCGCGCCATCGTCCGCGCGCATGGTGCGGAATTTGTACATCACGAACGTCCGGCCGCCGTGGTCTGCGTGGCGCCGGGCGTTGCCGCCCTCGTTGCCCAGCGCCCGCCGGTCGTGGCCGATGCGCTGCTGCGCGAACAGGACGGGCCCACGAGACGTCAGCTTGATCAATACCGCAATGGTGATCATCAGCGGCAGGGCAAGAACCAACGCCAGCGTTGCAATGACGAGATTGAGTACGCGCCGAGCTCCGTCACCGTCGCTCCGCGACGCGACGACAACCCAAGAGAACGGACGCAGCCCAGGAAGCGTCATGCCCCCGTGAGTCGCAAGGCCTGTGCCGCTTCAAGGCGATGTGCGGTCTTGATGCCACATGGCACGGCTGCCGCTTGTAGGAGGCGTGCGACGGCGCCGCGAATGCCTTGATGAAGACGTGTGCGGTATAGGTCTTGCTGCGGGAACGCTTGATGAATCCAAGGCCTCTTCCGGCGATCCGCAGTCAGTCGGCGCCGGTCCTGCGGCGCGGTAACGGTTCTGCGGCGCCGAGTCTCCCCGAAGCCGAATCGGGTCCTGATTGGCGTCGCCTCGCCAGCGCGCTGCTACGCTTCAAGTGGGTTGTGCTCCTCATGGTGGTGTTGGGCTTGGGCGGGGCCGTCGCGGCGACCCGTCTGACTGTTGCGGTCCTACGTCGTGATGGACCAGGTCGTGCGCGACCTGCGTCTGTACCTCGATGTGAAACGACTCGGCGACCGTCCGAGCTTCGCCGGTTTCAGCGTGAGCGACGATTTCCGCCCGGGCGAGTACCGCCTGAACATCTCCGATAACGGCAGGCAGTACACGTTGACCTCGGCCGCAGGACTGACGCTCGAGCGCGGAACGGTCGGGGATTCTGTCGGCAGCCGGTTCGGTTTCCGGTGGGTCCCCGCCCCGGGGACGTTGCCGGCCGGGCGCAGCGTCGAGTTCTCGGTGATGCCGCCGCGCGACGCCGCGACGCGGCTCGGCGAGCAACTGCAGGTCCAGATGGACATGAACGGCAACTTCCTGGCACTGGAGCTGCGCGGCACCAGCCCGGTGCTCATTTCCAAGATTCTGAACGCCGTGACCCAGCGCTACGTGGAAGTAGCCGCCCAGTTGAAGCGCGAAAAGCTCACCGAGCTGACGAAGATTCTCGAAGACCAGTTGACGACCGCCAAGCGGAATCTGGACGAGGCCGAAGACGCGCAGCGGCGCTTCCGCACCCGCACCATCACGCTGCCGTCCGATCAACAGCGCCCCGGAGCGGCCGCCGAGACCCGTGACCCGATCCGGGTGAGCTTCTTCGATATGGCGGTCGAGCGCGACCAGCTGCGACGGGACGGTGAGGCACTCGAGCGCCTGTTGACGCAAGCCGGGGGACTACAGACGGACGCGTTGTCCGCCATCGGGTCGGTGCAGCGTGCGCCCGAGCTATCGAACGCGCTCAAAGAACTGAGCGACAAGCAAGCGCAGGCACGCACTTACCGGTATCACTACTCCGAGGCCTATCCGCCGCTGCAGCACCTGGCGGCCGAGATCACGGAGCTGCAGGAGCGCACGATCCCCACGCTCGCGCGCGCGCTCGCGTCGCAGCTGGCGGACCGTGAGTCGGAACTCGCGAGGCAGGTGAACACCGCATCGAACGATCTGCGCCAGATTCCCGGCCGGGCCATCGAGGAAGTGCGCTTGAATCGCAATGCCGAGCTGAAAGAGCAGACGTATACCCAACTGCAGCAGCGGTACGATCAGGCCCGGCTCTCCGCGGAGGCCACGGTTCCGGATGTCCGGATTCTCGATCCGGCCGTCGTGCCGCAGCGCCCCGTCAAGAACACGGCGCCGCGCCTCCTGCTCATGGGACTCGTGGCCGGCCTCGGGCTCGGTGTGCTGGGCGCGATCGTCCTCGACCGCGCGGACCCCAGAGTACGGTACCCGGAGCAGGTGTCGCGCGACCTTGGGGTGCCGATCCTCGGCGCGGTGCCGCACCTGCGCGCCAAGGAACCGGTGGAAGTCATCGAAGCGTTGCGTGGCCTGCGCCTCAACGTACTCCACGAGTACGGTGCCGAAACGCCCGTGGTCGTCACGGTAACGAGCCCCGGACCGGGCGATGGGAAGTCGTTCTTGTCGGCCAATCTGGCGCTCGCGTTCGCCGATGGCGGTCATCGCACGCTGCTGGTGGACGGTGACATCCGCCGTGGCACGCTGCACCGCCGCTTCAAGGCCAACCGCCGGCCCGGCGTCGTCGATTATCTCCGTGGGGAAGCCGGGATCGGGCGTGAGCTCATCGTGCAAGAGACGCCGTACCCACAGCTTGCATTCATCGGCTGTGGCACGCGTACGCAACGCGCTCCGGAGGTCCTGGGGTCGCCGGCCATGACTCAGCTCCTCGCCGAGTTGCGCGAGCAGTATGACGTGATCGTGGTCGACAGCCCGCCGCTCACGGCGGGAGTCGATCCGTTTATCCTTGGAACGGCGACGGGTTCGCTGCTGCTCGTGCTCAGGACCGGGCATAGCCATCGCGATGTCACAGGGGCGAAACTCGAGGTGCTGGACCGTCTCCCGATCCGCTTGCTCGGCGCCGTGTTGAACGACGTGCCTCGGCACGCCGCCTACGGTTACTACGCGTACTACTCCTACTATCTGCCCGGCTACGAAGCCGTGGACGAAGGCGTCGGCCGTACGTCCGGTCCACGGGTGGTTTAGCGGGCAAAGGGGTACAACGGTCCAATGAAGCGCTTTCTAGGGTCCCTGACCGTCGCAGCGGCGCTACTCACGATCGGCGCAGGTGTGGTGGCGGCGCAAACACGCGCCGCGACGTTTCAGGTGGGCGATCGCATCCTGCTGCACGTCGAAGGGGACTCCGCCCTCTCAGACACCTTCACCGTCGTAGCGGGGCCCGCCCTCCGCCTGCCGATCATCGGCGAAATCGCGCTCGCCGGCGTGCGTCGTACGGATCTCGAAGCCCATCTGACCCGCGAGTTGGGCCGCTACATCAAGGATCCCGTCGTGCAAGCGCGCGCCCTGATACGCGTATCCGTCGTCGGAGAGGTGATCCGGCCGGGATTCTATGCCGTGCCAGTCGACCTGGTGCTGCCGGACGCACTCATGCTCGCCGGCGGCGCGACCCAGTCTGCGCGCGTCGACCGGCTCCGCATCCTGCGCGGCAACGCCTCGTTGTGGAGCGGGACCGACCTACAGGCCGCGATCGCGCGGGGCGCAACGTTGGATGAGCTCGGCATCCGCGCCGGTGATCGCATTCAGGTGCCCCCACGTGGCGATCCGGAATCGAAATGGCGGGTCGCCGGCATCATTGTCACAACCCTCGCAACGGCAGTCACCGTCGTCGCGGTAACGCACCACTAAGCCGAGACGGGGCGTCGTGCCTAGGTGAGCTGCAGCATCACCGCAGTTTCGGGAGGTCCTTTGGCTTCACGTGCAGCCGGGCCTCTTTCGCCGGGTTCACCACCACGATGTCGAAGGGCGGCTGCGGAGCCGCGCGGAGATCGAATGTCGCGATCAAGCCGCTGCGCGTAATCTTCGCGCCAAAGAGATTCGCGTAATCGGAGGCGACCGAGTCCATGCGCACCGGCTGTACGGTGACCGTATCTCCGGATGGCGTCACGGCTTGCAGCACGATTCGTTCGGGACTCACCGAGATCTGTTTGTTTTTGCCCGGGTCCAAGATATCGGGATAGGCCAATACAGTTAGGACTGGAGCGATCATGTCCGGGCGCACGCTGTCGCCGGTGAATGGCTGGTAATTGCGCGCGTTCTTGGCGGCGGCCGTAGCGACCCGGCCGAACGGCCCTTGAGCGTAAATGACGTAATTGCTTACATACGTCGTCGCCAGAAACCCAGCTGACCCCCACGCGCTCGAACTGTAGCCATACGCTTTCTTGGTTTGGCGGCCGAGGCCAATCGCTTCTTGAATTCCGGCGCTATCCAGAGGGGTGGAACGTGCCGTTGCGCCCGTGCTGTCGTGGGATGGGGCCTGCGCGACGAGGAGGAGAATGTTCAACGCGATATTTGGGACTGCGACCATATGCCCCCCTGAGGTCTCGATCGCAATGAAGTTATCATCTTTGCTGATAAGCGTGAGGTAGTTCAACTCTACCCAGGCCCATGGCCACAGATCACGCAGATCTGTGACGGATGTTTTCTCGTAACAACCACCGCTGAATCCCGTGATAGCTTTGTTGGCGCCCTATGGTGTCAACGATCCCCCGCGTCGTATTACCTACCGTTCAGGCGCTCGCCGAGGACGCAGCCCAACGATTCGCCCGGGCAGCGAGCGACGCGGTCCAGTCCCACGGAGAGTTCGTGGTGGCACTTTCCGGCGGTGCGACACCGCGGAGCCTGTACGCGCGTCTTGCCGCGCCACCCTACGTCTCCAGTGTCCCATGGTCGCTGGTGCAGGTCCTCTGGGGAGACGAGCGATGTGTCCCGCCGGACCAGGCGGCGAGCAACTATCGGATGGCACGCGAAGCGTTACTCGATCACGTGCCAATTCGCGCGGAGAACGTGCACAGGATTCGCGGCGAGGACGTCCCCGTCGCGGCCGCAGAAGCGTACGAGCGGACGCTGCGCACCGCGCTCCGGACGCCGCGGGGGCCGCCGCGCGAGACTCCCGGAGCCCGCATAGACCTCGTCCTACTCGGCCTGGGCAATGACGGGCATACGGCGTCGTTGTTCCCCGGCGCCGTCGAGGTCCCGGACGGCGAGCCGTGGGTGGCTGCCCGCTATCACGTTGCAGGCGCGCTGTGGCGAGTGACGCTCACGCCTGTCCTCATCAACGCGGCAGCTGAGGTCCTGTTTCTGGTCTCGGGGGAAGCGAAGGCCGCGATTGTTCGCCGAGTGCTTGAAGGACCCCGGCGTCCCCAGGAGCTTCCGGCTCAGCTGATCGCGCCGCCCGGCGGGCGTCTGCTCTGGCTGCTCGACGCGGCCGCTGCGGGCGACCTCGAGGGCCGCTGATGGCTCGTACTGCGCCGTCGGACGCGCTGGTCCTGTTCGGCGTGACGGGCGACCTCGCCTACAAGATGATTTTCCCGGCGCTGTACGCGATGGCCCGCCGCGGTGTCCTCGACGTCCCGGTGATTGGCGTTGCGTCTCGACCGTTGAGCCAGGCGCAGCTGGGCGCGCGGGCTACGGACTCGATACGGAGCGCGGGCCCGATCGATGATCGGCGGGCGCTGCGCCATGTGCTCTCGCTGCTCCGCTATCTGAGCGGCGACTACAACGATCCCGCGACGTTCACCGCGCTCAAACAAGCGCTGGAGGGCGCTCGGCGCCCCGCGCACTACCTCGCCATCCCGCCCGTGTTGTTCGAAACGGTGATCAAAGGGCTCGGCATCGCCGGGTTGGCCAAGGGTGCGCGGGTTATCGTCGAAAAACCGTTCGGACGGGACCTGGCCTCCGCGCGGGATCTCAATCGCGTCGCGCGATCGGTCTTCCCGGAGAAAGCGATCTTCCGCATCGATCACTTCCTCGGGAAGGAAGCGATCATGAACATCCTGTACTTCCGCTTCGCCAATTCATTTCTGGAGCCCATCTGGAACCGCAACTACGTCGCCAGTGTCCAGGTGACTCTCGCCGAAACGTTCGGCGTCAACGGGCGCGGAGCGTTTTACGAAACTGCCGGCTGCCTGCGGGACGTGATCCAGAACCACCTGTTTCAGATCGTCGCCCTGCTGGCGATGGAGCCGCCCGCGTACCGGGGGTTCGAGGCTGTGCACAACGAAAAGGCCGCCGTCTTCAGGGCGATGCGCCCGCTGAGGGCGGCCGACGTGGTCCGGGGCCAGTATGCGGGCTACCGCAAGGAGCCGCACGTCGCGCGGCACTCGGACGTCGAGACATTCTGCGCCCTGCGGCTGTTCATCGACTCGTGGCGCTGGGACGGCGTGCCCTGGTACCTCCGCTCCGGCAAGATGTTGGCCGAGACGGCCGTCGAGGTACTCGTCCAGCTCAAGCCGCCGCCGCAGCGTCTTTTTTCGGACTCCGCGCCGGCGACCGGTCGCGCCAACTACCTGCGCTTCCAACTCTCACCCAACTCCGCGGTCGCTCTCGCCGCCCGCGTCAAACGTGCCGGCAAGGAGTTCGTCGGCGACCAGGGGGAGCTGTATCTAGTGGAAGAGCAGCCGGGAGAAGAAGCGCCCTACGAGCGGCTGCTCGGCGATGCCATGGCCGGCGATGGGGCACTGTTCACGCGCGAGGACGCCGTGGAGGCCGCGTGGGCCGCGGTCGATCGCGTCCTCAAGACCCATGCGCGGGTTCGTCCGTACAAGCCCGGCACCTGGGGGCCCAAAGAAGCTGACGCGCTCATCGCGGCGGACGGCGGCTGGCACAACCCGGTAGCGTAGGAGCTTGCACGGGTCCCGCCGCCAGGGCCGACAGGACAAAGAAGGTTTACCTTCTCCACTCATGTTGGCACTGTGGTATGTGTCGCTCGCCGCGCTTTCCAGCCAGACGCCTGCTGCCGACACCACCAAACCCTACACACTGCCGCCGACCACCGTCACCGTCACGCGCAGTGAGCTGCCGCTCACGAAGGTCCCGCAATCCGTTCACACCCTCGATCGGGCGCAAATCAGCCGCGCGAAACCGACCTGGGGACTGGACGAAGCGCTGCTGGCCGTTCCCGGCGTATACGTCGCCAACCGCTACAACTTCTCTCAAGACCAGCGCATTTCGATTCGCGGCTTCGGCGCCCGCTCCGCGTTCGCGGTGCGCGGCATCAAGATCCTCGTGGACGGGATCCCTCAGACGCTGCCCGACGGCCAGGGCCAGCTCACGAACCTCGAGCTGGGGGAAGTGGATCGCATCGAGGTGCTGCGCGGATCGATTTCGGCGCTGTACGGCAACGCGTCCGGCGGCGTCATCAGTATCTGGACCAAACCGCAGACGGTGCTCTCCGCCGATGAAGAGGTGCGGTTCGTCGCCGGCCGGTTCGATGAGCGGTCGGATCGGACGTGGAACAAGTGGCAATCCACGACGGGCTTGCGAATCGGGGGGGGGGCAACGACGGCGCAGGTGACGGTCTCGCGCCTCGACTACGAAGGGGAGCGCGATCACAGCGCCGCAGACAGCCGAGTGCTCAACGCGCGAGTACAGATCCCGCTCGCCGGCGACTGGTCGCTCTCGCTCGTGGCCGATGCCGGCGACAATCCGCGCGCCGACAATCCCGGCGCGTTGACCGCCGCCGAGCTCACGGCCGATCGCGACACGGTCCCGGTCCTGAACCGCAACCGCAACGCCGGCAAAGCAGTCACGCAGCTCCAGACGGGCGCGACAGCGCGCCATACGATGGTGAACGGCGGCGAAGCAACCATCACGGTCTTTGGGCTCAGCCGGGACCTGACAAACCCGATTACCACGACGTACATCAAGCTCGATCGCGTGGATTATGGCGCGCGGGCCAGCATCACGTATCCGCTTGCTCTCGGGTCGTGGACGCAGCGGCTGACCGCCGGGGTCGACTTCCAACGGCAGCGCGACGACCGCAGGAACTTCAACTATCTCAATACGCCCGGCGATTCCGCCAAGCCCGACACCGTCCGCTCACTCGACCAGCTGGAGCACGTGACGGAGATCGGTCCCTTCGTTCAAAGCGTGGTCGAGCTGTCGCCGCAGACCACCATCACCGCCGGCCTGCGCTACGACTGGGTGAAGTTCGGCGTACAGGATCATCTGATCACCGTGACGCCCAACAATCCCGACGACTCGGGTGAGCGGCTGATGCGGGCGCTGTCCGGCTCGCTCGGTATCGCCGTGAATCCGGCGCACAGGCTGACGGTCTATGGCAATGTCGGCACATCGTTCGAGACGCCGACGACCACGGAGCTCGCCAATTCGCCGTCGGGCTCGGGGGGATTCAACACCGGTCTCGAGCCACAGCATGCCTGGAACTACGAGGTTGGCGCACGCGGCACCCTTGCCAGAGGGCTCGCATACACCGTCGCGGTTTTCCAGGCGGATGTGAAGGGCGAGCTGATTCCGTATGAGATTGCCGCGCCGCGGTTCTACTATCGCAATGCCGGCAGCGCACGCCACCGGGGGATCGAGCTGAGTGGCGAGCTGTCCGTGGCTCGCGGCGTGAGCGCGAATGTCGCGTGGACGTATTCGGACTACCGTTATCGAGACTACACGTTCACCGACACTATCCCGCACACGCTCGATGGCCGGGAGCTGCCGGGGATCCCGCGGCATTGGGTCAACGCGACCGTGCGCGCTCAGCCCGCCTTCCCTCGGGGCGCATGGGCGGAAGTGCAGCAGAGCTATTCGTCAGGCTACCTGGTGAGCGACCTCTCGAGCGTTCGTCGGCTGGGACGGGACTGCGGGTAGGGTCCGGCTGGCCCCGTTCCTCGGCATCAACAACGCGTTCAATCATCGCTACGTCAGCTCGGTCGTCATCAATGCGGCGCGGGATCGGTTCTACGAGCCGGCGCCCGGCCGGAACATGTATCTGGGTCTTTCGGTCGGCGCGGGTCGCTAGGTAGTTTTGCACGCATGAAACGACTCGCCTCGCTCCTCATCGGATTCATCGTGCTCTCCACACTCGCCGCGGCCCAGAATCCGCCTGCACAGGCGCCGCAGATCGACTGCACCTGGCTCAGCGTGGACAGCGCGACCAAGACCGCGACGTTCCAACTCACCGCCGGCCTGACGCCGCTGAATGGCGGCTTGAACTTCAACGGCTTCAACGACGGCAAACTGACATTGACCGTTCCGACGAACTGGAATGTGGTCATCCGGTTCGTCAATCACGATGCGAATCTGCCGCATTCCGTCGAAGTCGTCGATTCGGTGAAGCCGATGCCGGCGGGCCCGCTCGATCCGGCGTTCCCGCGCGCGATGACAGGGCGGCTCATGGTGGGGATCGGCTCGGGAGAAACGGACTCGCTGCGGTTCGTCGCGAGCAAACCGGGGACGTACCTGATCTTTTGCGCGGTGCCGGGACATGGCCTCGCGGGGATGTGGCTCCGGCTCAAGGTCTCCGCGACGGAGCAGCGGCCGAAGCTGATCGCGTCGTCTACCTGAAGCAGTCCATGCGCTTCCTTCGGCTCGTGCTGGTGTCGGTCTTCGCGCTCGCTCTGGCGGGCCCGGAGGCTGAGGCCTGTAATCATCACGGACCGGGGCACCACAAGCAGGCACATAGCACCGTTCCTCGGGCCTGTTGTCCGGCCGACGTTCGCGTTTCGATCCCGACGGCGCCATCGAATTGGACGGCCGCGCCGCTGCCCATCGTTATCGTTGATGCTGCCGCAGTAGCCCTGCGTACTCCGCTGGCGCGCCCGCGTCTTCTCCCCTTCGCACTCGCTCCTCCACACGCGCCCGCGTAGCCGCGCGTCCTAAGCTGCAATTCGAAAAACCGTAAACCCCGAGTGGAGGGGTTCCATGCGTATTTGGAAATCGACGATTTGCCTCGTCGTTCTGCTCGTTGCCTTTGGGCGGCGAGGGGCGGCGCAGGGCGGCAATGCACCCGTTGAAGAAACGACGCCGCTCGTCGTCTCCGGTTTCGCGGTGGGTACCGCACGCTATGATCGCAATCTGGCGCAAAACGGCGCGATGGCGTCCAAGGTCGGGTTGAGTTTCTTCCGGCCGTGGTCGGATCAGCTGTACCTCTTTGCGCAGCTCACGACGCACCTCGAACAGGCAGATAGCGGCGCCGTCGAGACGCACGTCGCGATCGACAATCTCATCATCAACTGGACGCCGGCGCACTTGTCGGCGTTGACGCTGTCGTTCGGCCGCTTCGACGCGCCGATCGGC
>WNGO01004111.1_pt1 | contig 12814 bp, 12 predicted proteins | sample 5400511 | NCBI WGS metagenome assembly WNGO01 (sample SAMN13153380, study PRJNA577476) | soil metagenome | isolation source: 20 cm soil or saprolite under Garry oak tree replicate 2 | place: USA:California | collected 2016-06-15
GCTTCAGGCTGCGCGCGATCTCCGGCGCGACCACGACGACGGCGCCGCCGCCGTCGCTGATCACGCAGCAGTCGAGACGATGGAGCGGGTCGGTGATGATCGGCGAGTTGACCACGTCCTCGACGGTGACGACCTCGCGCAGCATCGCGTGCGGGTTGTGCTGGGCGTGCTGCGACGCGGCGACCTTCACCCAGGCGAGTTGAGCGCTCGTCGTCCCGAACTCGTGCATGTGGCGCATGGCCGCCATCGCGTACATGTTGGCGGTGGCCGGCGCGAACGGGAACTCGAACGGTGCGTCGGGCATGGCCGCGGCCGGCACGCGCGGCGCCGTCCCCGTCGCCTGGCCCTCGGAGCGTGGCCGCCCCGCCAGCGTGATCAGCGCGATCTTGCACTTGCCGAGCGCGATGGCCTCGGCGGCGTGGGCGACGTGCACGACGTAGGACGACCCACCGGTGTCCGTCGTGTCCACGTGGCGGAGCTTCAGGCCCAGGTAGTCGGCCATCGACAGCGGCCCGAGCCCCGGCGCGTCGCCCGCGCAGAAGTAGCCGTCCACGTCGTTCTTGCTGAGCCCCGCGTCCTCGAGCGCGCCCCTGGCGACTTCGGCGTGGAGCTGCGGCACCGACTTGTCGTCGGCCTTGCGCGTCGGGTGCTCGAAGGCGCCCGCGATGTAGGCCTTGCCCCTGATCGTCATCGACGGGCCGCTCCCTTCTCGAGCACGTCAGGGTTCAACACGTTGATCGGCTTGCCCGCGGCATAGGCCAGCACCTCGTCGAAGATGTTGCTGAACATGTGCTCGAGCCCGTCGCGCTCCACGTAGCCGAGATGCGGCGCGCTGACGACGTTGTCCATGGCCAGCAGCGGGTGCCGCCCTCCCACAACGGGCTCGTCCTCGTACACGTCGACCGCGGCCATGCCCGGACGGCCGGCGCGCAGCGCCGCCTCCAGCGCGCCCGGCGCGATCAGCCCGGCGCGGCTGGTGTTCACGATGAGGGCCGTGGGCTTCATGCGGGCGAGGTCGGCGGCGGTGACAATTCCGCGAGTCTCCGGGATCAGCCTCAGATGCAGCGACACGACGTCGGATTGTTCGAAGAACGCTTCCTTGCTCGCGGCGACCTGATAACCGTCGGCGCGCGCCTTGTCGAGCGTCGTCTGACGCCCCCAGGCGATCACGTTCATGCCGAACGCTTTGCCGTAGCCGGCGACCACCGCGCCGATCTTGCCGTAGCCGAAGATGCCGAGCGTCTTGCCGCGAAGGCCGATGCCGATGGGATAGGCCTGCCAGCGGCCGGCCTTGAGCGCGGCCATCTCCTGAGGGATGCGCCGGAACGCCGCGATGATGAGCCCCCAGGTCAGCTCGGCGGTGGCGTAGGACGGCCGGCCGCCGGCGGTGTTCGACGACACGATCACGCCGTGCCGCGTGCACGCCTCGAGATCGATGTGGGGCACGACGCCGGCCTGGCAGATGAGACGGAGCGCGGGGAGGCGGTCGAGGAGCGGCGCCGTGATCGGCGTCCGCTCGCGGATGAGAGCCAGCACTTCCGCGTCCTTCAATCGCCCGGCCAGGGCGTCGACGTCCTTGGTGTGATCCTTCCAGATCGTGACGTTGTGGCCGGCGACCTTCGAGAAGCACGCCAGCGAGCGGATCGTGTCCTGATAGTCGTCGAGAACGGCGATGTTCATCCAGGCCTCCCGGCGGCCGACACCGAGGTCGGCGCGCCGGGGCAGCCTACCATGCGACGCGGACCTTGTGGGCTAGAAGGCCCGCCGGTGCGAAAACTCGATCTCCTCGCTCGTGATGAACTCCAGCAGGACGGCTCGCCCGCCCTCGTTCATCTTCCGGGCGCGCTCGAGGGCCGGGATGATCTCCGCCGGCTTCTCGACCCTTTCGGTATAACCACCCATGGCCCGGCCCATGTCGGCGTAGTTGCCCCCGATATCCCGCGTGCGGTAGCGGTCGTGCGAGACGACGAGCGCGTGACGCTCGATGGCCATGGCGGAGTTGTTGAGCACGATCGTGGTGATCGGGATGCCACAGCGCACGGCCGTCTCGAAGTCCAGGCCCGTCATGCCGAAGGCGGCGTCGCCCATGAAGTTCACGCAGAACTTGTCGGGTGCGGCGAGCTTGGCGCCCATGATCAGGCCGAGTCCGGTTCCGAGCGCGTGGGATTTGCCCCAACCCATGTAGCCGCGGGGCGTGGTCGCGCGATAGAACGGCACCATCTGATTGCGCGGGCTGCCCGAGTCGTGGGTCACGATGGCGTCGCGGGGATCGATCGCCCGCGTGAAGTCCCAGATCACCCGGTAGGGTGTGATGGGCACTTCCTCCGACGTCAGCTTCGGCATCCACTCCTTCAGCCACGCCTCGCGTACCGTGTGCACCTCGCTCGCGACCGTCCCCTTCCCCGCAGCGCGCTTGCCCGGGAGATCCTTGACGGCGTCGATGAACTGGCGCAGCACGAGCTTCGCATCGCCGAGGATCGGATGATCGGCCGGGTAGTTCTTGTTGAGGTCGCGCTCGTCGTTGGTGGCGTGGATGATCGTCTTCCCGGCCGGGATGTTGGTGGCCATGCCGTGGCGGGTGAAGCTACAGCCGACGCCGAACACGAGGTCGGCCTTGGGCAGGAAGTGATACACCGGCCCCGACATCACGCCGCCGCCACCGGTCCCCAGCGAGAGCGGATGGTCCTCGGGAAACGCGCCCTTGCCCTCGAGCGTCGTCATCACCGGCGCCTGGACCAGCTCGGCCAGCTCCACAAGCTCGGCGCACGCCTCGGCGTACAGCACACCCTGGCCCGCGTGGATCACCGGTCGCTCGGCGGCCAGGAGCGCGCGCGCCGCCGCCTCTACGTCGCGGGCGTTGCCCGCCGGCGCCGTGGCCTTCACCGGCTTGTACGAGAGCGCGCCGTCGCCGATCTCCGCCACCGCGACGTCGGCGGGGACCTCGATCATCACCGGACCCGGGCGGCCCATCTTCAGCAGATTGAACGCGCGGCGCATGACCTCACCAACCTGGTCGGGCAGGTTCAGGGTCTCCACGTGCTTCGTCACGGAGGCGTAGGCCCGCGCCGAGCTGAAGAGCGGAAAGACCTCGGCGCGATCGCGCTGGTGCCCGAGCGGCAGCACCAGCATCGGCACGGAGTCCGAGAACGCCGTCGCCACGCCCGCGAAGGCGTTCTCCGCGCCGGGGCCGTACTGCATGGCGAACACGCCGATGCGCCGGCCGTTCGTGGTCCGCGTGAACCCGTCCGCGATACCCACGCCCACCCGCTCTTGCCGGCACAGGACGGGCCGGATGCCGACGGCTGCGGCCGAATCGATGATGGGGGTCGTGGGATAGGCGCTCAGGAACTCGATCCGCTCCCGCTTCAAGATCTCCGCGATCGCGTCGACGACCTTCATCGTGTCTCCTCTCGTCACAGGCTCAGCAGACGGGCCGGCCCAGAGCCATGTCATACGGCGAGTCGGTCCCGAACACAACCCGAGGAGCGCGCACGGCGGTACACTTGCGCCGGAGATCGCCACGGCCGACGACCGCGTCGCGTCCACCCGCGAGGTCTTCGAGCGCCGCTGCGCCTGGCAAAAGGCCATGCGTAAGGCGGGTTGGATCGGCATCGCGTGGCCGACGGAGCACGGCGGGCGCGCGGTGTCGATCATCGAGCGCGTCATCTGGGACGAGGAGTACGCGGCGGCGCGGGCGCCCGTGCTGCCGGGCATGGGCCTCAACCTCGTGGGGCCGACGATCATCCACTGGGGCACCGACGAGCAGAAGCACCGGTACCTGCCGCGCATCCTCGACGCCGACGAGATCTGGGCGCAGGGATTCTCCGAGCCCGGCGCCGGCTCCGACCTCGCGAGCCTGGCCACGCGGGCCGAGGACCGTGGCGATCACTTCCTGGTCAACGGCCAGAAGGTGTGGACGTCGGGCGCGCAGTATGCGCACGCCATCATCCTGCTCGTGCGCACCGACCCGAGCGCGCCGAAGCACGACGGCATCTCGTGCCTGCTCGTCGACATGAGCACGCCGGGCATCGCCGTGCGGCCACTGGTCCTCGCCACCGGCCACCATCATTTCAACGAGGTGTTCTTCACCGACGTCGTGGTGCCGAAGCGGCAGCTCCTCGGCCCGCTCAACGGCGGCTGGAAGGTCTCGACGACCACGCTGATGTACGAGCGCCACTCGTCCGGCGCGCGCAACCCGATCGGCCAGGTTCGCGATCTCGTCGCGGCCGCGCGCCGGTTGCCCGTCGATGGCGGCACGGCGTGGGACGATCCGCGTATCCGCCAGCGGCTCGCGCAGCTCTACATCGACTGCGAGGCGATGAAGTACACGCGCTTCCGCGCGCTCACGCGCCAGAACCGCGGGGAGCCGCCGGGGCCGGAGGGCTCGATCCTCAAGCTCTCGGGCTCCGAGCTCGGCGTCCGCATCGCCGACGCCGCCGGCGAGGTGCTCGGCATGCACGCGCTGGTCAATCGCGGCTCGGAGCTCGTTCCCGACGCGCCGCGCTGGCTGAACCGGCTGGTCGCCGCGCGCCAGTACACGATCTCGGCCGGGACGAGCGAGATCCAGCGCAACATCCTCGGCGAGCGCGTGCTCGGCTTGCCGAAGGGTTAGTCCGCCGAGGAGGATGACGATGCCGCCCAGGCCTCGAATCGCCCATCTGGCTTCGTCCAACGCCACCATCCAGAACAGCCCGCCGCTCGTGACCAGCAACAAGGCCCGCGAGAAGTACGGCTTGCCGCTCCTGACGAGCCCGGACGGCAGCGCGCTGCGCTTCGACCCGCTCCGCCCGCAGCGCCTGGCCGCGCCGGTGACCGTCTACGTCGAGCAATTCAGCGCGCATCCCCTCGAGCGCGACGCCGCCGAGCTCTATGGCCCACCCGACGGCTATCTGGATTCGAGGGGCACGTTCCACAAAGAACGTCGCGGCGCCGACGATCGGCCGGTGTACGAGATCACGCTGCAGCCGGACGACGGCGTGTACCCGCTGCCGTACATGGCGCGGCAGGCCGACGGGCACGCGTGGGAGGAGGACTGCGCTCGGCCGATGGCGCCGGAGCAGCAGGCGCGGCAGCCCTTCTATCCCGACGGTTCGCGGCTCTTCGAGGAGATCGATCGGCTCGGCGTCGGCGACAAGGGGATCGGCAACCTCATCTCGGCGCGCGCCGAGATCGACTTCTACCGCGTGGTCCCATCGTCCGGCTACACGAAGGGCCTCGCCGCGAAGCTTCGCACCGACGTCGGCGAGGGTGACATCGCGGCCGAGGTGCGCGGGCGCGATTTCTTTCCGTATCGCCCCTATCACCTCGGGCCCTCGCCGGCGCGGACGGCGCTGGCGCGGATCGCCAATGCCGTGCAGCGCATCCTCGCCACGGGGAAGTACACGGGCGCGGTCTGGACCCAGGGCAGTCCGCGCATCGAGGAGGCGATGTACTGGCTCAACCTCCTCGTCGACACCACGCTGCCGATCTGCGGCAACGCCGCCCAGCGTCCGCACGGACAGGTGAGCAACGACGGCGACAAGAACATCGTCGACTCGGTCGAGTACATCGTCTCGCGCGTGTGGGCCGACGAGGCCGGGCGCAACCGCGCGGGCGTCGTGCTCGTGCAGGATCAGCAGGTGTTCGCGGCGCGGGACGTCCAGAAGGCCGACGCGCGTCCGGGTGGCTACGTCACCACCGGCGGTCACGGCGGGATCCTCGGCGCGGCGGGCTGGGAAGGCCCGGCCCTCCTCACCTACGTGCCCGCGACACGGCACACGTATCTCTCCGCCGTCAACATCACACGGCTTCCCGCCGACGTCGGCGGTCATCTGAGGACGGGCGAGCCACGGGTGCCCATCAAGGACCGGCGCGGCGACCTGCTCGAGTCGGCGATTCCCAAGGTCACCATCGTGAAGGACGGCAACTACACGACCGACGATGACGACGACGATCCGTCACGCGAGGTCGATCTGCTCGCCCAGATCGAGCGCAATCTCACCGCCCACCCACTCGCCGGGTTCGTGGTCGAAGGCCTGTCGCCCTACGGCCGACTGACCTCGGCGGTGCGCACCCGCCTCATGCGTCGCGCGGCGTTTTCCGGAATGCCGGTGGTGCTCACGGGCCGCGGCAATGCCGAGGGCTTCGTGCCTCCGCCGCCGGCGCCGTTCATCGGCGGGCGAAATCTGACGTCGACGAAGGCACGGCTGCTCCTCATGGCCTGCCTGATGAAGCTCGGAAGCCTGCCCGCTGCGACCGATCCCGATCGGCCAACGGCCGGCGAGGCCGAGGCCGTGCAGAAGAAGATCCGCGAGTATCAGGACGTCTTCGACACGCACTGACCCGGGATGTCGATCTTCCTGATCCGTCACGGTGAGACCGAGGGCAATGCCGCGCGCATCGTCCAGCGCCCCGAGAGCCCGCTCTCGGAGCGCGGCGCTGTCCAGGCCGAGCGGCTGGCCCGTCGCCTCGCGCGCGAGGGCATCGCGCAGATCGTGTCGAGCGATCTCGCGCGCGCCGTGACCACCGCCACACGCCTTCACGACGTCACCCGCGTTCCCCTCGCCTTCGACCCGCTCCTCCAGGAGCGGAACTTCGGCGACGTCCGCGGCACATCCTACGCCGACCTCGGGTTCGACCTCTTCGCGCCGGACTACGCGCCGCCGAACGGCGAGACGTGGCCGGCGTTTCACGCGCGCGTGGATCGCGCGTGGGCACGCATTCAGGAGCTGGCTACGGCGGCCCGCGGTCACCTCGCCGTGGTGACGCACGGCCTGGTGTGCCGATCGCTCGCCGAGCGCCACCTCGTCCTCCCCGACGGCGAGGCGGTGCCGCTCCGCTGGGAAAACACGTCGCTGACGATCGTCGACGGCCGGGCGCCGTGGCGTGTACGCCTGCTCAACTGCATCGCCCACCTCGACGACCTGGACGTCCTCCCCCTCCGCGGCTCCGGAGTCGTCTGACCGCCGGAACGCGTTGATGGCCGCCCGCGTCGCTGGCGGCCCGAACGCCTGCTCGAGGAGGCTCTGCAGGCCTTCGCGGCTGGCTCGACCGGCGCGTACGATCTGGTCGACGCCTACCGGCGACGCGCCGGCAACGACTGAGCGACGCGAAGCTTCACGTGACCGGAACCTCGCGTGAGAGCTCGGCGCCGTCCGGGAAGAACTTGAGCGAAGCGGAGTTCATGCAGTAGCGCAGCCCGGTCGGCGGTGGGCCATCGGGGAACACGTGACCGAGGTGGCCGTCGCAACGCCGGCAGCGGATCTCCACGCGCTCCATCCCGTAGCTCCGGTCGCGCACGGACGTGACGTGCTCGGGATCGAAGGGCTCGACGAAGCTCGGCCAGCCGGTGCCCGACTCGAATTTCGTACGCGAGCGGAACAGGGGCAGCTCGCAGAGCCGGCACGCGTAGACGCCGTCGTGCTTGTTGTCGAGCAGGCCGCCGCAGAAGGGACGCTCGGTCCCGTGGTCGATCAGCACCCGCCGCTCCTCGGCGGAGAGACCCCGGGCCAGCCGCTCGCGATCGGCCGACGTCAGCGGACCGAGGTCGAAGCCGGAGGCCGAGCGCTTCGCTCGATCAGCCAAGGAGGTCAGCCACCGTGAGCGAAAGATCGGGGAAGGCCTGCGGCGTCAACCGTTCGTCCCGTTCAAGGGCTTCGACCGCACGATAGCCCGCGAGAGTCGGTTGTCGGAAGATCTCGACTCGATCCGTCGTGAGGTCCAGAAGCCACACTTCGGCGATACCGGCCCGCGCGTAGAGCGGGAGCTTCACGCTCCGGTCGGTGTCCGACGACGTATCCATGACTTCCACGAGCAGCAGCACGTCGTCGGCACCGGGCTTGCCGGTCGAATAGAAGTCGGCGCGAGGGCGCACCAGAACGACGTCGGACTGCGGCATGGACCTGACAGCGCGAAGTTGGATCGGGTTCTGGGCCCACACGATGCTCCGGTCGCTGAGATGTCTCGAAAACAGACTGGTCAGTCGCGCGACGACGCTGGCATGACGATCTCCGATCGGCGTCATCTCGACGATCTCTCCGTCGAGCAGCTCGGTCCGATCGCACTGCGTGAGCACGCGAGCCTGGGCCAGTCGCTCGTACTCGTCCACGGTGAACCGGTACCGCCTGACCATGACCGCCATCGTCACGCCGACGAGTCGCCGAACGCCGGCGCGACGTGCTCGCCGAACCGGCGCAGCGACGCCATCGCCTTGTCGTGAGTCAACCCGCCCCAGCTCGCCTGACACATGACGTGGCCGAGGCCGAGGTCGCGCAGGGCCGCGATCTGCTCGGCCACGCGCTTCGGAGTTCCATAGAGCGCGCCGGTCTCGAGGACGAAGCGGACACCGTCGGGGTGGGAGACGGCGGGGTCCATCCACGGATTGATCGCCGCCGCGTTCACCCGGAAGTCGGGCGGGTTGTACGCCTCGCGGACGTGGTGCATGTGCTGGCGGTAGTGGAGCGTGGCTTCGAAGACGTCGTCTTCCGCCTGGGCCTCGCTATCGGCGACGTAGAGGAAGCGCCACACCGACGCCTCGGCGAGCAGACGGCGCTGCGTGGCCATGTCGTGTCCGCCGGCCTCGAGGCCCTCGCGGTAGCGCGCGAGACGCTCGGGGATCCGCGCGTTCGCCACGCGCGACATCATCACGGGAACGCCGGCGCGTCCACACTCGACGAGTGACTCGGGGGCGATCACGCTGCGCCAGATCGGCGGATGCGGCCGCTGCACAGGGCGCGGCCGGATCGAGGGCAGCCGGACCGAGAAGAACTTGCCGTCGTGAACGAACGGCTCCTCGGTCCAGGCGCCCGTGAGCACGTCGATCGCCTCGTCCATCCGCTCGCGGCTGTCGTCACTCCGGAGCCCGAACGCCATGTACTCGTACTCGTTGTACGTGGAGCCGCGGCCGATGCCGACCTCCAGGCGCCCGCGGCTCAGGTTGTCGAGCACGGCGAGCTGGATGGCCAGGCGCACGGGATGGTGCAACGCCATCTCGATGACGGCGAATCCGATCCGCACGCGGGACGTCCGCGCCGCGAGCGCGCCCGCGAAGGGAATCGGGTCGGCATAGGCGCACTCGCCCGTGAAGTTGTGCTCGGTGAGCCACAGGTAGTCGAACCCCATCGCCTCGGCGAATACTCCCTGGTCGAGCTGCTGATGGACGGACGCGAGGTCCTCCGCCGGCGTCGGCGACAGCGAGAGCGTCATCCACCCGAACTTCATGGTCCGACACTGTACCGCACCCCGGCGGGGTTGGCTGGCGCAGGCACCTCCCGGAGTTTACATTCCGGCCGGCTTGTCCTGAACCTTCACCGTCTCGGCGTCGCCCTCCGGGTCCTTGATCGTGAGCATGCCATTCGTCCCGTCGACGGCGACGATGGCGACGGTCAACGTGACCTGACTCTCGACCGGACTCGCGGCGATATCCTCGGGCTTCGACGTCGCGACGACCGGGTCTCCGATTTTTACGTCAGCAAGTTTCTGCGGATCCTGCACCGGGAGTGTCAGCGTGCCGCGCAGCCGGTCCACGAGCGTCACGGTGCGCTTCGCGGCCGGTTTGGGGGCGACGCTCTTAGGCGCCGTGATCGTCTGCCCGAACAACACCCCGTTCCAGAACGCGAAGGCCGTGCCGACGGCGAGAATCACGATCGTCGCCGTTATTGCGAGCACATCTCTCAGCATAAAGTCCCCCAATACGCAATGTAGCAATCACGGCCTCGTGTGACTATCGGACCTTGGGCGCATGCGGGAGGGACCAAAGGCGGAGCGACTCTGACCCGGATTTCACACCGCAACTCAGTGCAACTTTTTCTCTCGGCACCGTGGTTGCTTTCGTTATTACCAATGAAATCGTTCTTGATCGTTACGACGCGGGACTTGCCCGAGGCGTACTTCCTGGCGACGGCGCTGGAGGCGAGGCGGCAGCGGATCGGCGTCATCAACATCACGGGCCGGCCACTTGGCACGAAGCTTCGCGTGCTGGCTCGTCTGCGCCGGAATCGCGGCACGCTGTACCTCGCCGATCTCCTGCTCGCTCGCGCGCTGCGGTCGCGCTACCTGCCGGCCACCGTCATGCCGTTCCCTGAAATCGACGAGGCCGTGATCGCGAGTATCAAGCGGCGCTGGCCGAGCCATTGCTGCCTCGATCCGCACGCGGCCGCGACGCTGCAGTTCGTTCGTGACTTCGCCCCCGACCACATCCTGCTGGCCGGCGCACCCGTGCTCAAGCCCTCGCTATTCGCGCTGGCCCGGCAGGGCGCCTTCAACCGTCATCTCGGTATGCTGCCCGACTACAAGGGCTCGGACTGCCCGGTGTGGGCGCTCGCACTCAACGACGCCGAACACGTCGGCTTCACCATTCATCGCGTCGCGGAAAAGGTCGACGCCGGCGACGTCATTCACGTCGAGCACGTCCCGATCACGGCGGGGAACAGCTTCGTCGGCTACCTGGCCCGGCTCCAGCGACGCGCGTCGGAGGCGTTCGTCGGCATCCTCGACCGTGTGATCGACGGCGCACCGGTCCGTGCCTGGGCCCAGCCTCGCGGAGGCCGCTTCGTTCCGCCGGCCGGGTTCCACACGCTCCGTCGTGCGCAGGAGAACTTCGATCGGCTGGTGCGGGTTGCGCTCCCGAGACTGACGGCCCCGCCGGTCGTCGTGCACGCGAGCGCCCTGGCCGCCTACGGAAACGGCGCGGACCTGTATCGACGGGCGGCGTTGTCGCGGGTGAAGCCTACGGGGACTGAGGAGGGGGCTCGCGGGCGATGAGCACGAACGATTCGACGGTGATACGGAACGTCTCGCCCTGACGCGGGCGGGCCACTCGGAAGGCGCCCCGGCCGCGCGCCGGGACGTCGACGTAGGCCCAGGAGAGCGCTTCGCTCAGCACCTGGTTCGCGCCATCGAGGGCCTCGACGCGCAGGCGCACGCTGCCGATCCGGAACGTCGAATCGTTGTAGACGAACCCCACGAGCGCCGGGCGGCTGAAGGTCTCGGTCGTCGGCTGCCATTCGACCCGGAGCATCGTCGCGACCTCAGCGGTGGTCTGGCCGTTGGTGATCGTGACGTCGAGGGACGTGAGGGCGATGACCGCGCCCAGGGTGGCGCCGAGCGCCAGGAGCAGACGTGACATGGGGCCTGTCCTCATTTCTCCTTGCGGCGCAGGCGCGACGTCGCCGGCGGATCCACCGCGGGCGGCTGGCCGGTGAGCGCCACGCCGTAGTCGCGCTCGGCATCTTCGACGGTGAAGTAGCCGCGCGCGACGTCGCGACGCACGAGCTCGGGATCGCGCCGGAACGGATCGCCGTAGCCGCCGCCGCCCGGCGTGCGCACGTGCACGGAGTCGCCGGCGCTCATGCGGATGTCCTCGTCCTTGGACCAGTGCGGCGAGCGATACGCGGTGCCCTGGCGCTCGACGACGACGTCGTTCGGGGCGCCGTCCCTGCCTCCGAAGAGCCCGGGTGGCCCGAAGCGTCCGTGATCCATGAGGAACGAGAGTAACGCCTCGCCCCGGCGCAGATGCACTTTATAGTCGACGCCGAACCCGCCGCGCGTCAGGCCGGCGCCGCCCGACCGCTCGCGCAGCGCGTAGTGCTCGAAGAGGATCGGGTAGTGCTGCTCCAGCACCTCGGCGGGCTGGGTCTTCGAGATGCCGATGGTGGAGCAGCCGTTGGTGAGGCCGTCGTCCTCGGCGCTCCCGCCGTACCCGCCGCCCGAGAAGACGTACATGATGTAGTGCCGCTCCTTCAGCGGATCGAAGCCACCCAGCGTCAGGTTGCCGCTGGTGCCGGCGGGGGCGGCGAACAGATCGTCGGGAATCGCGCGCGCCAGCGCGACGAAGACGCTCTCGGCGATGCGCGAGCTGACCTCGGCGGCGCAGCCCGAGACGGGCCGCGGGTAGCGCGCGTAGAGGAACGTCCCGTGCGGGTCGACGATCTTGAGCGGCTCGAAGCAGCCGGCGTTGATCGGCACGTCGGGGAAGATGTGCTTGATCGCCAGGTACACGGCGGCCTTCGTCGTCGCGATCACGCTGTTGAGGGGGCCGCGGCACGGCGGGCTCGATTCCGAGAAGTCGAAGTGCAGGTCGGTGCCGTCCTTCTTGACGGTGAGGCGAATCGCGAGCGGATCGGGCTCGACGCCGTCGGAGTCCACGAAGGCCTCGCCGCGATACACGCCGTCGGGGATCTTCGCGATGTGGGCGCGCATCATCTGCTCGGACCGCCGGCGCAGCTCCACGATGCACGCCGAGACCGTGTCGGCGCCGTAGCGGTCGAGCAGCGCGGTGAGCCGTCGCTCGCCGACGGTGAGCGCGGCCACCTGAGCCTTGATGTCGCCGATCCGCTCCTCGGGCACGCGGATGTTGGCGAGGACGATCTGGAGGATGTCGTCGTCCAGAACGGGCTCCAGCAGGTCGCGAGCGAGATGGACCTCACCTTCGAGCGGGCCGCGTTCTCGCCGGTCATCTCAGAGGGCTTCGACCGCTCCGACGGCATCTACGACCGCGACACCGGCGACGTCATCGCCCAGGGCGAGCTGGGGCTGCCGATCTTCGTCGGGGTCATGCAGTTCACCACGCGCGCCGTCATCGAGCAGAAGCGCGACGTGATGGACGGCGATGTCTTCCTCGTCAACGACCCGTACTGCGGTGGCACCCATCTGATGGACGTGAAGATGGTGAAGCCGTTCTTCTACCGCGGCCGGCACTGGGCGTGGCTGGCCAACACCGGCCACTGGCCGGACACCGGTGGGGCCGTTCCCGGCGGGTTCTCCACGCGCGCCACCGAAGTGCAGCAGGAGGGCTTGCGGCTGCCTCCGGTGAAGCTCTTCCGCGCCGGCCAGATGG
>WNGO01006200.1_pt1 | contig 12812 bp, 10 predicted proteins | sample 5400511 | NCBI WGS metagenome assembly WNGO01 (sample SAMN13153380, study PRJNA577476) | soil metagenome | isolation source: 20 cm soil or saprolite under Garry oak tree replicate 2 | place: USA:California | collected 2016-06-15
CGCCTTGGCGCCGGCCACGTCGTGTTCCGGACTGTCGCCGATCATGACGACGCGGGCGCTCGGACCCACCGCGGCGGTCGCGACGGCGTGATTGAAGATTGCGGAATAAGGTTTCCCGACATATTCAACCGGCCCACGGAGACTTTCGTAGATCCTCGCGATGGTACCGGGAGCCGGAACCAGCTCGCCGTCCCGGATCATGGCGACGTCCGGGTTGATGCAAATCGCAGGCACATGCGCCTGTGCGGCGGCGGTCAACATCGAGCGGTAGGTGTCCAGCGAGGTCCGCGGCGCGTCCGAACCGGCAAAAACCAGGAAGGCGGCATCCTGCGGCCGGTTTACCAGCCGGAAGTCGTCCGATGAAAAGGCGTATGTATCACCGCGGCGTCCGATCACACAGATATCCGCGCCCCTCGCAAACGGCGGGCCGAGTGCGCCGTTCCTGATGCATTGCAAGGCCACATCGCCGGAGCTGACGACAGCATCGAAACCTGAGTCTGCAAAACCGAGTGCGCCGAGCCGCGACAGGTTCGCCGCCATGTCCTTGCCGGAGTTCGTCAGCACGACGACCTTTCTCCCGCGCGACCTGATTCTGGCCAGTCCGTCGATGGCACCCGGATAGGCCGCGACGCCGTCATGCAGCACCCCGTATTGATCCACGAGGAAGAGGTCGAACTGATCCGCGATCTCGCGCAAACCGGCGATACGTTTCATTGCTGGGATCGCACTCCGATAGTGCGCAGCGCGAGCCGCGCGACGCCGACGGCAGCTTCGTCGCTCTCAGGCATTCGCAGCGGCACCCCGAGCGCTGTTGCGCGGATGCGGCTCCAGCGCTCGTTCGCAGCGCCGCCACCGACGGTCGCGACGCTGGTCAGTTGTGGACCGCCAAGTTCGGCCAGGCGCCGGTAGCCGAGCGCTTCAATGTTCGCTATGCCTTCCAACAGTGCATGCAGATACAGCGCATCGTCGGGCGGCCGCGGCGTTATCCGTGGTGCCAATGCCGGATCGTTGATGGGGAAGCGTTCGCCCGGCGCTGGAAGAGGGTAATAGTCGAGGCCGGTGGTAACGCTGGGATCAATTCGGCGGCTGATCTGGCGGATGGCTTCTGGCGTGAAGAACTGCGCCAGCACCGCGCCTCCCGTGTTCGAGGCGCCGCCAGCCAGCCACATATCCCCGATCCGATGGCTGTAAAGGCCATATTCGGGAGCAAACAACGGTTGTTCGCTCGCCAGTTTCAGGACCAGCGTCGAGCCCAGCGAGGTGACGGCTTCTCCCGGCTTGTCGGCGCCAGTTGCGAGAAAGGCCGCGCATCCGTCTGTCGCGCCCGCGACGACGACCGCTCGGACCGGCACGCCGAAACGGCGCGCGGCCTCGGCAGTGACTTCTCCAATGGCTGTGCCGGCCGGAACGACCGCGGGCAGCTTGCCACGCTCGACGCCCGCGGCCGCGATCCAGTCCGGCCATGCCCGGGCGACCGGGTCATACCCGGTCTTCAGCGCGTTGCTTTCGTCACTGATATCGAACCGTCCGGAAAACTGTCCTGCGATCCAGTCGGCCTGGTGGATAATCCGTGCAACGCCCGCTGTCCGCTGCAAGCGCGCGGCGCGCGCGAGCGGCGACGTTGCGCCGTGAACTGCGGCGCGCGCCGGCGCCACCCGGTCGACCGCAGCGACAGCAGCGTCATCGGCCCGATCGTTGTAGACACTTCCCGCAGCGACGGGGCGTCCCAACTCGTCGACTGCGACAAGCGTGCCTGATGTACCATCCACTGCGAGGGCGCCGATCCGCGCAAGATCAACGGCCGAGGCAAGCCATGCCATCGCATCATCGAGTCCACGCACCCACACCGCCGGATCCTGCGTGATCCGCGTGCCATCGCGACGCGACGGCGGCATGGCCGATGCAGCGAATGCCGCGACACGCCTGGCCTGATCGATCGCCGCCACCCGCACCGCCGAGGTGCCGACATCGATGCCGAGCACGAGATCGCTCATGGCACCCTCTGGTCAAGCGACTGCCGGTATTTCTCCGCGTCCCAATTGAGCAGCTGAGCTTCGTCCGCCGCGCTCAAGGGATTGACGGGATCGTCGCTGGCCAGGCGGCAAGCGACGTCGGCGAGGCAGCGTGCGAGCGCACGGGCGCTCGACGTCGCCGTGCTGTGCAAGAGGACTCCGGCACCGGGGACGACAACCATCGGTGCGTCGGGACGCCCCGCACGCCGTGCGGCATCCGCCGCGGTCTCCGTCCCCTCGGTTTCGATAATGCCGGGCCCGAGAAAAACCACGTGGTCCGGATACAGCGATCCGCGCCGCGCGGCGGCGAGACTGATCGGATCGGTTGCTATCGCGTGCAATTCGTCGTCTTCCGCCGAGGCGTAGCCGCCGCCCTGAGCCCTGCGCAGCGCCTCCCGATCGACATTGGGCGCTGTGCGGACCGTGCGGGCCAGCCGTCGCGAAACTTCGGCGCGGAGCCGTTCCGCCTCGACCACGCTATCGGCAGCTACCACGAGACCATGCTTTCCGAGCACCACGATATTCGTCCCGGCACGGAGATGTTCGACCATCGTCCGCCCCAGCGATGCTCCCGGGCGGACGTACGGCACGAATGTCCAACTCAGACCGGTCAACGACGCCGCGAGCCGTTCGGTCGCGTCCGAGAGGCACGCGATCGAAATGGTCTCGACACAATGCACGTGCACCACCACCCTCTGCGGCATGACGGCGTGGAGCGTGGTTTCGATCGAAGGCCGCAACGGCGAGCGGACCAGATCGTGACGGACAAATTCGCTGCATGTTTCGCAAGCGGGGTCGCCCGCGGCGAGGCCGTCGAGCACTGCGACGAAATCGACCGGTATCAAAATGGATCGCGATGTCGCCTCCATCATCCAGGTGCCGCTCGCCTTCACCCACATCACACCGTCTCGCTTCAGCGAGATGTTGCCGCCGGGGCCTTGAACCACAAGTGGGTCTCGTCCGAGCCGCGCCGCGAGACCAAGCAGGTCCTGCATCTCGGGATCATCGAAACCGGTCACGTCGTTTTCGCCATGGTCGTTACGTTGTTGCGGCCGCTTGGGCCGGCGGATCCTGCACGCCATAATTGCTGAACGCGGCTGCGGTTTCATTGATGTCGGCCTCGCTCAGCAGCACCGGCCCGCCAATCGCCAAGCTGAGATAATACTGCCGGGCGATGGTCTCGAGTTCGACTGCCAGCCACATCGCCTTGTCCAATGATGCGCCGGTCGCGATCATTCCGTGATTTGCAAGCAGGCAGGCGGTCCGGTCCTCCAGCGCCTTGAGTGCATGATCCGACAGCTCCTTGGTGCCGAACCGGGCATAGTCGGCAACGCGCACGTTCATGCCGCCGAAGGCCGCCATCATGTAGTGGCACGCCGGAATTTCCTTATGCGCGATCGCCAGCACGGTGGAATAGGTCGCATGCGTATGAACAATGCCTCCGACATCGGGCCGTGCCTTCATGATGTCGAGATGGAAACGCCATTCGGTGGAAGGTTTGAGCGGGCCCTTCCACGATCCGTATTCCCCATCGATGGGCATCGCGGCGATCATGTCAGGGGTCAGAGCGTCGTAAGGCGTCGCGGACGGCGAAATCAGCATGGTGTCGCCATGACGGGCCGAGATGTTTCCGGACGTGCCCTGGTTTAGTCCGGTGGCGTTCATCCAGCGGCATTTGGCAATGATCGTTTCGCGCAAGTGAAGTTCGGTGTCCGTCATGGTCAGCTCCTGTCGATAGAGCACAAATAGCACTCAATACTTCTGCCGGGCCGGCGTTTCGCAGGCCGCGGGGACGCGGCGGTCCGATCCGAGCCCGTTTCCGCTGTTTGCATCGCAGCATGAGGAAATGACTTGACGGCTCGTTCCGCCTCTGCAATTTTTTGCAGCGTGTGAAGAAATTTGCAAGGTGGAATTTTAGATCGTGTCTGCGCGTTCTGAGAAGCTGCCCATGGTAGATGGCGATGCGTCGCTCGTGTCGCGAGCGGCGTGGTTGCATTTCGCGGCCGGTCTCACCCAGTCGGAGGTTGCGACCCGCCTCAATATTCAAAGCACCAAAGCCCATCGCCTGATCGCGCGCGCGAGCCGCGAAGGCATGGTCCGCGTCTTCGTTGAAGGTCCGGTGGCCGAATGCGTTGCGCTGGAAAATGTGCTCACCGAGCGCTTTGGCCTTTCGTTTTGCCGGGTCGCGCCGGATCTCGGGGAGGGCAATCTGCCGTTGAAGGCCTTGGCGCTCGAAGGGGCTTCCTTCCTGCGCCAGATCCTTGAGCACGGCGAAGACAAGGTGATCGGGGTCGGCCACGGCCGCACGCTCGCAGCGGTTGTCGAGCAGATGCCCCAGACACCGGCGCGAGGCGTGCAGTTCGTGTCGCTGCTCGGCGGATTGACGCGGAAATTCGCAGCAAATCCGTTCGACGTCATCCACCGGCTCGCCGAGCGCACCGGAGCGGAGGCTTATCTGCTGCCCGTGCCCGTCTTTGCCAATTCGGTCGCCGACAAAGCGGTCCTGATGCAGCAATATGGTATCGCCGATGTTTCCGCCCTGGCACGAAAGGCCTCGCTCCTGATCGTCGGCATCGGCCAGGTCAGCCGCGAGGGGTTTCTGGTGTCGAGCGGCATGATCAGGCCGGATGAGGTGGTTGAGCTGAAGCGTGTCGGCGCCTGTGCCGATCTGCTCGGGCACTTCTTCAGCGCCGATGGTCGAATGCTGGACACCGACTTGTCGGCCCGTGCGACCTCGATGAGCGCGGCCGACCTGAAGAAGCACCGCATCGTTGCGATAGCCGGCGCAAAAGCCAAGGTCACCGCCTTGCGCGCCGTCCTGCGCAGCCGTGTGCTTCATGGATTGATTACAGACGAAGCGACCGCTCAGGGGCTTGTGACCGATAAGCCGGAGACGACATCCGGCAAGGAAAGAAGCAAAAGCCGCAAGGGAAAGTGAAAACGCAAAAGGGAGGTTTATATGTTCGATCGAGAGAAGAATCTGTTTGGCTCCTACGCTGCCAAACGCATCAGTCGACGCGACTTGCTCGACGGTGCCGCAAAACTCGGTGTTGCCGGCGTCGCCGCCAACGCGGCTTTTGCGTCCTCGGTATCGCAAGCGATGGCGGCGGATTTCAACTGGAAAGGCCAGGCCGGCAAGACGGTCAAGCTGCTGCTGAACAAGCACCCCTATGTCGACGCGATGATCGGCGACCTCGAGGCGTTCAAATCGCTCACCGGGATGAACGTCACCTATGACATCTTTCCGGAGGACGTCTATTTCGACAAGGTGACGGCGGCGCTGTCCTCGAAGTCGGACCAGTACGATGCCTTCATGACCGGCGCGTACATGACCTGGACCTACGGCCCGGCGGGCTGGATCGAGGACCTCAACAGCTACATCAAGGACGCGTCGAAGACGAATCCTGCCTTCAACTGGGAGGATGTGCTCCCCGGTCTGCGTGCGTCGACCGCGTGGGATGGCGTCGCCGGGTCCGAGCTCGGCTCGGGCAAAGCCAAGCAGTGGTGCATCCCGTGGGGCTACGAGCTGAACAACATCGCCTACAATCGAAAGATCTTCGACAAGGTCGGCGTCAAGCCTCCGAAGAACCTCGATGAGATGCTCGAGGTTGCGGCCAAGATCACCAAGGATGCCGGGGGCCCCTATGGGGTGGGCGTCCGCGGCTCGCGCTCATGGGCGTCGATCCATCCAGGCTTCCTGTCGGCCTATTCCAACTTCGGCCAGAAGGACTTCGTCATGGAAGGCGGCAAATTGAAAGCCGCGATGAACACCAAGGCTTCGAAGGGCTTCCACGAGCAATGGGTGAAAATGATCCAGGGCTCAGGCCCGAAGAACTGGTCGACCTATACCTGGTATCAGGTCGGCACCGACCTTGGCGCGGGCGCCTCCGGCATGATCTTCGACGCCGATATCCTCGGTTACTTCATGAATGGCGGCGACAACAAGGAAAGAGGCAATCTGGGCTACGCGCCGTTCGCGGCCAACCCGGCCGCAAAGGCGCCAACGCCCAACGTCTGGATCTGGTCGCTCGCCATGTCCAGCTTCTCGAGGCAGAAAGATGCCGCCTGGATGTTCATGCAGTGGGCGACGTCGGTGGAACATGACCTGTTCGGCGCGCGCAAAATGGATTTCGTCAACCCGGTGCGGGCGTCGGTCTGGAAGGACAGCGAGTTCCGCGATCGGATCGCGAAGTCGTATCCCGGTTATCTCGAGCAACACGACGTCTCGGCTCCGGGTGCCAAGATCTACTTCACGGCGCAGCCGCTGTTCTTCGACCTGACGACCGAGTGGGCGGCATCCCTTCAGAAAATGGTCGCGAAGGAAGTCAGCGTCGACGAAGGCCTCGACAAGCTCGCGGACAGCATCAATCGCCAGTTGAAGCAGGCGGGACTTGGCTGATGCTTAGGGCTTGAAACTGGTGCGGGTTTGTCCGCACCATAAGCAGGGCTGCTGGCTCGGACCGAAAATCTCTCCGAGCCAGCCTCGCCGCAGCAACGCCTCTTTCCTCGCGCCACAATGAGCATGACCCAACTTCTTCAGATGCACGCTCGCCCGGTCCGCATGGCAAGGCTGCGTGGCCGTATGCTGCCGTATCTGCTGAGCCTGCCAGCGTTGCTCGTATGCGTGGCGATTCTGGTCCCGTTCTTCACGGCGGCGGTCTATTCGCTGCAGCGGTATCGACTGAACCTGCCGTATTTGCGCGGTTTCATCGGAGTCCAGAATTACCTCGATTTCGCCTCGGATCCGGCGTTCTGGAACACGTTGCGCGTCTCGCTGACCTACACCGCGTTGACGGTCATGCTCGAGTTGCTGCTCGGTCTTGCAATCGCGCTGTTGTTGCGCCGCCCGACGCGGTTCCATAACGCCGTCTCGATCGCGCTCCTGCTTCCGCTTATGACCGCGCCGGCCATCGCGGCCTTGATGTGGAAACTCATGACCAATCCGAGTTTCGGCATCCTCTCCTATCTCGTGAGCCTGCTCGGGATCCAGGATTTCAAATGGGCTTCCGACCCGGCGACGGCGCTGTTCACCGTCGTGCTGGTCGACATCTGGGTCTATACGCCCTTCATCATGATCCTGCTGCTCGCGGGTCTGCGGTCGCTGCCCCGTCAGCCCTTTGAAGCCGCCGCGCTCGACGGCGTTCCGGCTACTTTCGTCTTCTTTCGCATCACGCTTCCGATGCTGGCGCCCTACATCATTACGGCCTCGCTGTTTCGCCTGCTCGATTCGATTCAGCAGTTCGATATCATCTACGCGATGACGCAAGGCGGGCCTGGCGATCGTCTGATGGTGTTCCAGGTCCAGGCCTATCTGGAGTTCTTCCAGTACACCAATGTCGGCAAGTCGGCGGCGCTGTTGATGATCCTCTGGGTCATTACCAATATCCTGTCGAATATCTTCATCAAGAACTGGCTGAGACTGCGCGAGCGCGCGCACCGTCACCAGTGACCCCCTTGAGGAGTTGAACGATGGAACATGTCAGCCTCACGGGTCGGATATTCAGGGGCGCGGCGCTCACGCTGATCCTTCTGTTCTTCATGTTCCCGATCGTCTGGATTCTGCTGATGTCGTTCCAGAGTAATGAGCAGATCCTGCGCATACCGCCGCGCCTCCTGTTCGAGCCGACTTTGGCGAATTACCGTGCGCTGATCTCGGGCCAGTTGCAAACTGCCGCAGGCAATCTTGAGATCCCCTTTATGCATAATCTGTGGAACAGCTTCGTGCTGTCGAGCGCTGCGGTGGTGCTGGCGCTGATCCTGGGCGTGCCGGCGGCATATGCCTTCGCGCGCTTCAAGTTTCGGCTTGTACGGGGATATTTCGAGGACATCAGTCCGGATATCGAGCACGCTTACCGCCTGGCGGGACATTCGTGGGGAGAGACGTTTGCGCGCATCGCAGTGCCGCTCGCTGGACCGGGCATTGCTGCCGCCGGACTTCTCTCCTTCATCTTCTGCTGGAACAACTTCGTGTTTGCGTTGATTCTCGCCTCGGCCGACAAGCAGCCGGTGACGGTGGGCGCGCTCGCATTCGTTACGGCCTCCGGCATTCAATATGGCCAGATCGCCGCGGCTATCGTCCTTTCCGTGACGCCGACCCTGCTGCTCGCGCTCTACGCACAGCGCTACCTGGTCGAGGGCCTGTCGCTGGGCGCGGTGAAAGGTTAACCTGATGGCACGGCTCGAGATCAAATCGGTTGGCAAGACATTCGGCCCGGTGCGACCGGCCAATGGCCTCTCGCTGGCGGTCGAGCCCGGAGAAATCGTCGCGGTGTTCGGGCCGTCCGGCAGCGGCAAGACCGTCCTGCTGCGCATGATCGCGGGCATGTTCGAGCCGGACGAGGGCGATATCCTCATCGGCGGGCGCTCGATCGTCGGCGCGGCGCCGGAGCGGCGCGGCATCGGCATGGCGTTCCAGAATTTCGCGCTGTTCCCGCACATGACCGCGCGCGCGAACATCGCGAGCGGCCTGCGGACGAAGGCTGGAGACGGCAGCGCCGGTTCATCGAAGGTTCAGGCGATCAGCCGGCTCCTGAAGATCGAGCATGTGCTCGATCATGTCCCGCGTGAACTGTCGAACGGCCAGAAGCAGCGCACCGCGCTGGCCCGCGCGCTGATCGGTGACCCCGATGTGCTGCTGCTGGATGATCCATTGCGCAACGTCGACGCCAAGCTCCGCTACGAGATGCGCCTCGAATTGCCGAGCCTGCTCCGGCGTGGCGCGGCCGCCGCCCTGTACGTAACCCAGGATTACCGCGAAGCGATGGCCATCGCCGATCGTATCGCGGTGCTCGTCAACGGCCGGTTTGAACAGGTCGCGACGCCGGAAGCGATCTACAAGGCACCTGCCTCGGTTGCGGTCGCGCGATTGTTCGGCGATCCGACCATCAATCTCGCCGAGATCCAGCCGTTCGAGGAGCATGGTGCGTTGTTCGCGATAATTTCGGGAGCAAGGATCCGGCTCGGTACTTCCGACGGGCCGCCGCCGGATCGGCCGTGCTGGCTCGGAATTCGGCCCGAACATCTGGCGATTTCCCGCTCGGCCGGCGACGATTCGATCCGCGCGCGAATCCTTGCGATCACGCCCATGCATGACAAGGCGGTGTTGCTGCTCAAATTGACTGATGACACCGAGTGGCTCGCCGCGCTGCCGCCACGCGCGGTGGAGGAGGCCACGGCGGAGGATGTTTTCATTCGGTTCGCGCCGGTGGATGCGCTGCTGTTCGACCGGACGAGCGGGCAGCGTGTCTGCCTGTCGCATCGGCGGCAGGCCGCCTGACGGGAGTAGGACGATGGGCACGCTTGAGCTTCGGGGTATTGACAAGGTTTACCGCAGCCGCGGCAAGCCGGCTGTCCATGCGGTGCGCGCGCTCGATATGGATGTCAGGAAAGGAGAGATCGTAGCGTTGCTGGGATCGTCGGGCTGCGGCAAAACCTCAACACTGCGCATGATCGCCGGGTTCGAGAGCGTCAGTTCGGGGTCGATCGCGCTCAACGGACGGCGCATCGACCATCTGGCGCCGGCACAGCGAAAGGTAGCGATGGCGTTCGAGGGCTATTCGCTTTACCCGCCGCTTACGGTGCGCGAAAACATCGCATTCGCGCTGAAGTCCCAGCAGTTGTCGCGAGCCGAGGTCGCGCACCGGGTCGGGGCGATCGCGCAACTCGTGGAGATCGATGACATCCTGGAGAGCTTTCCGCGCTCGATCTCCGGAGGGCAGCAGCAGCGCGCATCGCTGGCGCGGGCACTGGTGCGGGATGCGGATCTTTATCTGCTCGACGAGCCGATGGGGCAGCTCGAGCCGCAGCTCCGCGCGGTTCTGCGCGGTCGGATCAAGAGCCTGCTGGCGGAGCGCGAAATGACGGCGATCTTCGTCACGCATGACCAGACCGAGGCGAGCGCCCTGGCTGACCGCATCGCGGTGATGGAAGACGGCGTGCTACAGCAATTTGCCAGCGAAAAGGAGCTGAAGGACAGCCCCGCGAACCTGTTCGTTGCAAGCTTCATCGGCGAGCCGCCGATGAATATGCTCGACGCCACGCTGGCGCGGTCCGATGGTGGCTTCCGCTTGTCCGTCACATCTGATGTGAGCTTCGAGGTTCCGGGCGGGACGTTCAGCCTCGCGGCTCAGAAGGCGCTCGAAAATGCCCAGCGTGTGCGGATCGGCATCCGGCCGCAGAAAATCGGAATCGGAACCGGAGATGTGCGCGTGCGCGTCGTCTCCAATCAATGGCTCGGCGACCAGTCGCACGTCGCCGGGGACTGCGGCGGAAACTTGCTGATCGCCGTGGCACCAGGCCGGATCTCGGCGAGGCCTGGAGACATCGTCTCGTTCGCGCTGGAGCCGCGTCACCTGCATATCTTTGGTGCCGACGGAGCCGGCTTCCGCCACGCGGAGGCCGCCTGACGATGTCCGCTCCGCAAACCCGTGACGTCATCGTCGGTATCGACGCCGGCACCTCGCTCATCAAGACCGTGGCGTTCACGCGCGAGGGCAGGCAGCTTGGCAGCTTCTCCTTGCCCAACGTCTATCGCTCGGCAGACAGAGACCGTGTCGAGCAGGATATGTCGCGCACCTGGGACGATACGGTGGCCGCGCTACGCGGTCTTGCGGCGAGCGTGCCTGATCTTCAAGCGCGCGTCGCGGCGATTGCCGTCACAGGGCAGGGCGACGGCACATGGCTGATCGACGATGAGGGGCGCCCTGTTGCTCCGGCGCTGCTCTGGCTCGATTCGCGCGCGGCGCGCCTGGTGGAGGAAATCCGGGCAAGTCCGCAGAACGCGGCGCTCTATCGGCGCACCGGCTCCGGCCTCAATGCATGCCAGCAAGGGCCGCAGCTCGCCTGGTTGCAGGCGAACGCGCCGGAATGCGTATCCCGTGCCGCTACCGCGTTTCACTGCAAGGACTGGCTTTACTTTCGCTTGACCGGGATGCGTGCGACCGACCCCTCGGAAGTGGCATTTTCGTACGGAAATTTCCGCACCCGTCGCTACGATCCGGAAACGGCGCGGCTGATCGGCATAGCCGATCTTGCCCGCCTTGTGCCGTGCGTCGTCGACGGAGCCTCCGTGACACATCCGCTCGGCGCTGCAGGTGCCTCGGAGACAGGCTTGCCGGCGGGCGTTCCGGTATCGCTCGGCTACGTCGACGTCGTTTGCAACGCCCTGGGAGCAGGCCTTTACGATCCCGCCCCCGAGGTCGGCTGCACCATCATCGGCTCGACCGGCATGCACATGCGGCTCGCATCCACCGCCGATGCCGTGACGCTGAACGCCGAGGCGACCGGCTACACCATGCCGTTTCCGGTGCCTGGCCACTACGCCCAGATGCAGTCCAATATGGCTGCGACGCTCAATATCGACTGGTTGCTGGATTTGGCGCTCGGCGTGCTCGCCAGCGAGGGCGTCACCCGATCGCGCGCCGACCTGATCCACCGCCTTGACGAGCGGGTGATGCAGGCACGGCCCGGTGAGGTGTTGTTTCATCCCTTCATCTCTGATGCCGGCGAACGCGGTCCGTTCGTGGCGCACGATGCCTGCGCGCAGTTTCTCGGGCTGCGCTCGCGCCACGGCTATTGGGATTTGATGCGCGCCGTGATGGAGGGGCTCGCGCTCGCCGCGCGCGACTGTTACGCCGCGATGGGAGCCTTGCCGCGGGACGTGCGAATCACGGGTGGCGCGGCGCGCAGCCGTGCGCTCGGTGCCATCCTTGGCGCGGCACTGGGGTCGAACGTTCGCGTCTGCAACCGGGAGGAAGCCGGCGCGGCCGGTGCGGCGATGATCGCCGCGGTCGCTACCGGCTGGTATCCGGACATGGCGGCCTGTGCCGATGACTGGGTGACGCCGCATCTCGGCGAGCCGAAAGCTCCGGATGCCAGCCTGGCGGCGCGTTACGAGCGGATGTTCCCGGCCTATGTCGAGGCGCGGCTCGCCGCGCGCCCACTCTGGAAGCGGCTCGCTGCCTTGCGTGCGGGAGGCGACGATGTCTGACGCCATCGCAATCATCGGCGATCGCTTCATGCTGCCCTCGGTTTTTGCCGACCGCATCGCCGCTGCTTGCGGCGGCAACGGTGTGAGTATCCGGACGCTCGAGCAGCCATGGCCCGATCAGCCCATGGAGCACGGCTACGCCGATGCAACGCTCGACCGGCTGAAGGAATTCATGGGTGATCCGGACGAGATCGTGGCATTCATCGGCGACGCCGCCATGTTCGTCACCCATCTGGCACCGGTCTCGCGGGCGATGCTCGAAAGGCTGCCCAACCTCAAGTTCATTGCGGTCTCGCGCGGGGGGCCGGTTAACATCGACGTGCAGGCGGCGCGCGATCATGGCGTGCTGGTCGTCAATACGCCGGGCCGTAACGCCAGCGCGGTTGCCGAGTTCACGATCGGAGCCATCCTTGCCGAGACGCGCCTCATTCGCACCGGCCATGAGGCGTTGCGCGCCGGCGAGTGGCGAGGCGATCTCTACCGCGCCGATCGCACCGGCCGCGAACTCGGCGAAATGACGGTCGGCGTCATCGGCTATGGCGCGATCGGCAGCCGGGTGGTGAAACTGCTGAAGGCCTTCGGCTGCACACTGCTGGTCGCCGACCCCTATGTGCAGATCACGGCGCAAGATCGCAGCGACGGCGTTGAACATGTCGCGTTGGAGGCACTGCTGGACCGCGCCGACGTCATCACGCTGCACGCCCGGGTGACGCCCGAGACCACCGGCTTCATCGGGCGTGAAGCGCTCGCGCGAACCAAAAAAGGCGCCATCTTCATCAATACGGCGCGCGGCCCGATGGTCGATTATGACG
>WNGO01008976.1_pt1 | contig 12810 bp, 13 predicted proteins | sample 5400511 | NCBI WGS metagenome assembly WNGO01 (sample SAMN13153380, study PRJNA577476) | soil metagenome | isolation source: 20 cm soil or saprolite under Garry oak tree replicate 2 | place: USA:California | collected 2016-06-15
TCCTGGCGTCCCGCAGCTTTGCGCAAGGCAAAGATGGTTTTGCCTCTGGGACAAAACCGCTTTGCAAATTCTACGGCCAACGGCAAGTCATTTGCCGCCCCGCTGGAACGAAGATCGACAATCACGGCGTTCACCTTTTTCGGCGCGGAAGTACTCAGGTTCTTGTCCAACGCCTGAAGGTTCGCGCTATTCAATGACCCGAGACGCAGGTACGCGATGTGCCCCGCGATAATCTCGCTGTAAAAGGCGCTTGGCGGGACGGCCGGGGCGTTCTCCTTACCGGGCAAAAGCGTTAGGCCTCGCGGCAGCCGTGCCATCAGGCCCTCAACGGTTGCCCGATTCAACTCCGTGTCAGTGATTGCGTCGGGATTTACGAAATTACTCTTCAGCAGCGCGATTACCGCCTGTAGATCGGCTGGGCCTAAAGAATTGACCAAGTCTTCCGTTGTGGGAGCGGTCGACGTCGAATCCGCTGGCAGTGCTAACGATTTCGACGGACTCTGCGGTGCCGCGCCCAATGGCGTTTGCGCGGCGAGATTCGCAGCGAAGATGAAGATGGCAAACGTGGCCTGCAAAAATCGAGAGATCACGATAATTTGTCGATGTTAGCCGCAACAGCACTCAGAGCAATGTCGCGCCTGTACTGACAGTTTTCGAACTGAATGCGTGAAACGGCGTCATATGCGCGTTGCCGCGCCTCTTTGATGGTTGACCCAAGCGCAGTGACAGCGAGAACACGGCCACCCGCAGTCCTGATTTCGCCGTTCGCGCGTTTCGTTCCCGCGTGGAAAATCTGAACGTCTTTGAGTTTTGCTGCGTCGTTGAGACCTGAGATCGGTTTTCCAGTTTCGTATTTGCCAGGATAGCCGGCAGCCGCCAGCACGACTGTGACTGCAGCCCGCGTATCCCATTCAACTGTGCACGTATCGATCTTTCCATCAATTGTCGATTCCAAGAGCGGCAGCAGATCCGATTTCATACGTGGCAAAAGCGCCTGCGTCTCCGGATCACCGAAACGACAGTTAAACTCCAACACACGCGGGCCTTCGCTGGTGATCATTAAACCGGGATAAAGGAGGCCGCGAAAGTTGATTCCTTCTTGCAGCAAACCGCGCAGCAGCGGCCACATAATTTCTGCCTCGAACCGAGCTTGCAATTTGCTGTTCCAGTTATTGGCCGGACTGAAGGCCCCCATCCCGCCCGTATTCGGCCCCTGGTCGCCATCCAGCGCGCGCTTGTGATCGCGCGCGGATTCCAGCAAAAGATAATTGTTTCCGTCTAACAGCGCATGCAACGAGCATTCTGTGCCGCGTAAAAGTTCCTCAATCACGACGCGTCGTCCCGCTTCGCCGAAGCGATGTTGATTCATCATCTCATCGATAGCCGATCGTGCTGTGGCAGCATCACCCGCAACGATTACCCCTTTGCCGAGCGCCAGGCCGTCCGCTTTGATCACCACGGGAAATTTCGCTCGCTCACAGTAACGAAGCGCTTCGCTGCTCTCGGAAAATATGCTCGCTTCCGCTGTGGGAATCTTCTGTGCGCGCATCAGTTCTTTTGCGAAAATTTTGGACGCCTCTATACGGGCTGCCAATTTCGTCGGACCAAACGCACGCAATTTTTCAGCCGCAAACAGATCGACGATTCCCGCGGCAAGCGGATCGTCCGGGCCGACCACCGTTAGATCGACGCGATTTTCCTTTGCGAACCGAACGAGCGCCTCCAAATCACTCGTGGGAATCGCGACATTCTCGCCAATTTCGGCAGTGCCCGCGTTTCCCGGTGCGCAGAAAATACGCTCAGCATATGGAGATTGCCGCAGTTTCCATGCAAGGGCGTGTTCGCGGCCGCCGCTGCCAATCACTAAAATTTTCATCAAAAGAGCAATCGCAGCGGGACTGTAGAGGCAGCCGTGTCGGCTGCAAAACATTCAAACCGCAGGCAAGCGGCACGCTTGCCGATAGAGCAGGGTTTATCCGCGCGATTCAGCAGGCAGGATTGGCAACTCCAATTTCTCGGTGTGGCGAATGACTGTGAGAGTGGCGCTGACACCGATTTGTTCTCCAACCAAAACTTTATGCAAGTCATGCACGCTCCCGATGGGTTGATCATTGAACGCAACAATCAAATCGCTCTCGCGCAATCCAGCGCGCTCGGCGGGACTCTTCTTCTCAACAGAAACCACGAGCACTCCCGTCTCGAGAGGTAAACCATAAAATCGTACGATCCGCCGATGAATCGGCACATTCTGGCCGGCAACGCCGATATATCCACGCCGGATTCGCCCATCGCGGATCAGCCATCCAGCGACCAGCTTTGCTGTGTTACTGGCGATGGCGAAGCAGATGCCCTGCGCCGGTCGGATCATTGCTGTGTTAACACCCACTACTTCTCCGGCTGAATTCACCAGTGGTCCGCCGGAGTTCCCGGGGTTCAGAGCGGCGTCGGTTTGGATAATATTATCGATCAAACGCCCCGATTGCGCGTGCATGGAGCGGCCGAGTGCACTGATGACGCCCGCAGTCACGCTTGCTTGAAAGCCGAGCGGATTTCCAATCGCGATTACCAATTGGCCGACGCGCAAACTCTCGGAGTCGGCCAGGCGCACATGTGTGAGCTGCGGCGCATCGATGCGAATGACCGCGAGATCCGTGTCCGGGTCATCACCGGTCAATTGCGCCGGGTATTCGCGTCCGTCCGGTAGGTTCACAGTGATAGAGTTCGCTGCGTGAACGACGTGGCTGTTCGTCAGGATGAATCCATCAGGTGTGATGACGAAACCTGAGCCGTTTCCACTGATTTCACGCGCTCCCCGCCGGACGTTGATGCGTTGTTTCACGTCGATGTTCGCAACGGCAGGGGCGACCCGTGCGACTGCACTCACCACGGTGCGTGAATACGCATCGAGCAAGGCGGAATCATCTAGTGCCGCCGTGGGCCCTTCGGCCTCACCCAACGCAGCTCCGGAGTCCCCCTCGTTCAAGAGAAAATCCATCGGCGCAGCGTTTGCTTTTGAAGGAGATGCAATGGTCATGAAGTAAATTTCGAGCAACCAAACCGGCAGTCAACTACATGTAGCTCCCGTCTATACATATCTTTTCGAATGTTACTCTCTGCTTGAACGTGAGAAAGGCGCAGATTAGAAAGAGGCATGCCAAAGCCGTCCTCATCCCCGTCCGTGATGGACGCGCAGTGTCCCTCCCGGCTCGTACTCGACAGAATCGCGGATAAATGGACCGCTCTCATCATCCAGATTCTCGCGCGCGGGACGATGCGTTACGCGACGCTGCAGCGAGAAATTGGAGGCATTTCGCAGAAAATGCTTACCCAAACCTTGCGGAGCCTCGAGCGCGACGGTCTGGTGCAACGCACCGTTCATCCGGTCGTGCCGCCGAAAGTAGAATACTCACTGACGAGATTGGGTCGGACTTTGATTGAGCCATTGAAAGCGCTTTGCCGCTGGTCGGAAAAACACCTGGCTGAACTTCAGGCGAATCGGGAGCGGGCAAAGGCTGCAGCCGCGGTCGCTGAGCGCGGCTGATGGTGCATCGCCTAGGCAATCCAGTCGCACCACGCAAAGAGATCGATATCGTCTGCCAACTCCCAGAGAAAAAAGAGTACTGAAAAGCCATATCGAGCCGGCCAATCTCTGGCTGGCCCGCCCAGCCGCGCTGCACAGGTCTTCAGTTCCTTCTTGAAAAACCGAGCGAGATGCGATCGTACCTTGTTTGTAAGCGGAAGCTTTTCCATCCTGGTCCAACTGTTGTAATCCGCAGTCAATCGGCTGCCTGGCTTGTCTGGATCAGCGCCCAGGAAACGAAGGATGGAGCGCCGCAATTCAGCGGGATTTCTTTGCAGGTCATCAAAGAAATAAACGCGAAACTGCTCTGAATCGACGTAGCGTTTCCATTGCGCAACGACGACACTCGGATACGAACGCAAGAGCATTCCTCGGCGGGACAAATTCCGATTGACTTCGTCGATGTTGGTGGCGTCAAACGGCTCAATCTGGCGATAGTACACTTCCATGGACAAATGCGACCACACTCGCTCAACCGGATCGCGCGCCAGAAAGATCACCTTTAAGTTCGGGAAATATCCGACGACTCGCCGAATGACTTCATCACTCAGCGTCGAATAGTTTGGCGAAATATCACCGGAAAGGAGCGATGCCTTGGGTTCGAACAGTCGGGCATAATGGTCGAGGTTCATATACGGTTCGGCACTCAGGTTCTTTATGCTCTCCAGGAAGCGAAGATCGCGCTCGTCTCTACAGCGCGGAGGAGCTGCGCGTTGAACCCTGCTCAGTTGATCAAAGTAATGCAGTTCCTTTACAGGAGGCATCCAGAAATCCGGATGGGAATCGAGTTGCTGATAAAGCCAGGTGGTCCCGGCTTTGTGGGCTCCGATACACAGAAAATCAGGGCCTGCGCCGCGAGCAGGAAACCGATTCCCTTCTCTATCCCTGTCGCCACTACTGCGGGCGTTGAACGGCCAAGCACATCTCACCTTTCATTATCTCCTTGTTGGAGTTTATGGCAGGTACGGCGCCGCAGCGCGCCGCCCCAACCTCAGGCGACCCAATCGCACCGGAAGAAGATATCAAAATAGTTAGCTAGCTCCCAGAAAAAGATGAGTAATGAAAAACCATATCGTGCCGGCCATTCCTTCGCCGGCCCGCCTAGCTCGGCCGCGCAGCCTTTCAGTTCTTCTTCGAAAAACTGCGCGACGCGTGATCGTACTTTATCAGTCAACGGAAGTTTTTCTCTCCCGGCTTGGCCGTTATAATCTGCACTGAGTGGACCGCTCGGTTTGTCTGGATCGGCGCCTAGAAAACTAAGAATAGAGCGCCGTAGTCCAGCAGGGTTCTCTTTCAAGTCATCGAAGAAATAGATGCGAAACAGATCGGGGCGAACGTAGCGCCGCCAACGTCTGACAATCTTGCTTGGGTGAGAACGAAAGAACACTGCTGGGCTGAGCAAATTGCGCAACACTTCATCGGGATTAGTTGAATCAAAGGGAGCGATATTTCGGAGCCGCGCGTCCATTGACAGTTGCGACCAAGCTCTGTCAACCGGATCACGAGCCAGAAAAATAACTTTCAGATTTGGGAAATAACCGACGATTCTCTCAATGAGTTCATCATTCAGCGTGGAGTAAGCGGGAGTAATGTCACCCGAGAGAAGCGACCTCTTGGCGGCGAACAGTTCAGAGTAAATTTCCAGATCGATGTAAGGCAACGCACTGAGTTCCGCTAGTCTCGCCAGAAACCACTGGTCGCGTTGATCCTTGCAACGGGGAGGATTGTTACGTTTGACTCTACCCAGCGAATCGAAGTAATGCAGCTCCTTCATCGGCGGCATCCAGAAATCTGGATGCAAAGTGAGTTGGTGGAAAAGCCACGACGTTCCAGCTTTCTGAGCCCCCACGCACAGGAAATCGGGACGGAAATCGTCGCTTACGCGAGGTTTAAATGGCCAGGCCCATCGCATGGCTGCATTATTTTCCATCGCGCAGTCAAAAAGCAAGATCGGAGCGCTGGCAGACTCGCATTCGCTAGTCCCGAAGCGTGAATTGACCTGACTTGCGCCGGGCGCCGGTGAATCGCAAAATTGTCACAATGAATGACAGCGTTCGCCACCGCATTTTCGTTCTTTCACCCGCCTACGCCGGTGGTGAACGAGCGCGGACCGTTGGCGCCGGTGCGAGCTTTGAATCGCCAGGTCCATCTCATGCCTGCATTATGTTCCTCTTAGAATCAAAAAGGCAAGAACGAGCAAAGCCTACTGCTTATTTGAAGGAGCAATAGACCGGCTTTGATTTTGCCGGCGTCAGGCGATCCAATCGCACCAGAAAAGGATATCGAAGTCGTCTACTAGTTGCGCGAGAAAGATGACTACTGAAAAGCCGTATCGGGCTGGCCAACGTTTGGCCGGTCCGCCCAGCTCTGCTGCGCAGGCCTTCAGTTCGTGCTCAAAAAATTGAGCGATACGGGCGCGCACTTTGGTGGTGAGCCGAAGCTTCTCCCTGGCGGCATCCCTATTGTCATCCGGCTTCAACTTACCGCTTGGCTTGTTCGGATCGCCGCCCAAAAAAAGGAGAATCGAACGTCGGAGCTCTGCCGGCTCTTGTTTCAGATCATCGAAGAAATAAACACGAAAGAATTCCGGCCGAACATACCGCTTCCATCGCGCGACGATTTTACTGGGATGTGAACGGACCAGCACGCCTGGGTTTAGCAAATTCCGAATTACTTCCTCGGCATCCGTCGCGTCAAACCGACTGATCATTCCCAGCCGGACGCCCATCGACAATTGCGACCACGCTCTCTCGACAGGGTCGCGAGCGAGAAAGATGACCTTCATATTGGGGAAGTAATCGACGACTCGCTCAATGACTTTGTCGCCCGACAGGAGCGCTCCCTTGTGTCGGAACAACTCGCCGTAGTTCTGCAGGTCGATGTACGACTGGGCACTCAGGTTTTTCATGCTCTCCAGAAAGCAGACATCGCATCCATCTCTGGAGCGCGGAGGACGGAATCGTCTCGTTCTATTCAAATTGTCCAGGTAATGCAGCTCCTTCACAGGAGGCATCCAGAAATCCGGATGTGGCTCGAGTTGCCGATAAAGCCATGAAGTTCCCGCTTTTTGCGCGCCCACGCACAAGAAATCCGGGCAGGCATCGCCGGTGGAACAGTGATGCTCTTCTCCATTGCGGACGTTGTTGATCTGAGATTTGAATGGCCAGGCCAAACGCACGTCGCATTATTTTGTCAGGCGACTTAAAAAGCAAGCGGGGAGCGCGGCTTGCGGCAATCCCTGGTGCCATTGAAAATTGAAACGGATGGAAAACAAGGCCTGCTGTCGCATCTTTCTTCTCTCACCCGCTTACGCCGGAGGTCAACGAGCGCGAATGATTCTGAGCGATCGAGCGCAATTCGAACTCGCGCGGAAACTGCGCGGAAAAAAGGGCGCGCCAATCGCGGAAGTGTTCACATTTCTGAGCGGCCTTTACTTTCGTGGAAAAATTGCGTACGCAACAGCATTTGCGCGGCCGGCGCTCGGAACTCCCGGTGTCTTTGTCATTACGCCCACGCGCGGGCTTGTCGATGCAAAAAAGAGAATTCATCTCGACGACCTGCGTGAGTTTGCCACGGTCGACATTCACGAGGACGATTCGCGTTATCGAGTACCGATTGAGCGCGACGCACAATTTTTGGCAGAGAAGCTACCACTCGAGAGCGAGGTCATTCTTCTCGGCAGCATTGCCACGGGTAAGTATGTTGATGTTTTAACGGCAACTTTCCGCGATCGGCTACGATTTCCGTCGGAGTTTATTGGGCGTGGCGACATGAGCCGTGGCGGATTGATGTTGCGTTGTGCAGTGGATCGGCAGGAGCTTTCGTACGTCGCGGTTGCGGGCGCGGTTGTTAATGGAAAACGTCCGCTGAAACTCGCTCCTCGGAGTTATGCCGGCGCAGGCCCTGCAATGTCGCCACAATAGCGGAACCTTCGGCGGCGGCTCGGACAACCAGAATTGTTTTGCATCGTAGACCGATGTGAGCCTATCGTGAAATCTGTAAGTTATGGACGTGAGTGGAACCATCCGGTCGATCTTGAACCAGAAAAGCGACGACGTTTTCTCGATTTCTCCCGACGCAACGGTTCTCAAAGCGGTCGAAATGATGGACGCGAAGAATGTTGGCGCACTGCTGGTCATGGATCAGGAACGGCTGGTGGGCATCATTTCCGAACGCGATTACACACGCAAAGTGATGCTGCGCGGCAAGCGATCGCGCGAAACAAAAGTCGCCGAGATCATGTCGAGCGATGTCACCGTGACCAATCCTCGTGAGCCGGTCGAGAAATGTCTCCGACTGATGACCGACAAACACATTCGCCATCTGCCAGTCGTTGAGAACGATAAAGTTGTGGGCGTGATCTCGATCGGGGACCTGGTCAAGCACGTGATCTCGTGCCAGAGCGCCGCTATCGCGCACTTGGAACATTACATCCATGGCGGATACGCCGGGTGATTCTGTAGGGCGTCTGTGTCAGACGCCTCTTTAACAACGACGTTTCACAGAAACGCCCCTACAACTTCCAAACCGTTTTTCCGCCTACGATTGTCCGCACTGCGCGCCCTTTCAGTTTCCAGCCGTCGAACGGTGAGTTGCGCGACGCTGATTCAAACTGATCGACCCTGACTTTCCATTCCAATTCAGGATCAATCAGCGTAACATCGGCGCGCGCACCGATTGATAACGTGCCAGCGCTGATCTTTAACAAACGTGCCGGCTCAATTGTGTACATCTCGATCAGCCGGGCGATATCGATCTTGCCGTATTTGTGGATGAGCAAATTAAGAAATAACCCGAGCTCCGTCTCCAGTCCGATGATGCCAAAGGGCGCGGCATCGAATTCCACTTCTTTTTCAAAATTAGCGTGTGGTGCGTGATCGGAACATAGGATCGACAAAGTTCCGTCAGCGATTCCCTCGAGCAACGCATCGACATCTGCCTGCGATCGCAAAGGCGGGTTCACTTTGTAGTTCGTATCAAAATTTTGGATCGCTTCGTCGGTTAGCGCGATGTGATGGGGGCAAACCTCGCCGCTTATTTTTACGCCGCGCTGCCGCGCTTCGCGCAACAAGCGCACACTTCCGGCTGTAGTGAGGTGCTGGCAATGAATCGGGTGATCGCAGAGTTCCGCGAGCAAAATGTTGCGCATGACTATCGCTTCCTCGCCGGCCGCCGGCCAGCCGGGTAACCCAAGAAGCGTGCTCCAGTAACCCTCATGCACAACTCCATTGCCAACCAAATTGTAGTCCTGACAATGATCGAGCACAGGCACGCCAACCATGCGCGCATATTCGACCGCGCGCCGCATCACCTCGTGATTTTGAATGCAGTGACCGTCGTCAGTGATCGCAACAACACCCGCCTGCGCAAGTGACCCGATCGACGCGAGTTCCTCCCCCGCGAGATTTTTTGAAATCGCGCTGGTCGGCAAAACATTCACGCACGCGATGGCGGAGGCCCGATCTTTGATCCACGCAATCGTGCTCGGATTGTCCGGCACAGGCGACGTATTCGGCATGCAAACAATGGTAGTGAATCCGCCGGCTGCGGCAGCGCGCGCACCCGACTCAATTGTTTCCTTGTGACTGAATCCCGGCTCGCGCAGATGCACGTGGATGTCGATCAGACCGGGCGCAACGATCAATCCCTTCGCGTCAATCTCTTCAATTTCGGATTTCGGACTTCGGATCTCCGATTTCGAGCCGACGATTTTCCCCTCGGCGATGTAAAGATCGGCAATTTCATCCCGCTTGTTTGCCGGATCGATCACTCGGCCGTTGCAAATAATGAGCGCTCTCATGTCTGGGGAGCACAGGCTACTAGCCTGTAGTTCGCGGCAGCGTGCCGCGAACATTTATTGACCACGCAGTCTGAATTGCGCCCGGGTGCGTTCGGCAAGCTGCCGAACGCTGCAGGCTGGCAGCCTGCGCTCCCCAGAACAATCCTCAGCACACACGTCACGCCGCGATCCCTCCGCACAAATAAAGAACGGCCATGCGCACAGCGAGACCATTGGTGACTTGATCAAGGATCACGCTTTGCAAGCCGTCGGCGACCTCGCTATCGATCTCCACTCCGCGGTTGATTGGGCCGGGATGCATGATCAGGCAATCCGGTTTCAAAAGCTTTGCGCGTTCTTTCGTCAGGCCAAACAGGCGGATGTATTCGCCGAGCCCGGGAAAATATTCTCTGCGCTGGCGCTCGTGCTGAATTCGCAAAAGGTTTACGACATCGGCTTTCGGCAGCACGTCATCGATCTTGTACGAAACTTCGACTCCGAGTTTTTCAAACTCGCGTGGCACAAGCGTGCTCGGCCCGACCAGCGTTACGCGCGCACCGAGTTTGAGCAGCCCGAAGATGTTCGAGCGCGCGACGCGACTGAACAAAATATCGCCGATGATTGCGACGTGCAGGCCTGCGATTTTTCCCCTTCGCTCGCGGATCGTGTACAGATCGAGGAGGGCCTGCGTGGGATGTTCATGCGCACCGTCGCCGGCATTTATTACGCTCGCTTTGAGTCGATTTGCCAGGAACTGCGGCGCGCCCGCGGAACTGTGGCGCAGCACGAGAATATCGGCGTGCAATGCCTCCAGATTGCGCGCGGTGTCCTTGAGCGTTTCGCCCTTGGTCAGGCTGGAAGCTGTCGCTGAGATGTTGATGACGTCCGCGCTCAGGCGAAACGCAGCCAGTTCAAATGAAGTGCGCGTTCGCGTGCTTGGTTCAACGAAGAAATTCACCAGCGTTTTTCCGCGCAGCGCTGGAACCTTTTTGATCTCTCGGGTTCCGACTTGTTTGAATGCGTCAGCAGTCTCGAGAACGAAATTGATTTCATCGACCGACAACTCGCGGAGGCCGAGAAGATCTTTGCGTGTCCAGCGGGTGGTCATGTGATTCGTGCGGTACTTGGAATCCCTGTTGGCGCGTTCATTCTCGTTCCAGCCAGACTGCGTCCGGTTTGTTGTCGGTTTCTTGCAACCGCACTTGGAGTTGTTCGCCGCTAGCAGTCGGCAAATTTTTTCCGACGTAATCGGGGCGAATGGGCAGCTCGCGATGCCCGCGATCAACTAGCACAGCGAGCTGGATACGCGCTGGGCGCCCGAATGAATTAATGGCATCCATAGCTGCGCGGACGGTGCGCCCAGTGTAAAGAACGTCATCAACAATGACGACCGTGCGGCCCTCCAGTGGGAACGGAAGCTTTGACGCACGCACCACCGGTAATTCCCGACGCGTTCCTACGTCGTCGCGATGCATCGCCACATCGATGACGCCAGTCTCAATATCGATCTTTTCGATTTGATGAACGAACGACGCGATTCGTCGCGCGATCTCCACGCCACGCGACGGAATTCCCGCGAGCACAACTTTCTCAAGCTGCGGGTTTCGCTCGATAATTTCGTGCGCAACCCGTCGAAGCGCGCGACGAATTGCTTCCGCGTCCATGACCGGGACCGCGGCGGATGAATTCTGTTTTGTTTGCTTCATGCGTTTCCTTGGCGACCTCGCGGGATCGCGTTAAAGGAAAAAATTTAGGAGGCGGACTTTTCGGTGCGCGCCTCCTTCCTTCGCCGCTCTCGCCAGTTGGAGCGATGTTTCACGATCCAATCAAGAAGAGCCCTCTCAAAGCCGATGTCTTTACCGGCTTTTTCGCTTTCAATCCACTTGTGTTTCAAAATCTCCGCTCGCTCGGCAAGGAATTCCTTGTAGAGCGCTGAATCCTTGACGAATTGAGCTTGATCTTCTTCCGAAGACGGCATTCCAGTTTCTTCTTTCATAAAACTTGCAGCTAGTCAACAAAATCGAATACCTAAATTCGACGACTCGACTGCGTGATTTATTTAACCCGCGTTTACAGTTGCCGTTGCAGGTGCTGCGCTAAGGCAGAACCTTACGAAGCCCTTCAGCGATCCTTTTAAACTCAGTACTCACAGGTGATTGCCGATCTTCGTTCACGACCGGGATCCCGCGATCGCCAGATTCGCGCGTGGCGATATCGATAGGAATTTGACCGAGCAGGGGAACGCGCAACCGCCTGGCTTCGCGCTCGCCGCCGCCGGTTCCAAAGATGTCGTAGCGCTTTCCGTCGGACGGAGACGTGAAGTAACTCATATTTTCGATCAAGCCGAGCACGGGAACGTTGACCTTGTCAAACATGGTAGCAGCCTTGCGTGCGTCGATGAGAGCCACCTCCTGTGGTGTAGTGACGATGATCGCTCCGGAAAGGGCGACCGTTTGCACGATCGTAAGCTGAATGTCCCCGGTGCCGGGAGGAAGATCCAGAACCAAATAATCCAGCTCGCCCCATTCCACCTGCCGCAAAAATTGCTGGGTGTAGCGCGTCACCATCGGCCCGCGCAAAATCGCTGGCGAAGTATCGTCGAGCAGAAATCCCATCGACATTAGCCGCAATCCGTATTGCTCGATCGGAACGATCTTGTTCTCTTCCGTGGCCGTTGGCCGCTCGCGCGTACCGAACATGAGCGAAATGCTCGGGCCGTAAATGTCGCAATCGCACAAGCCAACGCGTGCGCCGGTTTGTTCCAGCGCGACAGCGAGATTCGCAGCGACCGTTGATTTGCCGACGCCGCCTTTGCCACTCGCCACCGCAACGACATGTTTGATACCCGGAATCCGCATCGCGCCCATGCCCGCTCCTGCGCCGGCTGGCGGTGCGTGGATGTCGATCAAAACTTTGGCGCTGCGGACTCCTTTTATCCCTCGCAAGGCGATCTCCGCATCATTCTTGATCGCTGCTGGAACATTTGGGTCGTTTGTCGCCAGCGCGAGCTGCACGTTCACTTCACCATCGTCGATGTGGACCGACTTGACCAACCCGAAAGAAACGATGTCACGGGTAAAGCCGGGATATTTCACCGACTTCAACGCGTTTGTCACCTGCTCCTCTGAGATCGACATACCTGAACCTTACGTGCGCGGCGGCAAACGTAAACGGGCGCTGCGGTTATCGGTCCTGATAATCCAGTTTGTACCGAATCTGATAATCGCTTCCGCCAGAAGGGCGAGTAGGTTGCTCGCCAGCTTTCGCGACGAAGTCCGGGTTTTGCCACTCGGACCAGGCACGGTATTTCGGCCTCATAGGGTTGGCTGGCAAATGGAGCTGGAAGATTCGGTCTTCACCGCCGGGAAATTTCAGCACGAACAGGCGCTTCGAGGTACGAAAATAAAGTTCGACGTAGCCAGCGCGCACGCCGGAGTTTTCAGGTACGTCC
>WNGO01002103.1_pt1 | contig 12804 bp, 7 predicted proteins | sample 5400511 | NCBI WGS metagenome assembly WNGO01 (sample SAMN13153380, study PRJNA577476) | soil metagenome | isolation source: 20 cm soil or saprolite under Garry oak tree replicate 2 | place: USA:California | collected 2016-06-15
TGTGCAACTGAGCCAGCTCACTTGTTCAGGGAATCAACTTTTATCAAGGCTCATCCGCCAACGGTGCCGGTGTTGGATTGATGCATCGGCAGATTGGCTCCTATCGGCCGGGCGACATCGAAGTGGTGGCGGCATTTGATATTGATCGCCGGAAGGTGGGCCTCGATGTCAGTCGGGCCATTTTCGCGCCCCCAAATTGCACGAAAGTTTTCTGCGAGAAGATCAATCTCACCGGAGCAATTGTAAAAATGGGCTGCGTTTTCGACAGCTATGCGCCCCACATGCGTGATCAAGATCCCCTGCGAACATTCCTTCCGCTGGAAAAAGAATCCACCCGTGAACAGATCATCTCCGAACTGAGAGATTCTTGTGCGGAGATGCTGGTTAATTATCTGCCAGTTGGCTCGGAGGAGGCGACACGCTTTTATGCTGGGTGCGCGCTCGAGGCGGGGCTCGCCTTTGTCAATAACATTCCCGTTTTCATCGCCAGTGATCCGGTTTGGGCGAAGCGTTTCGCGGAGAAAAATTTGCCGGTTGTCGGAGATGACATCAAAGCGCAAATGGGCGCGACCGTGCTCCATCGCACGATCGTCGATCTCTTCCGCAAGCGCGGTGTCAAGGTGCTGAGGACTTACCAGTTAAACACCGGCGGGAATACCGATTTTCTGAACATGCTCAGTCGCACCCGTCTGGCTTCGAAGAAAACTTCAAAGACGGAAGCGGTGCAATCGGTTATGGGGGAACGATTGGCGGACGAAAACATACATATTGGCCCGAGCGATTATGTGCCGTGGCAATGCGACAACAAGATCGCCTTTATCCGCGTGGAAGGCCGGCTCTTCGGCGATGTGCCGATGGAGCTGGACCTCAAACTCTCGGTCGAAGATTCGCCCAATTCCGCCGGGATCGCGATCGATGCCATCCGCTGTTGCAAGCTCGGGCTCGACCGCGGCATCGGCGGTGTTCTGCACTCCGCTTCCGCTTATTTTTCCAAGCATCCGCCGGTGCAAATGACCGACGATGAAGCCTACCGTTGTGTGGAGCAATTCATCCGCGGCGAGCGCGAGTCCTAAGGCGATCGGGAATCGTCCAGCTCTTTCAGGAGTTCTTTTGCGGGTAAAGCCTGCAATCGGGTCCATTCGCGTTCCAATTCCTCCGGTTCGTAGCGGAGGAGCTCGCCGTTGGCCGTAGAGTAAATCGCAGCCATTACATCGCCGCCGGCCATCGTGCTGACAACCTTGCGGTAGGCCGCGAGCTGCGGCCGATACTGCGCGCGCAATATGTTGATCTTATCTCGCGCGACCCGGTTCGTCTTCCAATCGAGGATGAACCATTTCTTCTCCGTTGGATCGAATGAAGCAACATCGACAATTCCTTCCAGGCATCTCCCTTCATCCATTCGCCAGAAGAACGGCATCTCCGGATGCGTGAGCAGCTCAGCGCGGGTCAGACGCTCCGAGAAATCTCGATCGTTCTTCAAACACCGGAGGAACAGTTCCCATTCATCCGCGGATCGCTTCGAGGCCGGTGATTTCGCCTGGTACTCTTCAAAAATTTGTTTCCATGAACTTTCGTCACGCCATGAAATTCGCTGTATGAAATCATGCCACCAACGACCATACAATGTCGCGGGTGTGTCCGCAGTCGACCGACCAACGGCGAGCGCGGACGTTTTTTCTTTTATCTTACCCCCCGACGCTTGGAGAATTTCTTCGTCGTAACCGCTCGGGTTGAATTTGTGCACGAAGCTCGCCGCGCGCGCTTTGGCCAGGTTGAGAGCCTTCCGACCGATCCTCGTGAGCGGCGGGGTCTGCACCTCGGGGCCGGCGACCGCTTGCTTTCTTGTCTTTGCAGTCTTCGGGCAGGTAACTGGCTCGACACCGAGGTTGTCAAAATGCGGTCGGTTGATCTGTTTTTCACCGAGCAGACATCTCAATTGCGCGCCGTTTTGCAGCTCTCCGTTCGAGCGAGCGAAGATTTCTTCGTCGAGCGCGAGGACGAGCGTGTGACATGCTCGTGTCGTCGCGACGTAGAGAAGCCGCGCCATTTCCTGTTGCACGGCCGTCTTGGTCGCGCTGCGAACTTCGTCGGGAAAATCGTCCTTGGTTAGTGCCACCAGAGAATCGTTCGAGCCCGGAATTTTTATGACGCAGGGATACCGCGGCGACGGCGGAATCACCCCGCGACCGAGAAATGGCAGTATGACAGCCTGCCATTCGGAACCTTTCGCCTTCTGCGCAGTGATCAATTGGATGCTGCCGTCGGTCGAACGGCGCACGTCGCGCTGCAGGAGGAAATCCGAACGCAGTTTTTCGGCGAAGTCGGCGAGCGTGGTGCCGCGCGCCTCCGCCTCGGCGGCGAGCGCGAGGAGTGTGTCGAGTTCGTCTTCCAAGTCGGTGAAATCTTCCCTTGGAAGAGACGCGAGCCTTTGGCGCAACTGCGTTTGCTCGACCAAAAGTTTGACCGCGTCGAAGAGTGCGCGGCCTTGCATTTGCCGTCGTGTCTCAGTTAGCAACCGGAGCGGTGAAGAAACGATACCGGTGACGGACAAGTCGGCATCGATTCGAAAACGTTTGCCGTCGCCTTCGGAGAAAATCGCGAGGTCGTGATCGGCAAGGCCGAACACTTCGCGCAAGACACCGACAGTTTCGTAGGCATTCTGCGGATCGACCATGATCGTGCAGAGCGCGGTTAACCAGGCGTTGGCCGGATTGTCGCCCTTCAAATCGCTCTCGGATTGGATGGCGACAGGCAAGCCGACACGTCGCAAGGCGGTGGCCATGGTTCGGAGCCAGAGCTTTCTCGGACAGAGAATCGCCACGTCGCGCCAGGTGTCCGCACGCAATTTTTCGAGTCCCGTCTTCTTGATCCAGGCGGCGAGCAGGTCTGCTTCGATCCGGGCCTTCTGATAATCTTTCGGCTTTTCACCGGCGGGCAGAAGACCGGCGCCGAGCGAAACTCCAATCACCTGGCCAGGCAGAACATCGGGACGTGGCTGGAGCTCCACGAATTTCACCTGCCCGTCTTTTTCGTTGAGGAGGTTGCGAAAGATCTCGTTTACAAAATCGAGCTGCTTTTGATCGAGTCGAAATGTGACCGAGAACTCGAGTTCGTCCGCGGAGTCGCTGCGAAGAAGCGCATGGTGAATGGCCCGGTAATTGTTCAAATCGGCGCGGTCGCGATAGATCGATTGTTGGAAATCGCCGACCATGCAGAAATGGCCGGGCTGCGGCGGCGCGGTCTCGGTTTTCAGCCAGCGGCCAGTCGCGTCGGGTGGGCGAGTGATCTCCGTGAGGACGGCGAACTGCGCCGGATCGGTGTCCTGCGCTTCGTCCAGTATGACGTGGAAGTTTTCTTCGCGCAGCCGCCGGGCCGCAGTAGGATGTTGAAGCAATTCATCCGCGAGGGCGACCTGATCGGGGTAAGTAACGAGGCCGCGCTCGACCCGGAAATCGCGGAAATCGCGTTGCACTTCGGCGGCGACACAAAGCGCAGCCTCCGCCACCCATGTGCGCAGCGGTGTGAGCGCGTCATTCCAGCGTTGCAAAAAATCTCGCGCACTACTGGAGCGAACAGGCCAACGGACGAATTCCCAACCGGCGCGGTAGCGTCGTTCCCAATCGGTCAGTTCCGCTTTCGAGTTTGCGATTGTTTCCTGCGAGGCAGTTGCTGCAATCGCCGCGTGCACCGGTTTGGAATCGACTGTTGGACATGGGCCGATATTGCCCGTGGCCGAAAGAATCGAGCGGGCATTGCGTCCGAGTTCCATCAGCTGACGCGCGGGCGCCAATCGGAAAAGAGCCGCGCGCGTTTCCGCGCTCAAGTTCCGGCCGATGTGGTGATGTTCCTGCACGAATGCTTCCCACAGTTCTTCATCATCCTCCGCCACGAGATCGAGAGGCGAGGGCAGGCCAAGATAGTGGCCGTAATTCGTAAGCAGCTTCATGCAAAAGCTGTGAATTGTGCCGAAGAAAGCGCGATTGAAGGCGGCCTGAATGGCCGGTGGTCGACGTTCTTCAAGAATGCGTTGCCGTGTTCGCTGCTGCATTTCGTCGGCGGCGCGATGGGTAAAAGTAACCACGACAAGCTTGGGCAAGATTTCAACGGCGTTTCCGATCCGGGCGAGCTGGACGATACGCTCGGTGATCGCCTGGGTTTTGCCCGAGCCGGCGGAAGCGATCACCGAGAAATTGCGGTCGAGTTCTTCAGCGAATCGGCACCGGACAGAATGATCGCGTGGCTGGTTCACCAAAACATGTCCTCCTCATCACGGACCAGCGCCGGATGCGTCAATTCCCATCGCTGCTCGAGGATGTCCGGATCAATCGCGAGCGTGGCGAGCGGATAGTCGTCCGTGAACCGATAGCTGGAGCGCAACGGGCCGTGCATTCCGAAAACGCCTGTTTGTTGCATCTCGGCCAACTCGGCAAAGATATCTGCTTCGCTCGAGAAATCGGAACCGGCGATTTGCGGTTGGAGCGGTCTAACGAGCGGCGAGAGTAAACTGACCTCGATCCGCCGGGCGCCGAGAGCATTTGCGGCCAGAGCGTAGAGACCGAGCTGTAATGCGGAACCATCGAGCAGTTTTTTCTTTAGCGCGGGCCTGTGCCCATCCGGGTCCTCTCGACCGGCGGAGAGCGCTTTTTTTGCGCCGGTTTTGTAGTCGACGATCCAAAGTTCCTCGACCGAAAGCGAACCCGCCGTCGACTCGGTGCGCGCCAGAAGGAGATCGATTCGTCCGCGCAAGGAAAGGGCCGCGCGCTCGGCCGCCGGAACAACGAAATTCCCTTCGATGGTCCATTCCGTCGACATCCAGGGCCAGTCGGTGACGGTCGCAAGCTTATCGGCGAGCGCGCGCGCGAGAAAAACAGCGTTCCGCCAGCCACCGCTCCACCAATCAGGTACCGGTTTCCCCGCGGCGGCGCAAAGACGCGTCACGTCCGAACGTTTCGCTTCGGCTGCGGCGCAAACGCGCCGCTCGATTTCAGTGGAGTCTGGTAACCGCGTGAAGGTTTTGGCTGTTCCCGCGGCGATCGCTGCCAACCAGTCGTGCACCCATTTTCCGCTTGAGGTGTTCCAGACATTGCCACTCTTGTCCGGCGCCTTGATGCCGAGATATTTTTTCCACCAGACGAGGGCGGGTGTGGCGATGAGTTGCTCGAATTCGGTCACACCTAAAGTCGGAATAACCGTGGGCTTGGAACGAAACGCGAAATCGTATTCTCCCGATCGGACGTTGGGATCGCGGCGAGCGTCGTAGGCGATACGTGTCGGTTCGGTTTTTGGTGATCTCGGCGCATAGCTTTTTTTGGGGTCGCGGGTTTCGTCGAGCCAGGTCCGAGTCCGCGCTTGCAGCTGACTCATCGCCTTCTGCGTGAGCGGACTGTTATACGCCTCCTGATAATGCCGTGTGAACAGCTCGCTCGGATTCCAGAGCCGTTCCGGAGCGTCCTCCTGCACGAGGCTGGCGGTGAAAGCGATTTTTTCCGTTGCAGATTCGAGGAGAGTATCGAATTGCCGAAGCGCGATCTGGCGACGCTCGGCCGGACCGAGATAGAGCGTATGATGCTCATGAATCGCGGTATGGCCTTCGCCTTGGCGACCTTGGCGCGCGGCGCGGCGATTTAGTTTCTGGATGCTGCGGTTGAATGCATCGATCTCGTCTTGCCGTGCGAATTCACCGGTCTCGCGCGGTGGCCATGAGCCTTCATTCCAGCCCGCGAAAATGAGGTGCGACCATTCCTGACCGTGGCCCTGCGGAACGGTGAGGAGTTGGACGCGTGCGTAAGGATGATCGCCGGCCGGTTCGCGCGCCGCGGTAAAGGTGGACGCGATTTCGCTCAGCCAACGCAAATAAAGGGCGCGGGAAAATTCGACGTCCAGTTTATCGATCCATTCGGCAATACGACCTGAGATCTCCATCCAATGCAATTTCCAACCGAGTTTCTCAAAAGCGGATTTTGTTGCGCGGACAAAGTCTGGGAGGCGGGCACGTGCGGGTAGGAACGGGATTGAACCCAGCGCCGCAGCGATAGCTTCTTTCGCGCCTCCAGACTTCTGCGCGCAGAAGCTTTGCAAGATGTCGAGATCATCGATCAGCACTTCCGCGTAAGCGGAGCGAAGGGTTCGCTCGAAGGTGTGGGGGCTAAGGTCGGGGAACAATTCGTCGCGCTCTGGGAGGGCGTTAATAAAATGGAGGAGCGAATTGATGCGCGGGCTTTGCTGGAGCTGAAGCCAGGCGCGCCAGTCAGCCGCCTCGAACAGCCCCGGGAGGAAATGGGCAAGCCCGTCGTAATGTGGGATGTCGAGTTGTGCGAGCGCGTTTGCGACTAGACGGGGCAACGCCCCTGGGCCGGAGAAAACGATGCCGATACAATCACAGGTTGTGTCCGCAAGAAAATACAGGCACTGTTGTGCCACCGCCTCCACTTCCTCCGTTGTGTCAGCGCCAACAAGGAATGAGAATTTCTCCGGAGAAACCGGCGTGCCTTGCATCTCCGCTTCAGTGAAGAGGCTGTCGCTAACGTGATTCACCGTTGGCGATATCGGTTTTGCTTCGCCAAAAGATTCTTCCCACGTGCCGACCCAAGCCTCGTCGAGTTCACGCGCTTCGTCGCGCGGATCATCGAGCAAGACGGTGGCTTGTTCTGCCGAGGAAACTCCGGCGCGAAGCAAGTGCCAAAGCGGCCAGTGCGCGCCGTTAAACCCAGCGACAAGAATGTTCGCGAAAAGCGGATCGGCTTTGACGGCATTCTCTGCGGCCCGGAGGTCGGAGGTGTGGATCAATTCGAAACCGCAACGCGCGACGTGCTTCTGGAAACGCGCTTCGACCTCGCGCAATGCTGGAAGTTTCACCGCGGAAAAATCCCAGCCCGCGGCGCCGAGTTGATCGATCGCGCGGAGCAAATGATCCGGCGCACGCGCCACGGATTTCGCGGCGAGAAAATCGGCTTCTAACGTTCTTTTTTCTCGCAACGCGGAATCTTCCGGAAGCTCCATGCATTCTTCCGCGGCAATCGAAAGGAGAACACGCAAGTGCTCGCGTAACGGGAGACGCATTTCGCTTTTGCTTGAAAGCAATTCCCGCAGTTCGGGCGGAGAAACAAAGCGGATGCCCAGAAGCGACACGCCACAATCGAGCAGCAGTCCTTTGATCGAGTAAGCGTGACTCCGAAAAGGCACTACCACCAAAGTGGCTTTTTGTTGCTGCCACGAGACGCGTGCTGCGGTTTGAAACCATGGGAGCAGAACGTTCTCCCGTGCCGCCGCGACCGACGCACCGATGTACAGCAACACCGAGCACTCGTCGTCTCGAGTTCCGGCCGTTGAAAGAACCATGCGCTAATCTAGCGCGGTGTTAGCTCTCGCCACAATTTCATCGGCCAATGTCCGTCGATCGCCAACGCGACGTGTTACTTTATCCCGGTCAAGCTTTTCCAGCAATGGCACGAGCACCCGGCGTGAAGTCTGGAGCTCTTGCCGCAGTTGACTGACCGTGGCCGGTCCTCGTTTTGAAATGTAATCGACGATCGTTTCCTTCATGCGCGCAAAGTTTTCCGGCAGCAAAACCACATCCGGCGAAATTTCTAGGACACGGCCTTCTTGGATCAGAAAGGTCAGTGTTTGCTGAGCATCTCGGCTCGGAGCCAGTTCTTGGCGCGCTGGTGGATCAAACGGTTTTTCACCCAGCGTTGCCACGATTTTTTCCGCAGCGGCTTTCAGGTGATGAGGTAATGTCGCACGATGTGAGCTTCGCGCGATGATTGATCCATGCCGAACAAAATCATTCCTACAAATGTCGGTCATTAGTGATTCGAAAACCTCGGAGGGTTGATCATCAAAGGCAGCGCGAAGTAGAGTTACACCCAGGCCAGCTCGTTCGGAATTCTTCTCGTGCGCGGTGTCAATCAGCGTGCTGGCACGGTTTCGCAATGTTCGCCACGCTTCGATATCCGCCACGACTTCTCCACAGATCACGATCTCGTTGCGGCCGCCCAGGCGCTCTAATGCCGCTGTTATCTCGTCATCGCTAAAGCGTGATTTTTGCATTAATACCGATATTCGCATCGCTTGGCGCCGCTCAATTTCTGAGCTGACACAAACATCGACGTCGTTCGGGGCGGCGGCGCGCGCAGTTAACAGAGTGCATTGGGCGGCAGCGCGAAATTTTTTTCGATCGCCCTCTGGATCGAGCACAATTCCACCGCCAATGGTGTGTCGTTCAGATCGATCACGAATAACAAATCGATCGCCGATGAAGGCCAGAACAGGCGATTCCAACCGCAGTTGTGCGATCGCTTTTTCGCCGCGTCGCAGGGCCTCACCATCCAGGAAAGCAACTTTTGCCGCTACTCGAGCCGTGCCGTGATGTAAGTAAATCGATCCGCCCTCCTTGAGCGGGTGTGCCGCCGGTTCTTCCTGGCGAAGCCTGGCTGATTTCTCCAGGAGCACGTCGATTGTGGAACTTGGTTCAAGCCCACCAATGCTCACAACGTCGCCGCGCCGGATCGCGCCGGTGGAGCTCCCGACCATCAAATCGGGCAAATTAATCGCCGTGCGTGTTCCGGGCGACGCCTGGTCGGAGTCGCGCCCATGATGTTGAATCGATCGAATCCGCGCATTCGAGTTTCGCGGCTGAACAGCCACAGTTTGTCCCCGGCGAAAAATGCCTCCTGTTAATGTCCCGGTGACGACCGTGCCGATTCCGTGCAATGAGAAGGCACGATCAACAAACAGGCGTGGTTTCCCGATATCGCGTTGGGGCGACATTAGCGAAAGCTCGGATACGAGAGCGCGCTTCAGTTCCTCGATTCCAGCGTTTGCTCGGATTGAGGTTGGAATAATGGGCGCCCCCGCAAATGCGGTGCCACGGAGCTGCGCGTGGATTTCGACTGTGATTTTCTCGACGTTACCAAGATCAGATTTCGTCAGCGCAATCACCCCCCGCTCAATCCCAAGACAGGTTAGAATTTGAAAATGCTCCTCCGTTTGGGGCATCCAGCCATCATCCGCGGCGACGACGAGCAGGGCCAGGTCGATCGATCCCACGCCAGCGACCATGTTTCGCACGAAATCCTCGTGGCCGGGCACATCAATCATCGCCGCGTGAAGATCGCCGTTCGGCCCAGTCAGGTTTAGTTCTGCGAAACCGAGATCGATAGTGATGCCGCGGGCTTTTTCCTCAGGCAAGCGATCCGGATTGGTGCCGGTCAGCGCCTGGACGAGCGCGGTCTTTCCATGGTCAACATGTCCCGCGGTTGCGATGACGAAATTCCGCGTTGTCACGCGTCAGAGGCCGTTGTGTCCGGCGCCGGTGCCGAGCAAGCTGAACGAATGGCATCGATCACGATTTCGTCCTGCTGATGAAGAACCGTCCGCAGATCGATCTTGAAACAATTGCTGGCGATGTAACCGATGACCGGAGGCGTCACCCCACGCAGCCGGGAGGCAAATTCCCGGAGGGAACATCCATCCGGAACGATATCGATTGTGACCGATGGGATGACCGACCGCGGCAAAGTGCCACCGCCGACTTTGCCGCTGCCGCGGCCAACGCTGATTTGCAAAGGGAGCCCACGCAGCCGGGCAAAGATATTCGCGGCACGCGCACGCAACTCATCTTTCGAAGTTTGCAACAACGCGAGCACCGGAATGTCTGAGACACTACCGCAGAGATGTGCGTCGGTAGTGATTTGGAGCGCGGCTAGACACAGTTTGTCGCAGCGCAGTGCGCGAAAGAGCGGTTCGCGCTTGAGCGAAGTGATGAAACGTTGTTTGCCCGCGATGACGCCGGCTTGGGGACCGCCGAAGAGCTTGTCGCCACTGAAACAAACCAAATCGGCTCCATCTTTTAGAGCCTCGGCCGGCATTGGCTCGCGCTCTTCCGGCGCCAAGGCGGCCGTCGATGGCAGTGCTCCGCTGCCTAAATCGACCACAAACGGTATCCGTCGTTTGCGAGCGAGTTGTGCAATTTCTTGCGTCCGAGGCGATTCAACAAAACCATCCATAAAAAAATTGCTGCGGTGCACTTTGAGAATCATCGCCGTGCTGCGACTGATCGCCTTGCCGTAATCAGCCAGCGAAGTGCGATTGGTGGCGCCGATTTCGCGCAACTTTATTCCGGCATCCTGTAAAATCTCACCGATCCGAAAACCTCCGCCGATTTGCACGAGTTCACCGCGTGAAATGAGGACTTCACGATCCGGCACAGCAAAATGACGAGCCACCAGAACAAGGGCGGCGGCGCAATTATTCACCACAGCCGCAGCTTCGGCGCTGCAGAGGATGGCGAGATTGCGCTCCACATAAGCAGCGCGACTTCCACGCTCGCCGCTGGTGAGATCGAATTCGAGGTTGCTGTAGTTGGATGAAATTTGTGCGACAGAGAGCGCAGTGGTGGGCGCAAATGTGGCCCGTCCAAAGTTCGTGTGCAGGACGACTCCAGTTCCGTTTATGACCGGTTGAAGCCGGGAGCGGCTGTGTCGATCGAGCGCGCCGCGGACTTGCGCGACAACATCACAGAAATTTGGAACCGCTTGCGATTTGCGCAGGGCGGCCAGTTCCTGACGAATGATGGCGACGACCACGGTCCGAGGAAGGTCGAGATTTCCCTCCAGTGCCTCGAGAATTCTTGAGACCGCTGGTATGGCGCGGCGCGAACTTATCTGCTCATGCATATTAGTCGGTGTCTTGGTCGCGTAATTTCACCGATGACGGTGGCGCAGGCGGCGCGATCTCGTTTTAGCAACGTGAGAACGGCCGACAAACGTCGCGGACTGACAGACAGGAGCAGGCCGCCACTGGTTTGGGCATCAGCGAGTAAGATGCGTATAGCTTTATCGGTCTTTCCCCAGTCGACAGTGTGACGAGTGAGCTTCAAATTGTCGCGCGTTCCGCCAGGAACGCAGTCCTTCTTGATTAGGTCGCAAATTTCCGGATCGATCATTGGGATGCGCTCCGGATCAAGCTGAGCGGAGACGCCGCTGGCACGGCACATGGAAGCGAGATGACCGGTCAATCCAAAGCCAGTTATGTCCGTGGCGGCGTGGACCAAGCCGCGTTGCGCGAGTTTGGCTCCGACCGAATTGATTTTCGACATCAGTGCGACAGTCTTTTTTTCGAGTGGAGCTGAAGTTAGGCCTCTTTTGATTCCGGTCGTGACAATTCCCGTGCCGAGCGGTTTGGTCAGCACCAGAGCATCGCCCGGCTTGGCCTGGGCATTTGTCATCATGCGGCGAATATTGACCGTTCCGGTAACGGCCAGCCCGTAAATCGGTTCGGGATTGCGAATCGAATGGCCGCCAATGATGGAGCACTTAACTTCCGCGGCTTTCTCTAAACCGCCACGCAAGATAGCAGTAATGGTTTTGGGTGAGACGAGGTCAGCGGGAAATCCCATAATATTGAGAGCAGTCAATGGCCGTCCGCCCATGGCGAATACATCCGACAGCGCATTGGCCGCCGCGATTTGTCCGTAGGCTACGGGGTCGTCCACAATCGGAGTGAAAAAGTCCACCGTTTGCACAAGAGCGCGATGTCCATCCAAACGGTAAACGCCGGCGTCGTCCGCGGTGTTGGAGTTGATCAAAACGTTTCGACTGGTCGAAATGGGAAGCTGACGCAAAACTTGCGCCAGGGCCTGTTGGCTCAACTTTGCTGCTCAACCAGCGCAAGACGAAAGCGATGTGAGCCTGCGGATTTGCTCGCGCGACATCTGTCTCACCACCTTTCTAGGATTTTTGAGGTTTGAAGGTTGATGTTTGATGTAGCCACGGCGCTCTGTCGCCGTGTCTCTAACGCCCCGACGGAGCGGGGCGGCTACAACAAGATTGAGGTTTGAGGTTTGAGGTTTGATGGTTGATTGCAAATTGGATGTTGTCGCTACTTCAAACATCACCCATCCCCCATCAAACTTCGATTGGCGGAGAGGATAGGAATCGAACCTATCTTGATCCCGCGTGTGCGGGGTCAACAGCGGTTTTGAAGACCGCGAGGGCCACCAGGCACCCTTCACTCTCCGGATTGCGGATTGGGGATTGGGGATTGCGGATTGAAGAGAAAACGCCTTTTTAGGAAGTTTGATGTTTGATGTTTGAGGTTTGATTGAGAAGCAAGCGTTTGGGCAATTGAAAATCGGCAATCGAAGATCAAAAATGGATTGAGCGTTGAAGAGTCTCAGCGTTTGGGGCCCGACCGCCGTCGATAGGCCGAACGTCCCAAAAGATCCCCCAGACGCGCTATTTGGCCTTTTTGATCGCGCTGACGATGGCGTCGAAGTCTGGCCAATCGCCGGATTCGAGTTTGGAATGAAGGAGCTTTGCATTGGCGCGGATCTCAAATGCGCCGCCGCTCGAGGGAATGAGCGTGAGCGACTTGATGCGTTCGCCGAGTTCGAGAATTTTGGTCGCCAAACTGACGGCCTTCGGTGTGTAGTTTCAAACCACGCAATATTCGATCGACACTTCGGTCTTCACTTTGAACTCCTTTCCGAAAGAAGCGTATCGATAGGGGAAAGCGGGTCAAGAAGTGTAGCGCCGGCTGTCCTCCTGTCATCCTGAGCGAAGCGAAGGATCTAGCAATCGAAGCGATGAATGTCTGTATTTGATTGTGTGATCCATCAGCCTGTATGAGGTCGTCAGGTCCGGGGAGCACGGCCGTCTCGGGCGTTGGCGAAAGCGTCCCGCTTCGCGAACTTCCGCAGAGCAAAGGTCGTTTCGGCGAGACGCCGAAACCCACACCCGAGACGGGTGCGCTCCCCGGATGCGCCTTTAGCGGTTGCGCATCGACGTGGGGGTTTAAAAGGCA
>WNGO01006985.1_pt1 | contig 12802 bp, 14 predicted proteins | sample 5400511 | NCBI WGS metagenome assembly WNGO01 (sample SAMN13153380, study PRJNA577476) | soil metagenome | isolation source: 20 cm soil or saprolite under Garry oak tree replicate 2 | place: USA:California | collected 2016-06-15
GTGATGCCCTTGAAAATAATGTCTTCCGAGAAGTTCAGCTGAATCGGTTTGGACGTGAGGCCAAGAAGTGAGATGCGTCCGCCGCGCCGCACGATGTCGAAGGCTGTTCGAATCGAGTCGGGGTGCCCAGCCATCTCGAGCACCACATCGACCCCGAGTCCTCCGGTCTTTTCCATCACGATGGCCTTGACATCTTCTTTGGCCGGGTTAAGCACGTAGTCGGCCTGCATCTCACGGGCGATCTTGGCGCGGTGTTCGTTGACTTCAATCGCAAAGACCGAGGTCGCCCCGACCGCCTTCGCTACGGCAATCGAGAAGAGTCCAATAGGTCCGCAGCCGGTTACCGCGACCGTCTTCGCCGCAATCTCTCCCGCAAGAACGGTGTGCACGGCGTTGCCCAGCGGATCAAGAATCGAGGCATACTCCAGCGGAATGGCGGGATCCAGTTTCCAGATGTTCGACTCGGGAATCACCACGTACTCGGCGAAGGCCCCATTGGCGTCGACGCCGATGATCTTCACGTTCTGGCATATATGAGCTTCGCCGGTGCGGCACTGCAGGCACTTGCCACAGGCAACATGCATCTCCGCAGAAACGAAGTCGCCTTCCTTTACGCTGGTGACCTCGTCGCCGAAGGCAACGACTTCGCCACAGAACTCGTGTCCCGGAATCAGCGGGGGATGAATGCGGTTCTGCGCCCAGCGGTCCCAGTTATAGATATGAAGATCGGTGCCGCAGATGGATGCGACTTTGACCTTGACGAGCACATCTGTGCGGCCGAACCCGGGGATCTTTACCTCCCGAACATCAGCCCCCGGCGCCGCCTCTGGCTTGACCACCGCCAGCATTGTTGCGCCTCTTGTTGCCCCAGCCATGATTGCCGCCTATCTATTTCTATTCGATGCGTTCTATTCGATGCGAAAACGTCATAACACAAAACGTATGATTCTAGCACCGTAGCCATTGCTCCAGCCGACCGAGCGGTTTGTTTCACGGCGTTGCAATCCGCGGAAAATTGTCAACCAATTGCAAAAAGTAACGCTCCACGTATGCCTTCCCGGCAGCGGGTGCATCGAAGCCTCGTCCATGGAAGGCGAACGTCTCGATGACTCTCCGATTTCTCGCGTGCCTGATTGCACTAATCTCGGTTCTCACCGGCGTGCTGCCCGCCGCCTCCAATGTTCCGGTCCGCTACAAAGAAGGCCTCACCCACGGCTTTCTCGTGCTCAGCACCCTTGACGGGAAACAGATTGCAGTCGGCGATCTCATTGAGGTCGCGCGCGGCAACAAGGTTACGACTCGCCTTGTGTTCCATTTCACCGATGGATCCCTGCAGGATGAAACCACCGTCTTTTCACAACGTCAGAACTTCCACCTGATTACCTATCACTTGGTTCAGAAGGGACCCGCATTCCCGCACCCAACCGAGGTGTCGATCGTGACGTCAACCGGGCAGGTCACGGTTCAATATATGAACGACAAAGGGGAAGAAAAGACTGAAAGTGAACGTCTCAAGCTGCCTCCCGAGCTTGCCAATGGTCTGGTCCTGACGGTGCTGAAGAACCTCGGCCTAGAGGATCAACCTCCGCAGTTGTCGATGGTGGTGGCCGCTCCCAAGCCGCGCGTCGTGAAACTCTCGATCAGCGCGCAAGGAAAGGATCCGTTCACCATCGCCGGATCGCGACGCGAGGCGCTGCATTACGTGATTAAGATTGAGATCGGCGGACTCGCCGGCCTCGTGGCGCCATTGCTCGGCAAACAGCCGCCGGACGCGCACGTGTGGATCATCGGCGGAGAAGCTCCGACCTTCGTCAAGTCAGAGACGTTGTCATTTCTGGGCGGTCCAGTCTGGCGAATGGAACTGGCCTCTCCCCTATGGCCGAAGTCCGAGCAGGCCGAGCCCAGGAACGGCGACGCGCAAAAGCCATGACACCTTCGGCTGAGCGAATTTGTGGCGGCTTGCCGTTACAATGACCGGGTGAAATCCGTCACAGCGAATCTGCGGTCGATCGTGGCTTTCGCGTTTCTGACTTACGGTGCCGGGCATGCGATGTCGCAGGCCGTTCATGGTTCGCGTCAGGAATTTACGTCCCGGCTGGTCGCCGCAGCGATTGAGCGTACGCACCATCCTGTGCGTTACGTCTCGGCCTACGTTCGCATTCCTTATCCCGGCGGAGATGTGCCGGCCGATACTGGTGTCTGCACCGATGAAATCATCCGATCCTACCGGGCCGTCGGAGTCGATCTGCAACAGGAAGTTCATGAAGACATGGTGCAGAATTTCACCGCTTATCCGAACAAGCGCCGCTGGCTGCTGGCGCATCCCGATTCGAACATCGATCACCGCCGCGTGCCGAACCTGATGGCATTCTTCCAGCGCAAGGGAGAATCCCCGCCGATTACGGCTAAGGCAGCCGATTACGCGCCCGGCGATCTCGTGACCTGGGATCTTGGCGGCGGTGTGCCGCACATCGGGATTGTGGTGGATCAGAAATCACGCTGGAGCGGGCGCTACATGGTCGTGCACAATATCGGCGAAGGTCCGAAGATGGAAGATGTTCTGTTTAACTGGAAGATCACGGGTCATTACCGCTACTTCGGGCCCGGAAGGTAACTCTCAACTGTTATTTCTCCCGCCTATTTTTCTCGAAGTACGCCTCGCTCGAACTTCCCGGTCGACACAGATTTCCTCTGATTGAACTCCTCCGATTTCCCTCTCGGAATGCTCAGCGTCTTCCATTCGCTCGAGCGCAGATGCTTGGCCAGCAATACGATTTGTCCGATGTGCTGGGCGTAGTGCGCGATCTGGCGGTTGACCGCCTGCAGCACCGTGTGCGGCTCGCCGCGAATCGTCACAGTGCGCATCACGTCTTCCGGCTTGAGCGGATCAAGCGCCCCGAAAACGCACGCCCATCCTTCCTCCCACCAGGTCATGACTTCGCCGCGTGTAGTCGCAGAACCGATTTCGAATTCGCGATCACGGAACCGGTCCGGCTTCTCGCCGTCGCTGACCAGAAAGTCACTGAAGCGCGACCGCATATTGCCCGCCAGATGCTTGACGAGGATTGCGACCGAGTTGGCCTCGGGATCGATCGTCACAAAGAATTCTTCGTCACGAAGCTGGCTCATGGCGCCTTCGCCCATGCGCTTGTGCCCGCGCAGCTGGCGGCGCGCTTCTTCCAGATAGTGAGTCGCTGCATCGCTCATGACAATTACACCTCCCGGACGCAAAGTGGCGAATAACTCAGATTCGATTCCATGAGCAGCCTCCGGTTGCAGAAACTCCGTCTTAAGCCGCTCCCCATCCACCGCCGCCCGGAGTCTCGATCCGAACGCGCTCGCCGTTGAACATCCGAGTGCTGAACTTTCCGGGCATCGATTCCAGCGACCCATTCCGCCGCACGATAGTAGTTTTTCCCGCTGCGCCGTCCGCTCCACCGTTTAGCCCCCATGGACCGCGCGATCGGCGGTCGGCAAGCAGTGTCACCTCACAATCCGTGAGCACCTCGATCTCGCGGATTATCCCCTCGCCACCGTGGAACTTTCCCTCGCCACCACTGCCGGACCGCAACGAATAGGAGCGCACGCGCAGCGGATACGCGTACTCCAGCGCCTCGGCCGGCGTGTTCAGCGAATTCGTCATATGCGTGTGCACGCCCGAGACGCCAGGCTTGCCAGGCCGCGCGCCCATGCCTCCAGCAATCGTTTCGTAGTAGGTAAACGGTTCCCCCGTGCGCGGATCGATGCCGCCGATGGTGAGATTGTTCATGGTTCCCGACGCGGCCGCCGGAACGCGATCGGGAACTGCCTGTGCCAGCGCGCGAAGAAGCACATCAACAATGCGCTGCGAGGTCTCGACGTTCCCGCCTGCGACGGCCGCGGGCGGCCGCGCATTCACAATCGTCCCCTGTGGAGCAATGACCCGAATCGGCCGCATCAATCCGGCAGCCGCGGGCACGTCTTCCGTAAGTAAACAACGAAAAACGTAGAAGCACGCCGAATAGGTAATGGCTTCGACCGCATTCACGCTGCCCTCAACCTGCGGATCGCTGCCAGTGAAGTCGATCGTGACGAGAGTAGCGCCGGCGTCCCTGCCGGCTGTGGCGGCGGCATCCTGCCGCCGCACCCGGCCAGGTGCATGAACCTTGATGGCAACGGCAATCCTCACCGGGTGCTCCACGATCCCATCCCCATTCAGATAATCCTCCGCCCGATACTCCCCGGCCGGCACCCGCTGCAGGAAAGCACGCATCAACTCCTCGGCATACTCGAGAAGACCCTCCGCCGCTTGCTTCGCCCGTTCCGTGCCGTAGCGCGCACAGACTTCGCGAAGCCTTTCGGCGCCGGTGTGGCAAGCGGCAATCTGTGCGCCCAGGTCGCCCTCACGTTCCTCCGGTGTGCGTACGTTATTCAGCAGCATCGCAAGAACATCGCGGTCGGTGACGCCTTCCCGCATCAGTTTGACCGGAGGAATGCGCACTCCTTCCTGGTAGATCTCGCGGCACAGGCCCATCGATCCGGGATAGGCCCCGCCCACATCCGCGTGATGTGCCCGCGAAGCAACGTAGAAATCAGGATTCGTGTGGCGGCGGGCGCTTCGCCTGCGCGATTTCACATAGACCGGCGCGACCAGTGTGATGTCCGGCAAGTGCGTGCCGCCGCGGAATGGATCGTTCAGCATCACCACGTCGCCCGGCAGCATCGGTCCCGCATCAATCGCAGCCTGCACAGACATCGGCATCGATCCGAGGTGCACCGGCATGTGATCGCCCATCGCAATGACGTGTCCGTCACTGTCAAATACAGCGCAGGAATAGTCGCGCCGCTCTTTGATATTGGGAGAGAACGCGGTTCGCCGCAACGCCGCACCCATCTCCTCGGCAATCGAGTGATACAGGTTCTTGAAAATTTCGAGCTCGATCGGATCGCGCCGCATTAGGCGCAGTGTAATCGATAGCAGAAGTTCGTTGCACACCAAGGCAGCGATAGGTCTTGGGTTTTGCCATCGACATCCCTTCTCCACAATTTCTAAGACCTAAGGGTCCAAGACCCAATTCCTTTTTTTTATTGCAGAATTCTGTTGACTCTTTATTAATACTGCCGCAATATCTTGTGTTATAGGACCTTCCCATACTATGAGTAGGGTTGGTCTTTCAGGATAAGGGCCCAAGTCGTAAACCCTTGCAAGGGAAAATCGCTCACGGAGGCTCCTTCAATGGCAACGAAGAAGAAGGCAAAAAAGAAGAAACACTAACCGGAAGCGAGAAGATATCTCGCCTACACAAAACTCTTCGTTCGGAGGTGCATTGTGACTGGACTTCGTTCGATCTCAGTCGGGCCTCTCTTGCTTCTTTCTCTGGCGACCTTGAGTTGCGGCAGCGGCCGTAAACTCCAGAGTGTAAAAATCAATCCTCCTGCAGCCACCAGCCAGGCGCAATTCACAGCTACCGGCACGTTCAGCAAGCCGCCGTCGCCGGTAACGCTTACCAACAAAGATGTGACGTGGTGCGTCGGCGAGTTGACGAGTGCGCCCAATGCGACTCCAACCGCCTGTGTAGGCAACGTCGCGCCTTTTGCCACCGTCGACCAGAACGGCATGGCGCAGTGCAGCGCCACAACGCACGGATCCGGGTACATCCTGGCCGGTGCCTCTCCGATGATTTCCATGAATCCCGACGGGGGATCTCAGTTCAAGGTATCCGGATACGCCACGCTGACCTGCCCTTGAGTGCCGCGAAATTGTGCGACTCTTCGCCCGACCTGTGTCACAATAGGCGGAAGACGCGGCCTTTGCCGCGCGATTCGGCATGACAGCGAGGAAGAAAAGCACCGGAAAGCATGCAGCGGATGAAATCCTTATTCCGGACAAGCTCTATTTCCGGATCGGCGAAGTGGCTACGCTTTGCCGGCTGCCGGCGTACGTATTGCGCTTCTGGGAGTCCGAGTTTCCTCAACTGAGGCCAGTCAAGAGCAGCACCGGACAGCGCATGTACCGCAAGCGCGATGTCGAGAGCGTGCTGCGCATCAAGCAGCTGTTGTACGAGCAGGGATTCACGATTTCCGGCGCCCGCCAGCAATTGCGCGCAGAGACAAAGTCAGACAAGACGCAGACTGCAATTCCATTCCCCACGCAGGCTGCACCGGAGATCCAGCATATCCGGCAGGGGCTGAGAGAGATTCTCGATCTGCTGTCGGCGCGTAGAACGGGCTGATCCCGCCACGCTTCTTTCTGAGTGTGAGGTCATTAGTCCTGGCACCAACTACCCCGCTATCGACTCAATTGCACGCACGACCTCCGTGGGAAGAGTGATCTGCAAGCTGTCGAGGTCTTGCTTCATGTGCTCGGCACTGGAGGTGCCCGTCAGAGGCAGCATCCCCACCGCGCGCGCAAACGCGAAGGCCACTTGCGCCGGAGTCGCGTCCAGCTTTTTCGCGAGATCTATGAACGGCGGATGCTGCAACACTTCCTGGTTGGCGGTCAGTAGCGAGAATCCCTGATAGACAATATTCCGCTCCTTACAGAAAGCCCTCACGTCACGATCCCAGCCGAGGCGGGCAAAGCAGCGGTTCTGGACGAATGCCGGCATCTCCGCCTGCGCAGCGTCCATGTCTTCCAGGTGCTTCAAGGAAACGTTACTGACTCCGAGCAGTCGCGTGCTCCCCGCATCCCGTTGTCTCCGCATCCCGTCCCATACCTCAGCATCGGCCTCACTCCATCCATACCCGGACTCAGGCCCGTGCAGCACGAAGCTGTCGACGTAATCCGTTCCGAGATGTTTCAGAGAACTCGCCAGAGACTGCGCGACCTGCACCGCCAGCGGCGCCGCCGGATCGTAAGGCAGCCGATGATCCTGCCCGCGCGGGTAGGTGTACTTCGTCTGCAGAAACAACTCCACGCGCGTCACCACCCCTGCCCGATAAGCCGCAGCGAGCCCTTCCCCAACGCCAGCCTCAAAGTAGTGGCGGCGCTGGTTGGCCGTATCAATCCCGCGAAACCCGCTGCGCAGAGCCAACTCAGTAAGGCTCGCAGTGCGGTCTTCTTTCCAGGCAGTTCCGTAAAGAAAAGCAGGCGAAGGCAGTATGGCGGACATCGCGACATTGTGCCACGAGCGCGAAGTCTTCAATAGCTTGTGTAGGGGCGGACGCCTTCGTCCGCCCCGCGAGCGAAGCGAGCGTGGCAGCCGCCTGTGGCGTCGCGGCATATTCCTCGCGCCGATGCAGCGTCATTGCGCGCTTTCGCGCTGCAACTCCGGACGAAGGCGTCTGGGGCTACACGATCTCGCGTGTCCTCGGTGGTGAAGGGTTCCTGGAGATGACCTCCGGAACCCGCCCGTTATATCCTTGAATCCCTCAGGAGGCTTTCCGTGAAACAAGCTCTAGTCATCTGTCTTCTCGTGGTTGCGACCTTCTCATCCGCCCAGTCCGCAGCCCCAGCCGCAAAGACACCTGCTGCCGCGCCAACCAAAGATCCCGTTTCCAGTTCCCTGCGCGTGCTGATGCAGCGCTCGCAAAACAACATCGTAGGCGCAGTGGAAGCCATGCCCGCCGACAAATTCTCCTACAAGCCCACCCCGGACCAGATGACCTTCGCGCATCTGGTGGTCCACATCGTCGGCTCCAACAACACGCTGTGTTCCAAGGTCGCCGATGTCCCCGCGCCAAAGGGCGAGGAGCCGAAAGAAACCGATTCCAAAGATCAACTCGTGGCCGCGACGAAGGCGTCTTTCGCCTTCTGCAACGAAGCGCTTGGGAAGATGGACGATTCGAAATTAGGCGATGACGTGGAACTTTTCGGAGGCCGCCACTTCCCCCGCGCCATGGGCGCCTTCGGCTTAGCCAGCGGCTGGGCCGACCACTACGGCGCCGCGGCGATGTACCTGCGCCTGAACGGCATCCTGCCACCCTCAGCGCAACCGAAGCACTAGTGACTTCATCTCCTAAGTAGTTTTGAAAGGGTCAAATAAAAGGGTGCCCCACTTCTGGCCGACTTTGCCAGAGGTGGGGCTTTTTTCAGCCTTCGAGGTGGGATCGCTTACTTGATCTGAACGAGCTCGCTTGCGGAAACTGTCGCAGGAATCGGCGTCGCTGGCGTCTGCGGCGCGCGCCACGAATCGAAGATCGACACCTGATGCACGCACGACACCGTGCAATGCGGCGCACAACTTTTTTCCGTGAGATACTCGCGCCGCAGATCATCGCGTGTGTACTCTTCCAGCGGAATCCCTGGATACCCGCGCTGCTGCGAGCAGTAATGCACCAACCCGTTTTCGCAGATATAGAGATACCGGGCCCCTGCGCGGCATCGCCAGTCATTCGGCAGACCCTTGGCGATATTGTCCTGGAACTTGTTCACGCGCGTGAAGCTGCTCTTCTCGAGCGCCTGCATCTCGTGATAAATGCGCCGCTCTTCTTCGCCCAGCGGCTGCAACTGCCCGCTGTCATCGTGAATGATGCCTATGGTGGAAGTGAAGCCGAGTTCCACGGCCCGCTTTCCAATCACGAGCGCATCCTGCGGATGCGAAATGCCGCTACCCACCACCGAATTAATGTTCACGTGAAAGTCAGCATGCTCCGCGAGCAATTGGAGCTTCTTGTCGAGCACCTTCAGGCTCTTCTTCGACACCTCATCGGGATTCACGTTGTCGATGGAAATCTGTAACCACTCGAGCCCCGCGCGGTTCAGCCGCTGAATGCGCTCGGCCACCAGCAGATATCCGTTCGTGATCAGTCCCGCGACCATGCCATTGGAGCGAATGCGGCGGATCACGTCATCGAGTTCCGGATGCATCAGCGGCTCGCCGCCCGAAATGGTCACCACGGATGTTCCCAATGCGCCCAGCTTGTCGATGCGCCGGTACATCTCCTCGATCGGCACCGGCTTCGAGAAATCGTCAAACTCGTTGCAGTAGGTACAAGCCAGGTTGCAGCGCCGCATCGGAATGATGTGCGCCAGCAGCGGATGGTCGGTCGAAGCCAGTGCCCGCGCCACCATCTTCGCCCCCCGCAGATTGCGGTGCAGGGCCTTGGCGTTGCGTCGAAGTGTTGTGAGTAAAGAGGCCATGTAGTGGTTAACTATTTATTACATCACAAGCGCGGCTGATGCGGTGCGCCGTCACAGCGTTCGGTCAATTCCAGGGGTTGGATGGGAAAATGAGTTATCCAATCGATCGCAGAACTCCAATGTTCTCTCTGCGATCTCTACGTCCTCTGCGTTTTAGGGTTTTCGATTGTCGCCGAGACTCCAGCTCCCGCTTATGTCCCACTCAAAAGCTCGTGTCCCGCTTGTTGCAGACTGTCCAGCGACATTCCAGCGAATTCTTCCTGGATCAAAACGTAATCCGTGTCATACGTCGAGATCGCGAAGATCGGAATGCCATTCGACGACAGCGGCTCAATGAACGAAAGCAGGACGCCGGTTTGCGAGAACGGAAACGGCCCCTCGAGCTTCAAGCAAATCCAGTGATGTTGTGCATCAACTTCTCGAGGCAGAAGGTCAGCCAGGCAAACAATCGAAAGCTCGTCCGCGGTGCGTGTGATCGATGTGAACTCACCCTTCGTAGCCCATTCGGGAACGAAAGCATCCGGCGCAAGCCGCACGATAGCATAAGCCCCACGCAGCCAGCGAAATTTGAGTTTCTGACGTTCTCCCATCAAATTCCATCAAGCGGGTGCCCCATCTTTGTCGCGTTCTTTGCGACAGGGTGGGGAATTTGACTACCTAAATTTCGAGACCAACTGTGACTGGTTCGAAGAATCTCACCCCTCAACCGCCTTCCGCACCGCCGCCCGCGCCAGCAACCGCGTCGAGTCCAGCGGAGGCAGCGGCGAATCCTCCGGCATCACCAGCAGAGGAATCTCCGTGCACCCGAGCACGACGGCATCGCATCCCTCATCCTTCAACTCTCGAATGACCTCAATGTAATACGCGAGCGATCGCGGCAGAAACTCCCCATTCACCAGCTCATCAAAAATAATGTGATTGATGCGCTCGCGCTGCTCCGCTGCCGGAACGCGATGCTCAATCCCCGCCGCCTTCAACGCTTCGCGATACACGGACCCTTCCATCAAATACCTCGTCCCCAGCACCGCCAGCCGCCGATGACCGCGCTGCTTCGCCTCGGCAGCCACTTCGCGCGCAATGTGCAGCCAAGGCCGCGGCGACCGGTGCTCCACCAGATCAAACGCCTGATGAATCGTATTGTCCGGGCAGATCAGAAAATCCGCCCCCGCTTTTGCCAGCTTCTCGGCAGACTGGAGCATCAGTTCCGCCACTCCGGCCCAGTCGTTCGCGTCGATCCTCTTCATGTATTTCGCGAGCGAAAACGAATGCAGCGAAACTTCCGGATGATCATGCCTCCCAATCATCTGCGCGCCTTCGAGCGAGATCGTGCGATAGCAGAGGGCTGCTCCCTCTGTACTGCAAGCGACAATGCCGATATGAAGCATAAATACGGATGAGCAGGGTACGGCTTCAGTGGAGACGTCGTTGGTCGTTAGTCGTCAGTCGTTAGCGAAACCGACCGTGGTTGATATAGCCAACGACCAACGACTAACGACCAACGACTTGAACCGCATACGGGCTCGCGTCCCGATACCTCTTCTCGAATTCTTCCCTGGTCACGATCGTCTTGACGTCGCTGACGCGATCAATCGCGAGAATCCCGTCGAGATGATCGATCTCATGCTGCAGCAACTCGGAAAGATTGCTCTTTTCGCTGGCCTCGACCTCGGCAACGTGTCCATCAAGCTTCTGATACCGCACCGTGATCTCGCGATGCCGCTCCACCTGCATGAAGATCGAGAGAAAACTCAGGCAAGCGTCCCATACAACAATTTTCTCTTTACCACGTTCGACAATTTCCGGATTAATCAACGGCCAAGGCTCAGCGCCGGGAAGCTTCAAGAAGACCACGCGCTGCAACACGCCGATCTGCGGAGCCGCAATCCCACGCCCATAGCCCGTTTCCGAGCGCCAGTGCGCGAGCGTATCTGCCAGATCACGGACCAGATCCCGCACTTCGGGCGACGCCGGGTCCGCGACGGGCCCACACCGTTGCCGTAGAACCGGGTTGCCAAGCTGCAGGATTGGTTGAACCGCCATGTAAATTCTCCGTGGGGAATTACCGCGCCGCGGCCGCGTCGAACAAGCTCAACAGCTCTAACTTCTTCTCCGCCGGCAAGAACGATGCTTCAAACGAATTCCGCGCCAGCTCTCGCAGATGCTCGTCGGTAAACCCGTATGTTTCTTGCGCGAACTGATACTCCCGCGCCAGCGACGTTCCAAACAGCGCCGGATCATCTGAATTCAGCGTGACCATCATGCCCTGGTCGAAATAGTTTTTCACCGGATGCTCCGCCGCTGTCTTGCAGCACCCTGTGCGCAGATTGCTGGTCACGCAAATCTCCACCGGAATCTGACGGTACGCGAGCTCCTCGATCAAATCCGGATCCTGAGCCGCGCTCAGTCCGTGCCCGATGCGCTCGGCATGCAGATTCAGCGCTCCCCAGATCGATTCCGCCGGCCCAGTTTCGCCCGCATGCGCCGTCAACCGCAACCCATGATCCTCGGCATACGCGTACACGCCGCGAAACAACTCCGGCGGAGCCTTCACCTCATCGCCGCCAATGCCCACGCCGACCACGTGCCGGTCCTTGTAACGAGCCGCGAGTTCGAACACCTTCTGCGCCTCTTCCACTCCAAAGTGACGCGTGGCATCGAAAATCCAGAGCAACGATATGCCGAAATCCCGTGCCCCACGCGCCCGCCCGCGCTCCAGCCCTTCAAAGATCGCGGCAAAATCCTGCTTCCGGTACAGGCAAACTCCAACCGCAACGTACACTTCCGCGTGCAGTACGGTTTCTTCTTTCAGTTGCTGCATGAGCCGGTATGTCACAAACTCGTAATCCTCCGGCCCGCACAGGTGCGCGCTCACCTCTTTGAATGCCATCAGGAAAGTGGCGAAGTCGTTGTACCGATAAAGTGCCTCGGTCTCGGCCAGTGTGGCGTTCTCTCCGTGCTGCTTGCGCAGTTCGACCAGCATCGCCGGCTCAATGGCTCCTTCCAGATGTAAGTGCAGTTCTGCCTTGGGTAGCTGACGGATAAAGGCATTCGGCGGATGAGTTCCATTCATGATTTCCGATTGTAGATGGCAGGTTCGAGATTTGCGAGGGCAGCCATTCCACTTTTCCTTTACAATCCGAAGTTCTCACATCGCACTCCGGAGCAACGCAATGCACCAGCTGATCGCCCGCAGAGCATGTTCTGTATGGATCGTCCTCGCATTCTCTTCGTTCTTATTCGCAGGTTCGTCCGCCCCGCAGGTGAAAACCCGCTTGGGTGCCGTCGAGGGCAAGGACGATGGCAAGGTAAAAACCTTCCTATTCGGTTCCCATTGCCTGCAGGGAAACGTCTTCGGTGACATGGTGTTTCATGATCCGGGCGGCAGCGAGGACTGCCTCACCCTGAATGTCTGGGTTGCCGACAAACATGTCGATCCGAAACTCCCCGTCATGGTTTGGATTTATGGTGGAGGCTTCGTGGCCGGCACCACCTCTGAGGCGCGCCAAAACGGTTACAATCTCGCTCAGCAGGGCGTCATTGTCGTATCGATGAACTACCGCCTCGGCGTCTTCGGTTTCCTCGTGCATGCAGAACTGGCGGCAGAGTCCGGACATAACTCCGCCGGCAACTATGGCCTGCTCGATCAACTCGCCGCCCTCCGGTGGGTCCACGACAATATCGCCGCATTCGGCGGAGATCCGGGGAACGTCACCATTTTCGGCGAAAGCGCCGGATCGTTTT
>WNGO01002106.1_pt1 | contig 12791 bp, 10 predicted proteins | sample 5400511 | NCBI WGS metagenome assembly WNGO01 (sample SAMN13153380, study PRJNA577476) | soil metagenome | isolation source: 20 cm soil or saprolite under Garry oak tree replicate 2 | place: USA:California | collected 2016-06-15
TTGATGCCTTTCATGTGCACCTGGCTCAGACTCACCATCATAAAACTGGCGAGCAGAAAGAACATGATATCGATCAACGGGATGATCTCAATCCGCGCTTTCTTATGAGGGACAGGTGAACTGACGCGCATTGGAAAATTCCTAGATTGAAGAACGCGTTGCTGAAGCGGGCGTACCGTGTTCGATCTCTACTCCTCTGTGTTCCTTATGTTGAGCCTCAAGCATCACTTCCAGGTTCGTGGCTGCCGTCTGCAGTTCGAACTCCAAGTTAGACACCCGGGAAGTAAAAAAGTTAAACGGAATCAACGAGAAAATGGCAATACCCAGACCGCAGGCCGTGGCAATGAGCGCTTCGGCGATGCCCCCAGTGACGGCCTGCACAGCCAACTCTTCGTTCCCCAAAAAACTGAACGACCTAATAAGACCGGTAATGGTGCCCAGCAGACCGAGCAAGGGAGCCAAAGTTACGAGGGTGTCCATGACGACGAGGAATCGACCGGCGCGTTTGATCTCGATGCCGGCAGCGACCTGTAATGCGCCTTGCAACGAGGCGTGTTGGTGATTGAGGCCATTCCACATCATGCGAAGAACTGGGTCGCGTGATCCGCGCGAAAGCCTGGAAGCCTCGGTTGTATCGCCGTTCTCGATCGCGGTAAACACCTTCTCGATGCGCTTTGGATCGCGTCGGAACCAGCGGCCACCCCACCAAAAGCACCGTTCGATGACTACTGTCAGCGCAATGATCGACACGATCAGAATCGGCCACATTACCGGGCCTCCCTTGTGGAATTTGTCAATTAACCAGTTGCCAGCGAGGAAACCTGTTGGTTGCTCGGGAGTGGGCGAGGCGGCCGGGGAGGGACTGATCGCGGTGCCCGCGGCCGGGCTGGTAACCGCTCCTGGTGCCGGGCTTAGCGTGACTGGGACCGATGTCCCTGGCACGGCAGGCTGCTGCCCCTGTGGCACGTTCGTCGCCGGCGATTGCATGGGCGCAGCAGGATTTACCGCCGCGGGATTTGTCGGCGCTTGTGCTGCGGGACTCGTAGCGGGGGCTCCGGGCGGATTTTGCGCGGGCGGCGGAGACTGCGCGACCAATGTTAGTACAAGCGCTAGTAAGCAGGCTGAGACGATGAATGATGTTTTCATAGTTTTGTTAAATCAGGAATGTGATCGAACGGTTGCGGTACAGGAGTGTCTTTATCGCAAAATCATTACTGGTGAGTCCAGCAAAAGTTTTCACTTTTTTGATCCCGAGGATGTACCCTTTACTTCGTAATATCGCTACAGAGAGGATGTAAGGCAAGCACATCGAATTTGTCGTCGCCAAAATTCCGTCATTTCTCGCCCGTGGAACGTGCTAGTGATGCGATCGCAACGCTATTCCGCAGGCGCGGCCAATCGTCGATTGTTACTTCGAGTTCATCCCCGGGATGAATTGGACCGACACCAGCAGGCGTTCCAGTTAAAATTACATCGCCCGGCAAGAGTGTGAGCGATTGACTGGCAAAGGAAATAATTTGCGCAACCGAGTATATCATCCGGCTCGTGCGCGTGCTTTGGCGCAGCTTCCCGTTTTGCCGTAACTCGAGCGAAACATCGCTCACGTTGACTTCAGCATAAACAAACGGCCCAATCGGGGTATAGGTGTCGAACGATTTGCAGCGGCCAAATTGCTTCTCGATCTTTTGCAGATCTCGATCGCTGATATCGAGACCAATTGTGTACCCGAAAACAAAATCCAGCGCTCGATCTGGGAGCACATTTTTCGCGGACTTGCCAATGACGACTGCCAACTCCGCTTCGAAATCGGTTTGATGTTCGGGAAACGCAATTTCGATTGTGCCGCCGTGCGGCAAAAGCGAGTTTGGAGATTTGAACCAGATTAACGGCGTACCCAGCGGTGTCCGCTTCATCTCCGCGATGTGGTCGGAGTAATTGAGGCCGACCGCAATCAACTTGGACGGCGCGACCGGAAGATCGACCACCACGTTCGTTAGGCGGACAATCTCGCCTGTCGGCTCGATGTCGATCCAGAAGGGATTCTTTAGGACGCGAACTTCGTCGCCACGAATTTCGCCGTAGAAAAATCTGTGCCCGGATATAAAGCCGCCGAATGTGCGCATCTTCCGCATTTCTGTAGCGGCGGTCTCTGACCGTCGCAAATCCATTCGTTATTTGGCGCTCGCAGAGCGCTGCTACGGCTATTTTGAAACGATCCCGACAAAATCGCGCACGGATTTCTGCTCCGAAATTGAAAACGCGTTGCCATTCTCTCGCGCGAACCAAAATGCGCTCGATGATCCGCCATCGAGATTTAGAGCGCGTTCAATTTTCAAATCCTCAGCGAGCGACGTTGTCGCAAGGATCTTCGCCATTTCTGCCAGCGAAACCCCTGAGCAAACGCCGATCAATGCGCGACTGCCGCCTGTCGTCGCTGCAAAAGTCCGTCGGGCCAGATGGGAATCGTTCAAACCCCTGATAGGCTGGCCTCGATCAACGAGAAACGGCCCGCACTGAATTGCTGCAGTCACTCCCAGGCGCCGCGAAAATTCACGAGAGCGAACGATTTGCAATCCTCGGGGGGACGCCACAAGCACGCCCGTAATCAAGCGTGCGCGCTGCAGTGGCGCGATCATTTGCCCGTTCGCGATTCGCAAACCGAGCGGAGCGAAGTTTTCATTGAAGTACCCGCCATTTACACCGGCCAGACATTTTTCATGTCTCATCATCTCACCAAGACCGACTGCGCCACCTTCATTTTGAAGGATACGCAGCGTGCAGGACTTTGTAGGGAAGATTGCGAAATCAACGGTGATGCGTTCGCTGCCAACGGCATTTTCCAGAACAACATGTCTGTGTACCAGACCGTCGCGTCCCGGCTCCGATGCGCTGGAGAGAATCGTCCAATCCGCTTGTGCGGTTGCCGCAAGCGCGAGAAAGAAAAAGACACGTTTAAAACGCATGAGCTATATGAGCCACCTGTGTTAGATGCTGGTTGCAGATTGCGAATGCTGCCCGCAGCTATGCTTTCCCACCGTATTTCTGCAGCAGCGTCTGAAAACGCGGATCGCTCCGTAACGGATCCCAAATGGGATTTACTTTCAGGCCTTCCACCGTCACAGCACTGGGCCGGCTTAACAATTCGTCCAAGCTTTCGATCGCCCGATCGTTCTCGCCAAGAATGGAGTAAACTTCTGCGGCTCCGGCTGTAATCTCGGGGCCACCAAACGCGTCCTTGCTCTCGGGAAGTAATTCAATCGCGCGCTGCGCCTCGGCCAGTGCGGCGTCCTTTTCGCCGAGTTGTGCGAGCACTTTCGCCAGCTGAATATGGGTCTTTTCGACATCGGGACTCCGTTGCAGCTGCTCTTCGACTGCATTCTTTGCTTTTAGGAAAGCGTCGCGCGCGCCCGCCTCGTCATGCAAGGCTTTTCGTGCAAAACCGATGGAATAATATTTGCCGAACAGAGCTCCCGGAAGAGCGGCGAGTTGATCGTCCGGCAGACTTTCAGCGGCCTGCAATCCTTCCGTATACCTGCGTTCGACGAGAAATACATCCGACCGGGAAATGGCGGTTTTGAGCTTCTGGTCGGCGCTCATTGGCATAGATTTCACCGCCTCAAATGCTTTCTCTGAGACACTGAAATCGCCCTTTTCAGCGACGGCCAGCTGGCACTTAATCTCCAAAGGTCCCAAGGCGGTAGGATCCGATGCAAGGGCGCGGTCAATGGTTTTGTTAGCCATTTCGAAATTTCGCAGCATCTGGTAGTTGAAGGCGAGATTTTGCAGCGCGAAGATGTCCTTAGGATTTAGATTCGCTGCTTTTTCGAGATTGGCGGTCGATTCGCTCCATTTTCCCTGTCGGCGCTGAATGGCACCGACGGCGAGATAAGCTTCCGATTCGTTAGGCAATCCGCTTTGCGCAATCTCAAATTCTTTCAGCGCTGCGTCGTAATTGTTGTCGCCATAGTAATACGAAAATCCCCGGGCCAGGTGCGCTTCCGGCAGATTCGGCTGCAATTGCAGGGCCCGCTCAGCAAGACTCTGCACTTTTTTGCGACGCTCTGGCGTGCGGTCAAACCAGTGCAGAATCCAGCTTTCCAATTGCGAGTACCGCGCGATGGCAAGGGCAAAGTTTGGGTCCAGCTCAATGGCGCGCGCGTAAAGTTGCTCGCTTTGTTTCAGTTTTTCCAAGTCCTCGACCGTGCAGGAAAGATTGTGCGCCTGGACAAAGGCCAGATAGGCCTCGCCGTTTTCTGTGGGCTTCCGTTCCATCTGCGCTTTTTCGCTTGGCGACAATTTTGCCCTCAGCTCATTCGCGATCTTCTGAGCGAGATCGGTTTGAATCGCGAACACATCCGTGAGCTCGCGATCGTAATCTTCCGCCCACATGTGCTCGTCATTCTCTGCGTTAATCAATTGCACGTTCACACGCACGCGATTGCCGATGCGGCGAACACTGCCTTCCAGAATGGAACCAACACCCAGCGCCTTTCCGATTTCGCGAACGTTGGATGCCTTCCCTCGATATGGCATGACCGAGGTGCGTGAAATCACCTTTAAATCGCCGATCTTCGATAAATTTGTCAGCACATCATCTTGTATACCATCGGCAAAGTAGGCGTTCTCTTTTTCGTCGCTCAGACTTTCGAACGGCAAGACTGCAATCGATTTGTCGATCCTGTGCGCTGAGACGCGAGGCAGCAGAAAGAAACCGGCCGCGGCGGAAACGGCCACGCCGGTTACCACAAGCATGATGATGTTCCGGCGGCGATGCGATCCGGGCACAGCCGCCGTTGGTGTTGCGCGAACGCCCTGCGCGGTGATGTCGTACGCCCAGGCAAGAACGAGAGCGATGGGAAAGCCGAGAAGCAACAGCGCGATCACCAAACGCAGCGCCCAGCTTGGCAATTCCCACGCCGGAAATGCAGCGGAGGCCAGTTGGATCACGCCTCCAGCGGCGATAACGTAAGCCGCAGCTACGCGATACACCTTGCGCCGTTTCACTTCCTCAAAGAAGCCGCTGCTCATAACAAGAGATTTGGGTTGAACGGGATTATAGTTCACCGGCGAGAAAAATAGACACGAAAATGAACGGCGTCGTTCAGTTCCCTGATGCTGACTATTGCAGAGAGTGAAATTAGAGCCGCGCCAGGCTTTCGCCTTCGTGTCGCTCGATCAAAGCCTGAAAGCGCGGATCGCTTCGCAACGGATCCCAAATGGGATCAAGTCTTAGAGACGGGACTGTCACCCCGTTGGGAGTGCTAAGCGAACGTTCAAGAAGCTGGAGCGCCTGGTCATTTTCGCCTGTCCAGGCATAGATCTGAGCGAGGGCCACGGCCGTCTTGGGGCCTTCGAGGGCATCCTGAGACTCGGGCAATAGCTCGACGGCGCGTTTGCCTTCGGCGATGGCTGCGTCCTTCTCACCAAGCCCGGCCAGAATTAAACCGAGAGTTACATGCCGGGACGCATCATCCGAGCTTTCAAGCAAGGCTTTTTCTACAATGGGTCGAGCCCGTTCAAAGGCAGGCCGCGCTTTTTCTTTATTGTTCGAATAAGTATAAATCGCGCCCTCAAAGAGGTCCTTTGGCTTGTTTTTATGGTAGAGATCTTGAGGCGATTGCTTCAGAAGCGCGAGAGCGTCCGGAAATTTTCGTTGTAAAATTAAAAGCTGCAGGCGCGCATATGTAATAAGACCGTCTGGATCGAAACCTGTCGGGATTTGCGCCAGTTGTCTCTCCATCTCACCGAGATCTCCTTTCCAATCAATCGCAAGGCTGGCCTTCTCCGCGCGCGGACCAAATGAGCCGGGAGCAGCTTCAATCGCGCGGTCGAAAATCTTGTCTGCAGCTTCAAAACTTCTGGTGGCATAATAATTGTCAGCAAGATTTTGCAAAACCCAGGCATCCTTCGGACTTAGGGACGCCGCCTTCTGCAGATTCGCGGTCGATTCCTTCCATTTGCCCTGGCGACGTTCGATGGCACCAATGGCCATATAAACTTCCGGGGAGTTTGGTAAACTCAGCTTCGCAATGGCGAATTCGTCGAGCGCTGCCTGATAGTCACGCTCGCAATAGTAATAATAAAAACCCATTGCGAGATGTGCCTCAGGGAGGTTCGGCTGCAAACGAAGCGCTTCCACTGCCGCGGCCCGCGCTTTTTCCTTTCGCGCAGGCGTCGGATCGAAATCGTGGTAATTCCAATCGTGGACCCAGGCCAATGCTGCAAATGCTCCGGCGAAGTTTGGATCGAGTTTCGTTGCTTTTTCAAAGAGCTGCTCAGCTTTTTCTGTATTGCTGCGGAACTTGTCAGCCCGATAAAACATCTCGTGGCCCTGCATGAACGCCAGATAGGCTTCGCCGTTCTCAGTGGGTCTGCGCTCGATTTGCGCTTTTTCCATTGGCGACAGTTTCGCTTGCAATTCGCGCACGATTTGTTGGGCCAAGTCTGTTTGAATGGCAAACACATCAGTCAGATCACGATCGTAATCTTCCGCCCACATGTGCTCATCAGTGTCGGCGTTAATCAATTGCACGTTTACACGCACTCGATTGCCGATGCGACGAACGCTGCCTTCCAGAATGGCACCAACTCCCAGCGTCTTTCCAATTTCACGAAGGTTGGATGCTTTCCCTCGATACGGCATGACTGAGGTGCGTGAGATCACTTTCAGGTCGCCGACCTTCGACAAATTGGTGAGCACGTCGTCCTGAATGCCGTCCGCGAAGTAGGCGTTCTCTTTTTCGTCGCTCAGATTTTCAAACGGCAACACTGCGATTGACTTGTCGCATTTGTGGGCTGACACGCGCGGCAGAAGAAAGAACCCTGCGGCGGCGGAAATGATCACGCCGGTCGTTACAAGCATGACTATATTCCGGCGACGATGTGATCCGGGCATCGCCGGCGTTGGTGTAGCGCGAACCCCCTGCGCGGTGATGTCGTACACCCAGGCAAGGATCAGTGCGATTGGAAAGCCCATCAGCAGGGCTACGATCACCAGACGCAGCGCCCAGTTCGGCAATTCCCATGCGGGAAACGCGGCAGAGGCCAGTTGTATAACGCCGCCGGCAGCGATGATGTAGGCTGCCGCGACCCGGTACACCTTGCGCCGTCTTACTTCGTCGAAGAAGCCGGTCATGGCTACAGCTTTGTCGGTAGAGACCATAAACCAACGGCCACTATATTGACATGCGAAGTGGAGTTGGCGTTCACTTTATGCCGGTAGCCAGCACAGTTTGAAAGTGCGGGCTCTGCTTTTCCCGCGATACAACACTCACTTCGATTTGCCGGAAGCCGCTCTTTTCCAGGAATTGGTGTAATTGCACTTCGCTGAAGCCAAGCCAATGGTCTGCATATAACTCCCGAGCCCGTTCGAATCGGTGGCTCAAAAGATCGAGAATTGCCAGCCGGCCCCCGCGTTTCAGAATCGCGTGGGCGGCAGCGACTGCTTCCTGGGGATGAATGGCGTGGTGCAATGCCTGGCTCAAAATCGCCAGATCGACACTGTTTTTGGCAATTGGCGGATCTTCGATGTCACCGAGTCGGTATTCGAGATTCTTTATTCCGTGTTTTTTTGCCAGCCGCCCACCGAACTCAACCATCTTGGGCGAATTATCGATGGCGATGACCTTGCGTGCGTTTTTCGCCAGCAATTGCGAAAGCGTTCCCTCCCCCGCACCCAGATCGGCGACCGTCAGCGGCGGAAGTAAAGTAATAAGCGTATGCGCCAGCGCTTTCCACGAGCGACCCGGCACATAACTGCGGCCAAACTTGCCGGCTAGCTCGTCAAAGTATTTGCGCGCCTTGTCCTGACGTTTATGCAGAACAAGCTTCAGACTGGTTCGATCTCGTGATGTTTCCGGCAGTTCGCGGGCAAGCAGCCGCGTAATTTCTTCAACGCGCTCTCGCTGTGAATTCCGTCCGTGATGGTTGGCGTCGTAGTACACATTTTTACCTACCCGGCGATCGGAAACGACGCCCGCGCGTTTTAATTGAGCGAGATGACTGGAAATGCGCGATTGGCCCATTCCCAGAATCTGCTGCAACTCTGCCACTGAGAACTCTTCCTGCTCTAAAAGAAGCAATAGCCGCACCCGGGTCGGGTCGGCCAGCAGTCGCAACAAATTAATAGTTGACGCCATGAGTAGGCAACGATATATCGACGCATCATGATTGGTCAATATGTTTTGGACAACGTCAACTCGTGAACGCCTCAAATCGTCACGATGTGGACGCGTCTCTCGGCTAATCCAATTAACGCAGTAACCTCTTAACGAATTCAAGCCATGTCACGTCGCTATATTTTTTCTTCCGAGTCGGTCGGTGAAGGTCATCCCGATAAAGTTTGCGATACGATTTCCGATGCGGTGCTCGATGCCTGCCTGGCACACGATCGACATAGTCGTGTTGCCTGCGAGACTTATGCAAAGAGCAACGTCGTCATCGTTGGCGGCGAGATCACGACTAAAGCGGACCTCGATTACGTGCAAATCGTCCGCGACACGGTGCGCGAGATTGGTTACGTGAACGACGACGACGTTTTTCACGCGGACAAGCTTTTTGTTACGAACATCATTACCAAGCAGTCGCCCGACATTGCCCAAGGGGTCGATGCGTGCGCGGCGGATGGAAAAGAGACAGCCGAGCAAGGCGCCGGCGATCAGGGACTCATGTTTGGTTACGCGTGCGACGAGACGCCGGAGCTGATGCCCGCGCCGATCATGTTTGCGCATCGGCTGGGGCGGGAACTGACACGTATCCGCAAGAGCGGAAAAGCTGGCTGGCTGCGACCGGATGCCAAATCGCAGGTCTCGGTGATTTACGAGAATGGGAAACCAATTGGAATTTCATGCGTCGTCGTTTCCACACAGCACACCCGCGATGTGAAGCATTCGGAAATCCGCAGCTTTATCATCGAAAATGTCATCAAGGAGGTCTTGCCTGACGAGATGCTGAGCGAGAAAACGCAGTTCCTTGTGAATCCCACCGGGAATTTTGTCGTCGGCGGTCCGCAGGGAGACACCGGTCTGACGGGTCGGAAAATCATCGTCGATAGTTACGGCGGAATGGGACGCCACGGCGGCGGCGCGTTTTCCGGAAAGGACCCGAGCAAGGTCGATCGCAGTGCGGCTTACATGGCGCGCTGGGTAGCGAAAAATGTGGTTGCGGCCGGGCTGGCAAGAAAGTGTGAAGTGCAATTTGCCTACGCCATCGGGCACCCGAAACCGCTCAGCGTCCACATCGACACTTTTGGCACGCACACCATCGACGAAGAAACGATCGAGCGCGCCGTGTTGGCGACGTTCAGTTTCAAGCCGGCCGACATCATTCAACAACTCGATTTACTCCGCCCGATCTATTCCAAGACGACAAACTACGGTCACTTTGGCAAAATTGATGATCTCGAGGCGATCACGTGGGAACGCACCGATAAAGCGAACGAGCTGCGCTCCACAGCGCGATAGCGCCGTAGAAAAATGGAACTTAACACGAAAACTTAATACCTATGCCGACAGCAATACAGACGGAACGAAAAGAGGATTACAAAGTCGCCGACATTTCATTGGCTGATTTTGGAAGAAAAGAGATTTCCATCGCGGAGAAGGAAATGCCGGGCCTGATGGCGATCCGCGAAAAATACGCGCCACAGAAACCGCTCTCAGGCGTACGCATCACGGGCTCGCTGCACATGACGATCCAGACCGCGGTGTTGATTGAAACGCTGACCGATCTTGGCGCAAGCGTGCGTTGGGCGAGCTGCAATATTTTCTCAACGCAAGATCATGCCGCAGCAGCGATCGCTAAACGCGGCATTTCGGTTTTCGCCTGGAAAGGTGAATCGCTGGAAGACTACTGGCGATGCACCTATCGCGCTATTTCGCATCCTGAAGGTAAAGGTCCACAACTGGTGGTCGACGATGGCGGCGACGCCACGTTGCTGATTCACAAGGGCTATGAGCTCGAAGAAGGCAGCGACTGGGCCAAGACGAAATCGGCAAATAGAGAAGAACAGGTCATCAAGGATTTGCTCCTTGAGATTCATCAGGAGAATCCCTATCGCTGGCACGAGATCGTAAAGGATTGGCGCGGCGTTTCGGAAGAGACCACAACAGGCGTGCATCGACTCTACAAGATGCATCAGGAAAACCGGCTGCTCGTTCCGGCAATCAACGTGAACGATTCCGTCACCAAATCGAAGTTCGATAACCTGTACGGCTGCCGGCATTCGCTGGTCGATGGATTAAATCGCGCGCTGGATGTGATGCTTTCTGGAAAGGTCGCTGTCGTTTGCGGTTATGGCGATGTCGGCAAAGGCTGCGCACAATCGTTGCGCGGTCAGGGTGCGCGCGTCGTCATCGCCGAGATCGATCCGATCAATGCGTTGCAAGCGGCAATGGAAGGCTATGAAGTGACGACTGTCGAAGAGACGCTCGGCCGCGGCGACATTTACATCAGCGCGAGCGGCAACATCGATGTGATCACGCTCGATCACATGCAACGAATGAAAGATCAGGCGATCGTCGCCAACATCGGACACTTCGACAACGAGATTCAGGTCGACGCGCTCAACGAGGCCAAAGGCGTGAAGAAAACCAATATTAAGCCCCAGGTGGACAAGTACACGTTCCCAGATGGTCACGAAATTTTCCTTCTGGCAGAAGGCCGGCTGGTAAACCTTGGATGCGCCACCGGTCATCCGAGCTTCGTCATGTCGAACTCATTCTCCAACCAAGTTCTGGCCCAGCTGGATCTCTGGAAAAATCGAGACACTTACAAAGTTGACGTTTACGTTCTGCCAAAGAAACTCGACGAAGAAGTGGCACGTTTGCACCTGGAAAAAATCGGGGTGAAGCTGACCAAGCTTTCCCCAAAACAGGCCGACTACCTCGGCGTTTCAGTCGAGGGGCCCTTTAAATCAGAGCATTACCGTTACTGAGAAGCTTGTCATTCCGAGCGAAGCCAAGGAATCTCTGGCTCAAAGCGCTTCGAGAAAGGCATTATGCTCTAGGACCGACAACCTCGCGATGTCGATCTGCAATGATGGATCGCGCACCAATGTGAAGCCGTCATCCTGAGCAGAGCGAAAGATCTCGCGCTGCGTGCTGGTGAGACGCTGGTCCAGTGTAATCACCGATCCTATTGTGAGGTTCCTCGCTTCGCTCGGAATGACAACTCGGCGGCAATTTTGCGTGTTAAATAGGCTGAGAAGTACTCTTTGTAACGTTTTTGCAATTCCAGTCGCTGCCAGTCCTTGCCCGTGACAATTTTGCGGCAATTGGGCGCACCGCATTTGCATTCAACGGAATAATCGTCGTCGTCCGTCATCACCCAATCATGCGTGAGTTCTTCGCCAGCGCGGATGTCACGCATCGCCACGAACGTGATCTCGCCGCGTATTCCGAGATTCGCATCGCACGAGTGATTCGAATACAACATCGATAGCTCGCGCTCTTCGTCGGTCACTGGCGCGATGAACAAATTGTCGTCGATCTGGATTTCCACCGGTCCGAGCCTGGGCGTGATTTTTTCGCGCAAAGTTTTTCGATCGACAATGTGCCCGCCTTTCACGGCCACGATTTCGTCCTTGGCAATATCGGCAGTCGCAAACAAACCGCGTCCGTGAATCTTACTTTCGCGGACTTCGGTTTTCGGCGAGAGATAAGAGAGACGATGCATCTTGCCAATGCTAACACAGATTTACTTTCGCTGATTCGTGATCCGTGAATCGTGATCCGATGTAACGATTCAACGCTTTAACGCTTTAACGCTACCCAATGAAAACACGTCCAGCCGCGGTCATTTTCATTCTCGTCACTGTGACACTCGACATTTTGGCGATGGGTTTGATTATCCCCGTTTTGCCCAAGCTGATTCTTGATTTTCTTGGCGGCGAAATGACCGACGCGGCAAAATGGAGCGCCCGATTCGCTGTGGTCTTCGCGCTGATGCAGTTTTTCTGTTCGCCCTTACTCGGAGTTTTGTCAGATCGGTTTGGAAGACGCCCGATCATCCTGCTCTCAAATCTGGGTCTCGGATTGGATTACATCGTGATGGCGATGGCGCCCACGTTGAGCTGGCTTTTCCTCGGCCGAATTATTTCCGGCATCACGACTTCAAGCATTCCGACCGCGATGGCTTACATCGCCGACGTTACGCCGAAGCAAAAGCGAGCCGGAGCGTTCGGCATGATCGGCGTGGCATTCGGCATCGGATTCACGTTTGGCCCGGCGATTGGTGGATTGGCGGGCGATGTCAATCCGCGTCTGGCGTTTTGGATTGCAGCAGCGCTTAGCCTGGCGAACTGGGTCTGGGGTTACTTCTTCGTTCCGGAATCCTTGCCGCAAAATCAGCGAAAACAATTCGAGTTGCGGCGTGCGAACCCGGTCGGCTCGCTTACGCTGTTGCGCTCCCATCACGAACTTTGGCGGCTGACCACGATCCAATTTCTGGCCTATCTCGCGCACAATGTGTTTAGCGTCTGGGCGCTTTACGCGATTTATCGCTACAGTTGGAGCCAGGGAATGATCGGACTGTCGCTGATGGTTGTCGGAATCGTCACCGCCGCGGTCTCCGGCGGATTGACTGGTCGAATGGTGAAGCGTTTCGGCGAAAAGCGCACGCTTTACATCGGCCAGTTTTTTGGATCGAGCGGAATGCTTGTCGCTGGCCTGGCCAAAACCGGTGCGTGGTTGCTTGCTTCGATCCCGATCATTTCACTTTGGAACATTTCCATGCCAGCCGCGCAGAGCATGATGACTCATCGCGTTAGCGAACGCGAGCAAGGCGAATTGCAA